>Ga0265297_10003211_pt1 | contig 30218 bp, 32 predicted proteins | sample Munlanlwell13791_FD_192502 | JGI IMG/M metagenome (GOLD analysis project Ga0265297, IMG submission 192502) | Leachate microbial communities from a municipal landfill in Southern Ontario, Canada - Leachate well 137-91 | ecosystem: Engineered > Solid waste > Landfill > Unclassified | place...
CCGGGAAATCATCAATCGGAATATTGAGGAATAATGATTGATTCAGCTTGGCTTGCGCCGGGGTTGTGATAGGGTTGGGTCGCTATGGCAGAGACAAATAAACGATGCGGATTTGTGATCAGGGTCAGTACGGACAAGCAAGCTCGTAACCCCGAAGGGTCACTGACAAACCAGCTTCAACGCCTGCAGGCGCATATTGAATACAAAAATACCGCCTGCGATGAGCATTGGGTTGAAGCCGGGCGCTATATCCTTAAAGGCGTGTCCGGCAAGGATTCGTTCCGAAGCCCGGAATTCGCCCAGTTATTCGCCGACATGGAATCCGGCAAGGTCAACACGGTCATATGCACCGCGCTTGACCGCATAAGCCGCTCGGTTAAAGACTTCCTCAATTTCTTTGAGATCCTCACCAAATACAACGTGGAATTCGTCTGCTTAAAACAGAACTACGATACCACCTCCTCGCAAGGAAAACTCTTCATCACGATCATGATGGCGCTGGCTGAATTCGAGCGCACACAAACATCCGAACGAAATCGTGACGCCACGATCGCCCGGGCAGAGCGCGGCCTCTGGAACGGCGGGCATTTGCTGGGCTATAACTTAAACCCGGCGAAGAAAGGATATCTTGAGATCAATGACGAAGAAAAAGCGATGGTGCAATTCGCCTTTAAGAAGTATCTGGAATGCGGATCAGTCATTGAGACCGCCCGGACGCTCAATGATCACGGATTTCGGACAAAGAGCTACACCTCCCGACGGAATAAGATAAAACCGCCGCAAAAATTTGGCAAGTCATCGACAAAACAGATGCTTGTTAATCTTGCCTACATCGGCAAAAAAGAGATCAATAAACGTTGGATATGGTCGGATCAGGAAAAGCTCCCGGATTATAAAAAATACCGGGTCGTCCCGGCGGTCTGGGATCCGATCATCGATGAGGACACGTTCTACAAAGCCCAGCACCTTATGAAACGCAACTGGGCGTCACGGCATAACGGCGTGACACCGGTCAAACATTTGTACCTGTTAAACGGTGAATTATTGTTCTGCGAGAAATGCGGTAAGCCAATGGAAGGAACCTGCGGGACCGGACGGCAAGGTATGAAGTATTATTACTACCAGTGCAAACACTGCAAATTCAAGATGCCAGCCGGTGAAGTTGAAGGCGTGGTTATTGATAAACTGAAAGAACTCGCCACGAATGATGAAGCCGTTTCGATCATGATCGAGGCCGCTAATAAAGAACTTCACAAAGAGATGCCCCAGCTAAAGGGTCAACGTGACGCGCTCCAAAAGAAACTCGATGATGTCAAGAAAAGCGCGGACGGCATCATGGAAAAGTGGACGGCCATGGCCACGGACGATAACAGCGTGTTTTTGCGGGAGAAGCTGGACGAACTGGCCAAGCAACGAAAAGACATTGAGGCCGGGCTTGCGGCCTTGGATATTCAGATAAGCGATATTCAGCGAGAGGCGATCAACAAGGATGATGTCCTTGAGGCCCTTGGCAAGTTCTCCGAGCTCTTTGAAACGCTCGCCCCATACCTGCGCAAGGAGATCATCCGCCATGTCATGAAGAAGGCCGTATTGAGCCCTACAAGCATAAAAATAGCCCTGCTTGGGAAACATCCCAAAACAGGGCTATTTGATACTGCGGCGCCTGACGGCGCAATCCGCTGTCAGACGTCAATATGGCTCCCCCTCTAGGACTCGAACCTAGGACCTGGAGATTAACAGTCTCTCGCTCTACCAACTGAGCTAAGGGGGAATTGTGGGTAGTATTGTAACATTAGATAATTTGACTTTCAAGAGCTTTTATCTCTTCCTCAATCTCACGCACGAGTTTTTCAATCTCCTTCATGCGGCGCCCGTATTCCTTAGCTGTATCCTCATCGCGGTAAAAATGCGGGTTAGACAAGGCGCGGGCCTTGGCGTATGTCTCAAGCTCCAGATTCTCCTTTTTCTTGAGAAGCCTATTGATCTTATCCCGGATAGAGGCATTGTGGGACTTGCGTTTTCTCTCTTCTTCCCTCCTGCGGCGCTCCTCTTCTTTGGCTTTTTCCCTATTTATCTCTTGCGGCTTCTTCGCTGCCGGGCGCATCTTGCGTTCCGCAACCCTATCCTCATCACTGAAGCTATCCCTCTTTTCAAGATAATAGTCGAAGGAGCCGGGAAATTTCCTTACCCTGCCAGATTTAACCTCAAAAACGCTGTTTGCCACAGATCTTACGAAATATATGTCGTGGCTGATAAAAACTATCGTACCTTCGTATTCTTTAAGCGCCTTGACCAAGGCATCGACCGCATCAACGTCAAGATGCGTAGTCGGCTCATCCAAAAGAAGAAAGTTCGGGGGGTCAATAAGGAGTTTGGCCAGGATCAATCTGCTCTTCTCTCCTCCAGAAAGCACCTTGACCTTCTTTTCCGCATCATCTCCTCCAAATAAAAAAGCCCCGAGTATAGTCCTGATTGACTCCTCTGCCATGTACCCGGGCGCTGCCGAGTAAGCTTCCTGCAAAACGGTATTTTCCACATTCAGCACATCCGTGCGCGTTTGGGAAAAATATCCGATATCGACGTTATATCCAACCACCCGGTTACCCTTATCTATATTCACAATCCCCGCAAGCATTTTAAGCAAGGTGGATTTCCCTGCTCCGTTTTCCCCGGCAAGAACCGCCTTTTCCCCCTGGGCAATCTCGAAATCCAGGCCGTTGTATACCTGTATGTCCCCGTAAGACTTAAAGACCTCCTCCAGGCTGATAACCCGATGGCCCGACTTGCGCGTCTGCGGGAAAGAAAAATTACCGATGCTCTCGCGAGGATCCGGAGGAAGTATTATTTTATTCTCCTCCATCTTCTCGAGCACCCTGCGTTTGGCCCGCACGGAAGCCGCCTTATTCGGCTGGGCGTGGAACCTTGCGACAAAATGATCAAGCTGTTTTATCTTCTTTTCCTGCTCTTTAAATTGTTTAAGAAGGTGAGTGCGTTTCTCCTCTTTGATCTGTTCATAATGTTCATAGTTGCCTTGCACCTTCGAAATCGAGCCGTTTTCCAGGATAAAGGTATAATTGGTTACATCGGTCAAAAAAGCCTTGTCATGCGATATCATAATAAAGGTGCCCTGGAAAGCCGCCAGGTAGTCCTTGAGCCACAACGCCGCGTTCAAGTCGAGGTAGTTTGTAGGCTCATCGAGCAACAACAGGTCATAATGATATGTTAAAAGTTTGCCTAAGAGGGCGCGCATCTGCCATCCACCGCTCATCTGGCTTATTGGACGGTCGAAATCCTTCCCCTTGAACCCCAGGCCTGAGAGTATCTTTTTTGCTTTGTGCTCAAGTTCAAAGAAACCCAGCACTTCAAGCTCATGGAGAACTTCCCCGTAACGCGCGCAATCCGCCTTGTTCTCCGCTTCGATCTTTTCCTTCTCCGTTTTAAAACGCATAATCCTCTCGTCGCCCTCGGTCAACTCCGCAAGCACCGTATAATCGGACTTGAAACTTGACTCCTGGGGAAGGTATCCGATATAAACTCCCTTATTCACCCGCACTTCCCCTCCGGAAGGTTCGCTCTCCCCGAGGATCAACGAAAAAAGCGTACTCTTACCGGTACCGTTTGGCCCGATAAGGCCGATCTTCTCTCCCTGATTTATGTTGAGAGAGATATTCTCGAATAAAACTTTTGAACCGTAGTTTTTCGATAGATTGATAATACTAATCATTGGCTAAATCGTACGACGGGATTCTAATGACTTCGAGAGAGTGGTGGAGTCCGCGTATTCCAAATTTGACCCGACCGGAATACCCAGGCCGATGCGGCTTACCTGCACCCCCAGCGGCTTAAGTAATTTGGTAAGATAGATTGAGGTAGTTTCCCCTTCCGTATCCGCATCAGTGGCGATAATCACTTCTTTAATGCTCCCCTGTTTTATCCTCTGGAGCAAGCCTTCGATCTTAAGGTCGCTGGGCCCTTTGCCTTCAAGCGGAGATATCGACCCAAGCAGGACATGATAAACCCCCTGAAAATTCCCCGCCTTTTCGATCGCTGTGACATCCCCCGGCTTTTCCACCACGCAAACAATATCCTTCTGCCTGCGCAAATCCTGGCAGATCACGCAGGTATCCTCTTCGCTTAGATTATTGCAGATCCTGCAAAAACGCACGCTCTCTTTAACCTTATTCAGAGACTCGGACAAAACCCGGACCTCGTCTTTAGAAGCACCCAGTAAATGCGCCACTATGCGTTCGGCGCTCCGCCTGCCGATACCGGGCAGCCTGATGAGGCAATCAAGAAGTTTTTCTATGGAAGCGGTATACGTAGCCATCAGATCTCTTTAACCACCCTTCCTCCGAACATCTCCAGGGCGGATTTGATGAATGAATTCTCGTGCGCGCCCTGCTCGTGCGGGAGGCGCGCGGACAGAACAAAGCTCAACCTTATCTCCGACTTGCACAACTCGGAAAACACTTTTTCCACCAAATCCCTGTTCTCCTTCCTGTCCAGCGATTCTTTATGCAGGGAGCAATTCTTGGGGAAATCCACGGTCAGCTTATTACCCTTGATATTCGACGGCTCGCCTTCGCTCAAATAAGTAGATACGGACATCTTCTTGCCGGCAAGCATATCTATGGCATTCTTCCACACCTCTTTTACCCTGTCCAGAGAAATCTCCATATGAGGCTTTTCTTGCTCCGCCGGCCTGCCTTCAAGTGTTTCTTCATGGGCATGTTTTGGAGGGGAATATTTCTCGGTTTTTTCTGCGATAAACCCTTTCTGTTTTGCAGGAGAGGCCCCATGGGCCTCCGTTTTATGCGCCTGTTTATCCAAGGCAGGGCTGTGGTCGCTGCTTTTATTATAGGCCAGCCTTACCAGGCTTATCTCCAGGGGAATACGCTGGGAATCGAACCGCTTGGCCATATCCTGAGTTGCAACCAGGATGTTGAAACAAATAAAAATCTCCTCAAGGGAAAGGCGCTGGCTTTGTTTCAACAGACGGTCGCATACCTCCTGCGGCAGATCGACCAGTTTCATATCGGCCTTGGAGACCTTGGCCACCATCAGATTCCTGAAATGTTCGATGAGGTTGACGAGAAAAACCCCGGGATCCTTGCCGTCGTCAATAATCCCGTTAAAAAGCTCCAGCGCCCCCTGGGGGTCCTTCTGGATTATCTTATCGGCGACAGAAAACAACACATCCTGTTCAACCATTCCCAGCACGGAAATAGCGTCTTTCAAAGAAACCGCGCCATGGGAAAAAGAAATAAGCTGGTCGAGGACGGATTCGGCATCCCTCATGGAGCCGTCGCTGCTCTTAGCCACCGCAAAAAGCACATCCCTGTCCACATCCGCCTTCTCCGCGCGGATAATCTTCTCAAGCTGGGAGATGATCTCGATCACCGGTATCCTGCGGAAGTCCATGCGCTGGCAGCGCGAGATAATCGTAGGCATGACTTTCTGCGGGTGAGTGGTAGCGAAAATGAATTTCGCAAATTCCGGTGGTTCCTCAAGTGTTTTAAGCAGGGCGTTGAATCCGTCGGGGGTTATCTGGTGGACCTCGTCGATAATATAGACCTTATACCTGCCCTGAACGGGGGAGAATTTCACGTTCTCGCGCAAAGCCCTTATCTCGTCGATGCCGCGGTTGGAGGCTCCGTCGATCTCGATCACGTCCAGGGAGTTCCCCTGATTGATCCCCGCGCAGGAAGGGCAATTTTGGCAAGGAGTAGCCGTTGGGCCTTCTTTACAGTTTAAAGCCTTAGCCAGTATCCTGGCGGTCGAAGTCTTACCCACTCCCCTCGGCCCGGTGAAAAGATAGGCGTTGGCGATACGGCGTTTCTGAATCGCGTTCTTCAACGTGCCTACTATATGATCCTGCCCAACAATGCTGTCAAAATCTTGCGGGCGCCATTTTAAAGCCAAAACAGTATAAGCCATTATGCGATTTTATTTCTTGTCGATTTTGATGCGCTGCACCTTTACCCCTTTTTCCGCCAGGTAAACAAAGACCTTCTCCAACTCCTGGTCTTCTCCTTCTATGGTCAGAATCGACCATCCGGCATCCATGGAAAAAGAGGCTTCAATAATATTCAAACTTACATCGAATTTTTTACAAAGATAACAAATTATCGATTCATCCTGCAGGGTACCCGGAAAGGTCAGGCCGATGGACATCTTCATTTCTCACTCCTTGCCAGAACGCGGCGGTTTTGGATATGTTTATTATACCAGAAAATCCCGGTAAGGATAGCAAAATCAAATCCGCTCAAACCTCCCCTATCTCGGGGATTATCTCGGGAGGGACCGCAGGCTCAACCATGCGCATCTTCCTCCATTTCCCCTCCCGGTACCTCCTGAACACGAAACCGGAAAAAACCAGGAAGAACAATACCATTGCCACCCATCCGGCCTGCGCAGGAAGATTCAGGAAGCGCAGTATAACGGCAAGTACAACAACCATGGACCAATGCAAGGCAACGGACATGCGCATCGCCCAAAGCGTATCTCCTGCCCCGCGTAAAGCCCCGATAAAAATACATAACATTGCCTCCACCAAGACATAAATCGAGGCAACACGCACCATGAATACGGAAACGGGAAAGGCGGAGGCAAACACCGCGTTCTCCTGAAGTGGCCTGAAGACATTCACCAGTAAAGCCGGAGACAGGGTAAAGAAGAGGAAAATGAAAGCCGAATACCCCATACCAAGCTTCAAACCTGACATAACCGAAATATGCGCCTTGTCCGGATGTCCCGATCCCATATATTTTCCCACCAGGCTGGTAATTCCAATCTCTATCCCTATCAAAGGGACGAAAGACACCAGGTCCCAGTTAAAAACCACCGTAGCGGCTGTGGCCATTACCGGGCCGAGGGAATGAAACATCATCACGATGGCGTTGAAGGCCAGGATATTCAAGAACATCTCCAAACCCGTGGGCGCCCCGTACCTTAAAAGCTTGACTGCCAAAAGGCGGTCGAAACGAAAGGAGCTTATCCCTATAGAGTACTCCCTGCGGTTACGCTTGCTGAAATAGGCGGAAAACAGGATAATCAAGCCGACGATGCCGCCGCATATGGTGGCGATCGCCGCACCGTAAATCCCCAGGCGGGGGAATCCGAAATTACCGAAAATAAGCAGGTAATCCAACCCTATATTGGTAATCATCGCCGCAAAAGAAGCAAACATAACGATCCTTGTGCGGGCTATCCCGGAGAAAAATCCGCTCAGGCTCATGCGCATAAGGCTGATCACGCATCCGTAGATCAGTATATTGAAATAACTTACCTGGAAGACAAGCTGCTCTTTCCCCACGCCGATAAAAGAAAACAACCAGTACGCCCCGGGGCGCAAGGCGAGTATAACAGGATAAGCGCACCAGGAAAAGATCAGCGCCTGGGATAGCACCAGCCCGCAGTCGCCTTTTTTCTTTGCCCCTAAATGCTGCGCAACCAGGGCGGTAGTGAACCCCGTGAGCCCGAGGAAAAAAGACATCATCATAAAAGAAGCCAGCCCTCCCCCCATTACCGCGTTCATCAGTTCGGGGTCAAGCCGGGCCAGGAACAGGCGGTCGGTAAAAACCATCACCGTATCGCAGGCATGAGAAATGACCATGGGCAGGGAAATAGCCAAGACCTCGGCCATTCCGCCTTCTTTAACGGCAAGTTTCAGCGTATCTTTCATAAAAAATAAATCCGACGGGTGGCGTCGGAATTCGTTAGAGACAGATTAAAGTGATTTTCCGGAGAGGCTGGGATTCGAACCCAGGGACCCAGTTGCCCAGGTCAACTCATTAGCAGTGAGTTGCTTTCGACCACTCAGCCACCTCTCCAATATCTAAACGTTTTTTCTTTTCTTTCTAAAGAACTCTTTCAGAAGCAAACCGCACTCCTCTTCCAGGATGCCGCCGGAGACCTTTACCCGATGGTTCAATTTTTGATGGTTTACAATATTGATGACCGAACCGCAGGCTCCGGTTTTGGGATCTTTGGCTCCGAAAAACAGATTTTTTATGCGCGCCAGGACTATCGCGCCCGCGCACATACTGCACGGCTCAATTGTAACATAGAGGCTTGCCCCGTTCAACCACTTTACGCCAAGGCAGGAGGCCGCGCTAGTTATGGCGATCATCTCCGCGTGCGCCGTCGGGTCTTTCAGGCGCTCGATCTGATTGTGGCCGCGGGCGATAACCCTGTCTTCATGGACAACCACCGCGCCCACAGGCACTTCATCCTCGTCAAAGGCCCGGGAAGCTTCCTTCAGGGCCTCCGACATATAGTACTGTTCGAGTTTACGCATATTAATTGCGCCCAGCAGGAGTCGAACCTGCAACAACCAGCTCCGTAGGCTGATGCTCTATCCAGTTGAGCTATGGGCGCAAAGATTTCGGCAGCTTTAAGCTTTTTATTTTATCACGTTTAAAATATAAATCTACTTGCTTTTTAAGGCAGCTTCCAGACCAGGCTCTTATACTGATCGAGCATGCGATAGGTATTGAAGTTCGCCGCAACGCAAATGCACTCAATCATCATATCTATCCATGCGGAAGAGGCATCAGCTTTCCCTTGACGATTAGTCTTATAGTAAAGGCCGATCAGCCTGGCCAAAGTAGCGTACAGCTCCGCGGAATCCTCTTGCATATGCAGGTCAAATTCGTTGCCGATCATCCCTTCGTTATTCTTGTAGCCGAAAAATGCCCCGATTGGACGGTCGGATACCTCGGCCACCCATCCGTCTATCGTGCTCATCTGCAAGACGCCGTTTAAAATAGCCTTCATCCCGCTGGTTCCGGAAGCCTCAAAAGGCGGAAGGGGATTATTCAGCCAAACATCGACGCTGGAGGTAAGCAGTTTTCCCATCGATATATCGTAGTTTTCCAGGACGATTATCTTAAGCTTGCTGTAATCCTCGTTTAATTTATCCACCTTATCCAACACCTCGTTGATATAAGTAAAACCCAGATTGTCGTTGGGATGGGCTTTGCCCGCCAGGATAATCTGCAAAGGACCGGTCTCTTCTGCTATGCGCATCAGCTTGCCGATGTCGTGCAGGATCAAGCTCGGCCTCTTGTAAGCGGCAATCCTCCTGGCCCAGCAAATTGTAAATATATTCTCGTCGAGCTTCCACTTATTGAGAAACTTACATAATCCTGCCTTATTGCTCTGGTGAGCCTGCCAGAGCCGGGAACGGAAGTCATTATCCTGCCGCAATTCCGCGGCTTTAGCCAAAACCATAGGATTGCTCTTAAAATCGGGGAACACCGCGGGGAACTGCGCAAAAAGATCCATAAAAGACCGGGACATCCATGTGTAGGGATGTACGCCGTTAGTGACATACTGTATCCGATCCCTGTATTTGGGAAACTGGATGTGCATAACCTTCTGGTGGTTGTGCGATACGGCATTGATCGCCGAAGCGATATTCATCGATAAAAGCGTCAAGTTCGCCAGGCCCGGCTTCTCCTTGCCGAACCTCTCCACTATATCCACATCCTCTTTTTTGAGCACCTTGCTCAAGTCATCAAAAGAGAACCTGTCATGCCCGGCCTCCACCGGCGTATGGCAGGTATAGACAAACCTTTCCCTGAGCTTCTCTGTTTCCCGGCTATCCAGGCCGCGGGCCTTAGCTACAAAGGCAAACACCGCGTGGCCTTCATTCAGGTGGTAAATATCGATATTATACCCCATCTCGGCCAGCGCGTTTATCCCCCCGAAACCGAGTATCACCCTCTGCAGGAGTTTCAGGAAAACATTATCGCTGCGGTAAAGCTGCCCGGTAAGGTTCTTCGCGCGCTCGCTGTTGGAATCGATATTAGAATCAAGCAGTATCAAGGGAATGACCGCGTCATGCTTGTGGCTGTAAACATAATATTTCCAAAGCCTGAAATTAACATCCTCCGGTTTCAGGGAAATCCTGATCCTGTTCTTTAAAGGGACCAGGCCGGGGTATGTGTGCGGATCCCAGTGCATTTTTTCCGGGGCCTGGCCGTATTTGAACCAGAACTTCTGCCGGAAGTATCCCGAGTTCCAGAGTATGCCTATCCCGACGGCAGGAAGCTTATAGTCGGCCATGGTCTTAATCGTATCTCCCGCCAGGACGCCTAAGCCGCCGCTATAGATGGGAAGGTCTATGATATTGTCCGCCTGCAAGGCAAAGAAATAATCCGCCACCCGGAAATTGGAAAACACCGCGTTTTCGGGGAGCTTATTCTCCTCTTTTAAAGGCAGGGAACTGGAAAACTTATTATAACAACTGGTGGCCAGGCCGTACTCCATGGAAAAATAAGCGATACCTCCGCCGCCGGGTGAACGCAGCCTCTCCTCTGCTTCTATGATGCGCTCAAGCGGCATTCCGAAATAAGCGCCTTTGCCTATGTCTTTTGCGTAACGGCCGTCCGGGTCATCCACCTGGACGAGCGAATAAAATTTATCGGTAAGCTGTTCTTTACTCATATATTACTTTTCTTTTCTTGTCCTTGTTTTCTTGCGCCAACGCAACGGATTTTCCTTATGTTTGCGCCGCAAGGGGGGAAAGGCGACGCCTGCCTCTTTACATTTCTTAAAATAGCTTACCGAACGCCTCCCCTGCTTATACTTGCCGGTCCTCTTGGGGATACCGCCTCTGGAAAGGGCCCTTTGCGAAACGCTGCTCTTTCTTGATACGGAAGCCAGGACATTCGCCGGCCTGCCTAATATATTCTTCCCGTCAAGGGCGGCTATGGCAGCCCAGGCTTCTTTATCATTCGGCATCTCTACGAAACCAAAGCCTCTCGACTTGCTGCCGTCCTTTTCCATCACTATCGCAATGCCCGCAATAGCGCCAAAGACGGCAAACACCTTGTATATATCCTCTTCTCTGGCGGTAAACGACAAGTTGCCTACGAATATATTCATATTTTATCTACAATACCATAACTCTTCGTTTATCTCAAGCGTTTTGACTGCCTTGCCGTCAGGACCGGCAATGGAGGGATTAATCTTAATACGGCCACTTCCAGCCGCGGATCTCCGGCATATCCTCGCCGTGCACAGAGATGTACTGCTTATGTTCGATCAACTTGTTATGCAGCCATTCCTTGACATGCGCAGACTGGTTTTGCAGAGAAAGCACGCGGTCGATGACGTCATCTGCGAGGTTGAAACGGTCAAGTTCATTCAACACCGTCATATCAAAAGGCGTGGTAGTCGTCCCCTCCTCTTTATACCCGCGCACATGCACATTCCTGTGGTTTGCCCTGCGGTAGAGCAAGCGGTGGATAAGCCAGGGGTAGCCGTGAAAAGCGAAAATTACCGGCTTGTCGGTAGTAAAAAGGCTGTCGAAGTCTTTATCGGAAAGCCCGTGCGGATGCTCGCTCTGGGGCTGAAGAGTCATCAAGTCTACTACATTAATCACCCTTATCTTCAAAACTGGGAATTTCTGCCTGAGGATATCCACCGCGGCCAGAGTTTCCAAAGTAGGGACATCTCCCGCGCAGGCCATAACCACATCCGGCTCTCCGTCGTAATCATTGCTTGCCCAATCCCATATGCCGATACCCTTGGTGCAATGCCTGATCGCCTCGTCCATATTGAGATACTGCGGCCCGGGATGTTTGCCGGCCACGATGACATTTACATAGTGACGGCTGCGCAGACAGTGGTCGGTCACGGAAAGAAGAGTGTTGGTATCCGGAGGCAGGTATACCCTGATAACCTCGGCCTTTTTATTCACCACATGGTCTATGAAACCCGGGTCCTGGTGCGAGGAGCCGTTATGGTCCTGCCTCCACACATGAGAGGTCAACAGGTAGTTAAGGGAAGATATCGGCCTGCGCCACGGGATGCGCCGCGACGTCTTCAGCCATTTAGCATGCTGGTTGAACATGGAATCGACAATATGGATAAAGGCTTCATAGCAGGAAAAGAAACCGTGCCTGCCGGTAAGAAGGTAACCCTCCAGCCAGCCTTGGCAGGTATGCTCGCTCAAAATCTCCATCACCCTGCCGTCGGAAGCAAGGTGGTCGTCCTCAGGAAGTATCTTTGCCAGCCATGTGCGGTCAGTAACATCCAGCAGCGCGCCCAGCCTGTTCGAAGTGGTCTCGTCCGGGCCAAACACCCTGAAATTATTATTCTTCAGGTTTAACTTCATTACATCGCGCAGGAAATATCCCATGACACGCGTCGGCTCGGATTCCACGTTCCCCGGTTTGACGACGTCCACGGCGTACTTGCGGAAATCAGGCAGGCGCAGGTCACGCAGCAGCAAGCCCCCGTTGGCATGAGGATTATCGCTCATGCGCCTCCTGCCTTTTGGCGCCAGCTCCGCAAAAGAAGATACAAAACGCCCGCGCTTGTCGAAAAGCTCCTCCGGCTTATAACTCTTCATCCATTTCTCAAGGGCCTTGATATGCCCGGGTTTTTCGGCCATCTCCGCAAAAGGCACCTGGTGAGAACGCCAATATCCTTCCGTCTTCAAACCATCGATGCTCTTCGGGCCGGTCCAGCCTTTAGGAGTATTCAAAACTATCATCGGCCAGGCGGGACGGGCGGGCTTTTTAGCCTTACGCGCCTTGGATTGTATATCCCTAATCTCGCCTATCACCGCCTCCAGGGTCTTTGCCATAAGTTTATGCATAGTATAAGGATCCGAGCCTTCTACGAAATACGGCTTATAACCGCAGCCTTCAAAAAACTTCTTTAGCTCATCTTTCCCTATTCGCGCCATGATCGTAGGATTGGATATTTTGTATCCGTTCAAATGCAAAATAGGCAGAACGACCCCGTCGGTCTTGGGATTAAGGAATTTATTGGAGTGCCAGGCAGTGGCTAATGGCCCGGTCTCCGCTTCTCCGTCTCCCACTACGCAGGCGACAATCAGGGAAGGGTTATCGAATACCGCGCCAAATGCGTGAGAGAGGGAATAACCGAGTTCGCCTCCTTCGTGCATCGAGCCGGGGGTCTCCGCCCCGACATGACTGGGGACGCCGCCGGGGAAGGAAAACTGCTTGAACAATTTCTTCATCCCCTCCTCATCCTGCGATACGTCAGGGTAATACTCGCTGTAAGAACCCTCCAGGTAAGCGTTGGCAACCAGGCCCGGGCCGCCGTGCCCCGGGCCGGTTATATATATCATATCCAGATCATACTTCTTGATCATCCGGTTAAGGTGCACATAGATAAAATTAAGTCCGGGAGTGGTCCCCCAATGCCCCAGCAGGCGGGGCTTGATATGCCCGATATTGAGCGGGGATTTGAGTAAAGGGTTATCCAAAAGGTATATCTGCCCTACAGAAAGGTAATTAGCGGCGCGCCAATAGGCGTTGACTTTCCGTATCTCTTCCGCAGTCATCTTATTCGCATTGGGACGCTTCATATGCTCACCCTCCTGTTTCCTCCGGGTCAAAAGATATAGGACAGGCCTAAAATACCGAAGCTGTTATTGATGCCGCTATTAGGTTTCTCTATATCGCAATTGGAAAGATGCCGGTAGCGGTACTCGACGGTGAAAGCAACATTCTTTTTGAGGAAGAAATGTATGCCGAAACCGGCATATTCGTTGAAATTAAACTGGGACCCCTGGTTCAAGCTGTGCTGGGAGATATAAAGAAAACCTACGCCGCCTTTTATATACGGCTGGATCCTGGAGGTCTCGGGGAGCAGGCCGATCTTCAGCAGGAAATTGTTCCCTACCTCGATATTCCCGTTGGGATTGGAAACTCCCGCGATAAACGGCTCTTCGACAAACTGCACCAAGCCGGGAGGGTTAAGGCCGATCTTCTTAACCCAAGGCTTGATGTCAAAATCGAAATCTACGAAAATGGGAATAACATCGTACCTGCCTTTGGCGCGTAGATGCCCCGTGCCGAAACCGGACAGCACCTCTATCCCCGCGAAACGGAAGTTCTTGCTTTGCGCCGCATCCTTGGCGGGCGCGGTAGAACAAGTCTTGGAATTCTTTGTTGTCTCGCTTTGCGCACCGGCGTATACAAAAACAAAAAGACAGAAACCCAGTGCCAATAACAGCGTCAAAAACTTTGTTTTCCTCATTCTCGACTCTCCTTGGATTGGAAATTTATGAGCCCCAAAGCAGAAAAATCAAGATGCAAAACAGGAGAAATAAAATCTCCTCTTCAACGCAGTTATTGTATCACAAGGCAAGACAAAATCCAGAAGATTACCGTAAGAATTTTATATATTGCAACCTCAAGCGGGATATTTAAAACACAAAAGCTTTGCTTAAACTGCTCCTTTAATCTGCGGCCAACAGGCAGATTTATAATTTCCGAATATACTTTAAGACTCTGCTTTTGTTATCATAACAACTTATACGCGGCTTCCCCTCGCTGTCTAAGCACATCGAAATACTCCAGGCAACCGGGGTAAAATAACCGATATCCCGCGTCTCTATTGTTTCAATATGCCAGGATCCATCCTCACGAAATGCATATTTGAGCTCCTCATCGGAACAACGGGCGTAGACTATGTGCGGCCTTTCTAATTTATCTAAAGCAATGACAGATTTACAACCCACATTCTTTTCTCGGTCTATTGTCTGGATATCCCAATTCCTGCCGTTCCAAAAGGCATATTTCAAATCATAAGCATCGGCATCAAGATATGCAATATGAGGCAGCCCATTTTTATCGATAACAATAGCCGGTTCTAAACCCACCAAACCAATGCTATCCACAATCTGTTTATGCCATTGTTCTTCTGAATAGTATGCATATTTCAAATCACCGTTTTTCTGATCAAAATAGGCTATATGCGGCATTCCCTGGTCATCCAAGGCTAAAGAAATATACATCCTCCCTTTATATTTATCGGCCGACATATCAATTAAGCCCGCATCTACTGTTTGAATATCCCATTTTGAACCGGTCCAAAAAGCATATTGTATGCCTCCCCTGTTAGTACAATAAGCTATATGCGGCCGGTCATTGACATCTATAGCAAGAGAATTTTCAGTTCCCCATTGCTCGACAACCGTAATTTTCCATTCACTGCCATCCCAGTACGCATACTTTAATAAATTCCCGTAGCCTGGCGCAGGAACACGCAAAGAGAAGCTTATATGAGGCCTGCCTAAGGAATCTAAAGCAATGCTCGGCATATAGCCTTCTTCTACAGTCTGTATTTTCCATGCCGGCCCTATCCGGCATGCATATCTAATCCCCTCTTCATCTTCATAAGCTATATGCGGATTGTTGTCCCTATCCAAGGCTATTGAAGAACGGCCTCCCGTATCTTTCTTTGTATCAACCAATTCTGCTTCCCAGCCTGGAGCAAGTGAGCTTGCTGATTTGCCTTGTGCAACATTGGGAGCCCCAAACACTAAGCCCCTTACAGGAATTAAAATCATTAATATAAAAAGGACTATAAAGCTTAAAACAATACTCCTGAAAAATACAAATACTGATTTTCCCGGTATTGAATTAGTAGTATCGTCCTCATTTACTCTCTTTGTTGACTTATAAGCATCGTAAATATTAAATACCCAGACAAGAAAGCTACAAATAAGAGTAATGACATAAGAAGCTGAAGTAACAGGTATATCTTTACCGCTTACCGGCAATGGTTCATTGAAAACTTTAATTAAAATAGAATATAAAACTGCTATTCCGATATAGCTTGCAAAGAATAAATATCCCTTACGCCTTTGGCCGTTATAAGCCTGCCCTAACCCCATGAATAAAAAACTCAAGATGCCGGCGATCATTGGTTCGCGGACGATATTCTTTTTGGCTGTATCTGCACTTGCCTGCATAATTGCCTCCTTCTTCTGCAATTATTCCATACAAATAGCTATTCCATTACCTGGGGTTATAGATAAAGTCGGAAGACGTTATTTCATAACTGGAACCGCCGTAAACTTTCAAATACGCTTTTCCTGTTTCAGGATGCCATGTTATGAAATTACATGCGCTGTGCGGCTCATTATCCTCTTTTATATTGTTTTTATTCACATCTTTCCAAAAACGCATATCTACTAAGTAACGGCCCCGGCTCTGGATCATATCCCCGGGAATGTTTATTGTAATTTTGTATCTCCCCGTTCCTGAAGACACACTCTCGGTCTTTATGGGGATGTTTGCAGAACCGTTTTTAAAAAGCGCCACTTTGTCATAGCGCTTAGCTACCCCGGATATCGTTATTGTTGCTCCTTGTTTAATAACATAGGCATTGACAGCCCGCGAAGAAGATTCTTCTGCTGCCCCGGCATAGACAGAAGCTAAAGCCGGAAATAACATTCCTATCAAAACCAGCACCATTATTCTACAACTCTGTATTCTCATTTTTACTCCTAGCCAGAGGGATAATTAAACGGATGCCTTAACAGAAAAAGGGGTGGCGACAAATTGTCACCACCCCTTACTAAGCTCATTATCCAGCTTACGCATCTTCTTGATATAGTCCTAAACATTAGACAAATCAATAAGTCTGAATATTACTCAATTTTTCCCGCCTGAATAAGCACAAAACTTATTTAAATTTATCCTTTACCATAGGAAGCTGGAGGTAAATTATACAATATATAGAAAATAACATTGGAACTGACGGAAATGACATCCCAACAATAAAAAATGCTATTTGTTTCCAAAACATAGGTGTATTAAAAGGACTCCAAGGCACTATGCAGCCATCTCCAAATGAACCACCATTCATACCAAGAGTCAGAATACATAAAAATGGATGTATGGAAAGAAATAAACCCACGCTTTGCATGATAATAAAACCTACACGAGCCCAATTCTTAAAGAATACAATTTGAATACCCAAAATAATATTAGCTATTACAACTAGCAAACCCAATATAAACAATGAAGGATAAAATATCCTTACAAATATAAATAAAGGTAGCAGTAACAAAAGATTAATTATGGTATTAATAATAGCTACCAGCTTAATGGCTAACGGAGCATTTCTAAACATCAACTTTCCTTTTTTAGCTTGCTTTAAACAATTTCCTTACTTCTTGACCTAAAAAGAAAAAAAGTATCATAATAGTAAACGTAGGAAACATTATAAAGAATACTATTACAGGAGCATATGCCAACTGATTTGAAATCCTACAAATCGGAGTTGATGCTGTTAAGATAAATAGTATACCTGAAAAAATAAAAGCTATAATCGGAGAGAATATGATATGTATCCATCGCCCAAATGGATACAATAACAAGGTAGGAACTCCAACAATAGGTAATAATGCAGTGAAGAAAAGAAAGGCTTGTACCGCACTTGCAAATCCACATGGCTCTTTACTAAGCGTAGAGCTATATTTAAAAAATAAAACTAAGGACACCAAGCCAATAACAATCTCTACTATCGCAATCAACCTTACTTTTTGTAATGGCATAGTCGTCTCCACCATTTCCAGTGCCATAGAATTAAGTTGATTATTTATAATTTTATCATAAATTAAGAAATTGTAAGTAGCTTATTTTTAAAAGTTGATTGAAGCTTCTGAAATAAGCAAGAACCTTCTATTGCTATTTCTTTTCTTTAACCAGTGATTTGGCTCATCTACTCTAAACCTTCTCGAAATTTATAATACGGTATATACCCTTACGGGTCCATTGATAAAACGTCTTTAGACTTATCTGTATTAATTCGCTTAATTGTTTTGTAGTTAGCAGCTTTTCCAAGGGTTAGATTACCTCATTCTTTTTATATCATAACATCAATAAAAAACGGTTTTAATCGATATAACAATTAAAACCGTGTGCTGTTAATTTATCGGAGAGGCAGGGAGTCTACCAAATAAATCTACCTTTCCGTCGATATATCAACATGTTACAACAATCTAGATTTTATTACAAGGGTAACTTTAAGTCTGGATGTTACCCGATTCTTCCCTTTATTGCCCGATGTTTTCACTAAAATGGGCTCATTTTGGCACAACGATTAATTGATAATCTTAAATTAAAGGCTTATTGTAGTGTTCTATATTCCCGCATTTAGGGCAGGTTATAGAATAACCTTGTCCGTAAGCATACCGGCTTACTACAGAGCAAGACCAAGGATCATTTTTAACTTTGTAGCCAAAGCCACATTGAGAACAAAAATGAATATTTGAACTAATGCCAAGATAATATGAATTTATATCTTTAAGCGGCTCTGGAGTAACTTCAATCGACTTACCTACTTTAAGCCCACTATCACCAACCTGTGGCTTAGTTATTCGAGTTATTAGTTTCTCAATAATTTCATCTTTATGCGACAATACGGCTATCTGCTCCTCTTTAGACATCTCAATATTTAAAAAATCAAGGCGTATTCCGTACCCCTTAGGCTGGTTAAGAATGCCTGCTATCCGCTCCAAATGAAAGATATCACATTCATTTTTTATACTACCTTTCAAAGCATCTCGTTCAGATAAAGTTAGCTCTTGGTTTGTCATAAAAACAACTCCGGCAGCGTTATGTTTTTTAATTCCTTCGGCATCCGAAATAAATTTATTCTTAACTTCAGTAAATTTCTGTTTTCCTCTAGGAAAATAAACAGCACCAATCCATAACTTACCTTTTTTCATTATCAAAAGATCGCGTTTACCATCAGGGCCACCAAGCGGATGAGAAGGATCCACACCCCTATATCCTTCTTCTATAGATAATATTATGGCTGCAAGACGTTCAGCGTCTCCATCTGAACGATCCCATTCAAGCAACCGATGCCACGTTTCTCTACCAGCGTCTCTTTTCATGGGTTATTAAGTAATACTTCTACATTAGAAGGTACATTTTAAACACAAGAGCCTATCTATCTTGCAAAGTTAATTTTAGATTTAAAGCATCAACTATCTTTTTCAATGTTCGGATAGATAGATTCACATATCCCTTTTCAACAAAAGAAATAGATTGTTGGGACAATCCGGTTCTATTCGCAAGATCTCGCTGGGTTAATCCACTTTTCTTCCTATGGTCTTTTATTCGATCACATATATTCTTTATTTCAGGATCAAAATCAAGTGGTCTTTCTTTAGACTGCGTAACTTTTTCAATATTTACATTCTTTTTTACAGCCCTATAAATCTCACTCCAAAAAATGATGCGCGTATTATTCCATTTATTTTGCCTCATTTTCCGTTTAATCTTAGACCAATTTTTGACAAAGATATCTTTACTTAAATAATTACTAAAAACATTCTTGGGTTTATTTGTCCTCGCTAACAACAATGAAGAAAATTCAATAAATCTTGGATTAAATTCGTCCTTTAGTATTTTCTTTACTTCCTCTGTGCTTATGCTTTTATCCCAAAAAGCGGGAATATTTTCTTCAACCATGTATTCTTAAATCTCCGCTTCAACTATCTTTTCAATTTCATCATTAAAATGATGTTCCATCTTAATAAATGGCACTTCCTTATTCGTTCTAATTTCGTTTAACCCCAACTTCATTTCCAATCTATCGTAGCTTCTAAACCAAACAATTATGCTCTCCTTTTGAGGCTGTTGACAATATTCAGCTACAAAGCTTGATAATGACATATAAGTCTTAGATAAGAAATATAAATCGAAATAATCTTTTGCTTCCTGTCTTCCTCCAACAAACACATTCCTTCCTAAAGAATCTACTGTAGATATACTTCCACAGGCAGTTAGTATTTTCCGATAATAAATATCTTGTTTTGAAAGGATAGGAACACCGTCCACCATGCTCAATGGTTCCAATATTTTATACACATCTTCAACAAAATCGATTTTTAATGAATTACTTTTATCTATTACAAGTGAATAGACTAACATTTTCGCAAAACCCTTTTTATCTACTTCGCCTTCCAAAACTACCTTTAATTTAATACTTTTGGAAAGATCAGACATTAATGTTTCTATTTTTGTTTTTGAAAAATCTTTAGTAAAAAAATCTAAATCGTATGATTCTCTATGCTGAAAATAAAATAAGGACAAAGCGGTGCCCCCGGCCAAATAAAAACCATCTAATTTATTTGCCAATTCTTTTAGTGTTCTATTTCTTATTTCTATTAATTTACCCACGGAAAAGAGTGTACATCAAAAAGTTGATATTGTCAAGTAAATACTATTGTAGCTTGTTTTTATTGTAATTTTATTAACTTTTTGATGTATTAACAGCTTTACACACAGATTATTGCGATTTAAATCTCAATAGAATATGTATTTCTGCCTTTTATTCTTCTATTAATGATCCACTTCTCAACTTCCATCACACTAAATCTTACTCCTTTCGAAAATTTATAGTGAGGAATAAATTCCGTATGAGTCCATTGGTAGATTGTTTTTGGACTTACTCCGATTAGCTCGCTTAGCTGTTTAACATTCAATAGTTTTTCCACTGTATTAGATTACCTCATTCTTTTTATATCACAATATCAATAAAAAACGGTTTTAATCGATATAGCGATTAAAACCGTGTACTGTTAATTTATCGGAGAGGCAGGGATTCTGCCTGAATAATTATCCCATCAGACGATATATCAATATGTTATGACAAATAATATTTTTTTACAAACTTAATTCGGAGTCCAGATGTTTAGGTATTCTTAGCTTTGCTTCAGCTTGTTTCTGTATAAGATGGGCACATTTCGGGCACAAGTTTTATTGAAAATTGTCTCCCAAAATTAGTTTCTTATCGTTATTAGGAATAAATCTCGATTCTTTAATAATTGTCTCGATTTGTGCCATAATTTCTGCTGGCATAATTCCACAGAATATCAAAAGTCCCTGTCTATAGCTTTCTTGAAGTTTGTTTCGAGCAATTTTTGTTAGTTTCCTACAATCTATAATACTTTCTAAAGTAAGACACTCAACCTGACCAACTGGAATTCTCACGATTTCCTTATTAAAAAAAGGGTGGTCATTATAAAATTTAAGTTGCGTGGTGGATATTACAAAAACTAGCGGATCGTTATTTGTATCGGGGCTAAGAGTAATGAAATAATGCGGTCTTTCAATACCATCGTGACACAATAGATTCGTTTTTACTATCGTGCCCTTTTTTATCTCTCCATCAAATACATTATTGTAAATATGGTCGGGAAATTCAACCATTAAAACCAATTCCTAATGCAACCAAATAATCACCTGATAATGTTTCCAAATATTCGAGTGCTCCAGGGACTGCTTTTGGCTCATTATCAAAGAATAATCTGTAATCAATTTCCTGGTTTTTAGAAGTCTTCAACCAAGATGAATCTTTATGGGCTTCATCTATCAATGCACCAGGAGAAAAATGCCCATATTCTCTGCAGGTATCTGTAATTGCTTCTTGCTCTGAAGCTGATAAAGCATCAAAACATGGTTCTTTTTTCAAAACAAATACGGGATATTTTCTTAATAACTTCTTAACGCTAAGGTATTCGTTGAACTTCTCCTTGTTAGATATTCCATCAACATATTTAACAGATCTATCCTCTAGAACATCGTTGATAATATCTAAAGCTTTAGAAGGAACCGGCCCATAATCAAGATGCACATAGGAATCGCCAATAATGGGCGTCCCATATCTAATAACATGCTGTTTATCTGCAAAATATAGCAATTTGGCAGCTTTAAGTTTATCGAATTCTGACAAACCTGCCTTAGCAAACATAGCCATGCAAGCTATGAATTTATCAATCTTGAACTCGAATCTAATCGGTCCCGCTATCTTTTTAATCATGGGATTACTCTTCTCTCTACATTTAAATTATATACTAATTAAATATAAATGCCAGCTTTTTTATGATTTTACAATATCTATTGCTACTTTATATTGGCCTCTTCCCTTTACACTTCTCTTCATTAACCAAAGATCAACCTCCGATATTTTGAACCTTACTCCCTTTGGCAGTTTATAGTGTGGAATAAAACCACAATGAGTCCATTCGTAAAGTGTGCTCCGACTTATCTGAATTAACTCGCTTAATTGTTCAATAGTTAATAGCTTTTCCACTGGGTTAGATTACCTCATTCTTTTTATATCACAATATCAATAAAAAACGGTTTTAATCGATATAGCGATTAAAACCGTGTACTGTTAATTTATCGGAGAGGCAGGGATTCGAACCCTGGGAGCCTTGCGACTCACGTGTTCTCCAGACACGCCCGTTCGACCACTCCGGCACCTCTCCATAATCAGGTCTTCTGCCCTAAACCTTCCAGTTACAGGGCTTGCAAATATATAAATCTTAGGATAAACAATACCGCCAGGCAATAAACCAGCCAAGAAACGCTCTTGCCTTTACCGGTAAACAACTTCAAGGCGGCAAAACTTATAAAGCCAAAGGCAATTCCCGTAGCGATACTAAAAGTAAAAGGCATAATCAGCATCACCAGGAACGCCGGGATAAATTCCGAATAATCCTTCCAATCAATCTTGGTAATCGGATATACCATCATGCTCCCAACGACAATCAAATCCGGTGCGGTAACCGGACGCAGGACAACTCCCGCTGCGGTCTGATACCCTCCCCCGATCATGCTGATCAAAGGCATAAAGAACAAAGTAAGCAAAAACAATATTCCCGTTACCACGCTGACCAAACCGGAGCGCCCGCCTGAAGCTATACCGGCGGCGCTTTCTACATAGCTCGTTACCGTAGGCGTGCCGCAAAGTGCGCCTACGCATGTGCCTACCGCATCAGTAAGCATTGCCTTCCCGGCCCTGGGCAGTTTTCCCTGGCGCATAAACCCGCCTATCTCTCCTACCCCCGCCAGAGTTCCGACTGTATCAAAGATATCCATAAAAAGGAATATAAACACCACCGAAAACAAGCCTAATTTCAGCGCCCCGGCAATATCCATCTTCATGAAAGTAGGGGCGATGGACGGCGGCATGGACACAACCCCCTGGTATTTTACCACCCCAAGCAGCACGCCGGCAAAAGCAGTAATCAGTATACCCCAAAGCACGGCCCCGCCTACTTTTTTTATCAATAAAACCCCCGTAACCACCAATCCGAATATAGCCAGTACGGACGGCACGCTGGTTACATCACCTAAAGTCACCAGGGTCGAAGGGTGCCTTACTACAATCCCTGAGTCGATAAAACCTATAAAGGCAATAAGCAGCCCTATACCGCAGGCAGTAGCGTAACGAATAGAAACCGGGATAGCATCCATAATCGCCTGCCTTAATTTGGTAAGCGTCAGGATTATAAAAATTACCCCCTCGATAAATACACAGCCTAAAGCCACCTGCCAGGATATGCCCATAGTCAGGCATACGGCATAAGTAAAAAACGCATTTTCCCCCATACCAGGGGCCTGGGCGATAGGGTAATTCGCATACAACCCCATCAGGATAGTCGCGGCCGCAGCGGCTATACAGGTAGCCATCATCGCCGCCCCGAAATCCATACCCGTCTGCGAAATCATCGCCGGATTGACGAAGACGATATAGGCCATGGCCATAAACGTGGTAAAACCGGCGACTACTTCCGTACGGATATCGGTATTAAGTTCTTTAAGCCTGAAAAAGCTTTCGATCCTCTTAAGCATCTTTTAAACGGAGAGTGGAGGATTCGAACCTCCGGTCATCTTGCGACGACAACGGTTTTCGAGACCGCCGCATTCAACCAGCTCTGCCAACTCTCCAAGCCCATTTCTGCCGAGAAATCAGCCCTTTAAGACTTGATATCCTCCTGGGTGATCTCCGGATGATGGTAGCGCCTCCTGCCTTCGGTGGATTTCTTGTACTGGATGGCCTCAACCGGGCACCACTGCAAACAGGCCATACAGTGCTGGCAATGGTCAAACCAGTAAGGTTTCCCATCCCGCATTTCTATATTGTCAACCGGGCAGACCTTTGCGCAAAGTCCGCATTTTATGCAGGTATCTTTAACCCAGAATCCGCTTGCCGCGCCGGGGATTCCCAAAGAGCCGATATTGTATATCAAAGAGTAAAGTATCAAGTTCGCAAGAAAAGGCTTTTCTTCGTATACCCCCCGCTTCCCTTCCAGGATAAACTGCGAAAGCTCTTTGGCCCTCGCCTTTTCTTTACGGAACATCTCCTCCTGCTGTTCTTTGGATACGGCACCGTACAGCGGGGTATAATTACCGGGCATCATTACCGAAAAACCGCAAGCCAAATCAATACCGCGCCTGTTCAGGATCTTGCGGGCCAGGCTGTGCACCCTTCCCGGCATACCCCCGAAAGTAGCTATGGAGAATACGTAAGCCCCCGGCTTGAATTTCGCCTCTTTCAGGAAATCCTTTATAATCAGAGGCAGTCCGAACATGTAAACCGGGAATACGAAGCCTACCTTGTCATACTGCTCTACCCCTCCCTCGTCGATAGCCCTGGAAACGGGAATAAGCGAAACACCCTCCAGGCCCCGGGCTACATCCTTTGCCACTACGAGAGAATTGCCTGTAGCCGAAAAATAATATATGGCTGTGCTCATCTAAGCCTCCGGTAAAAACTAAATAATGTGTTTGGCGGTGGGGCTGGGATTCGAACCCAGGGTGGAGATAATCCCCACAACAGTTTTCAAGACTGCCGCTTTCAACCGCTCAGCCACCCCACCTTAAAACAAGAATAACTGCTTAAATACAGCGTAAAAGATCCTTCCGGCTATACCGAAAGAAACATTGCAGAAGTTCACAAACGAGAACTCCTTAAAAATCAGGCTGAAGCCGAGAGCGAACAGAGCAAGATTCAAAATGAAAATAAACGAAAAACCGAATATATAGTTGCCTTTTAAGAAATCGCCTTTTTTATTCCGTATGCTCTTGGCGGAAAAAACAAGATGCAAAACGGCGCTGAAACCGATAAGAAACATCGCGCATTCCAGCAGGCGAGCCGACTTGATCGGGAATTGCAACAGGCCGTAAATTATGAATATCAAGATCGTATACACCGGGAGCAGGAACGGGGCTACGTTCACCATAGGCTTGAAAAACCTAAAAACAACCTCCAAAAGCTTATGCCCCCTGCTGTATACCGGAGCCGGCTCCCATATAAACAGGTAAACCAGCAGAAAAGAAATCACCCCTGCCCAGAATACTCCCTGTAAATGTCCATCCACAGCGCGGAATTCATTCAAAAAAGACACCGTGGTAGAAAAAACAAAGGGAAGGAATACCAACCCTAAAATGAATTTTATTACCCCGAAGGCCTTGCCCGAAAACCACGATATCTTGGCGGAAAAATTGCCTCCGGAGCCGGAAGGCTCTTTAGATAAAGGGATATCCTGGATCAGGTTCTTATCGAAAGATTCTTTCCTGGCCATTCAAATACGGCCGCAGTGCCTCGGGAACCAGCACCGAACCGTCCTCCTGTTGATAGTTCTCCAATATCGCAACCACCGTGCGCGCCAAAGCGACCCCCGAACCATTCAGGGTATGCACAAAATCCGTTTTCTTGCCCTCCTTGCGGCGCACCCTTATATTCGCCCTGCGCGCCTGGAAGTTCTCGAAATTGCTGCAACTGGATACCTCCAGCCACTTATCCGCTCCGGCGGTATAAGCCTCGATGTCATAACATTTGCTGGCGGAAAAACTGATATCCTGCGTGGAAAGCATTACTACCCGGTAAGGCAGGCCCAAAAGCTGCAGGACCTCTTCGGCGTTAGCCAATAATTTCTCCAGTTCATCGTAAGAATCCTCAGGCCTGACGAACTTCACCATCTCTACCTTGTCGAATTCATGCACGCGGATCAGGCCGCGGGTATCCTTGCCGTAAGAACCCGCCTCCCGCCTGAAACAGGCGGTATAAGCGGTATAATAAACAGGAAGCCTGTCTTCATCTATAATCTCGTCGCGGAAAATATTGGTAACCGGGACCTCGGCGGTAGGGATAAGAAAAAGATCATCATCCTGAAGCTTGTACATATCCTCTTCCAGCTTGGGAAGCTGCCCTGTCCCGAGCATGGAAGCGCGGTTTACCAAGAACGGTGGGAATATCTCGGTGTAGCCGTGTTTTCCTGTATGCAGGTCGAGCATAAAATTTATCAAAGCGCGTTCAAGCTTGGCTCCCCATCCTTTAAAGAGAATGAAATTCGAACCGGTTATTTTGGTCGCGCGGTTGAAATCCACGATATCCAGATTCTGACAAAGCTCTATATGGCTGAGCGGCTTAAAAGAGAATTTCTTCGGCTCGCCCCAGCTGCGTATAACCCTGTTACAGGAAGGGTCTCCTACCGGCAGGGAGGCGTGCGGGATATTCGGTATGCTCAAAAGCAGCTTGTTTAGCTCCGCCTCCTCTTCCTTTATCCGAGGCTCAAGCTCGCCGATCCTTTTCGATATATCCCTCATCGAGGCGATTTTATCTTTAGCGTCTTTTTTCTGCTTAAGCAGCAGGCTTATCTCGTCGTTAGCCTTATTGCGCCTGGCCGCCAATTCCTCGAATTCGCTTAAGGCCTTGCGGCGCCTTTCGTCGACGGAAATAACGGCATCGATATCGATATCCAGAGCGCGGTTACGCATCGCCTGTTTGACTAAATCGGTATTTTCCCTGATAAACCTTATATCTAACATTTTAGCCTTTAATTGTAAAAAATGCCCGTAAACTTTTAATATTATACCTTTAGATTACAAATCTTTCAACAACATAAACAAATAAACCGGCCAGGGTAAACCACTTGACCCTAATGCCGGTATCTATGCTATATCCTATGGACTGGCAGGCCCTTTTCACGCTAAAGGCTGCAGTTGAGTAAGGTTATGAAATTTATGGGCCATGTTGGAGTCGAACCAACGACCTTGACATTAAGAGTGTCCTGCTCTACCAATTGAGCTAATGGCCCGAAGTAATCAACCGTTTATTTGTTCATGTTAAGCGCCCAGGCAAAGAGATATCCCAGGCGCTAAGATCAGGTGTTATTGTAACCTAAAACCGGTTATTTTGCAACTTCAATTTAAATTAAATGGAGATGCCGAAACCAAGGCGGTTTTCAATACGAGGAAAAGTCCGTATTCGCTTACTTACTCGGTTTTCTTTGCTTTATTTTCTTCGGGAAACTGGCGGCTCTTCATAACCCCGTTCTCGTAAGTATCCGCGTATATAAGCTCGCCATCGGGGCGGTATGTCCTGGAAACCCCGTCCAACTTCCCGTCCTTATAACTCATTTCGGCCTGGAGCTTGCCGTTTTCAAAATAGAATCTCGATATCCCGTGGGATTTATCGTTCTTATAGTTGACCTTGGCCTGCAGTTTGCCGCTTTCGAAATAAAACCTTGCCTCCCCCTCTTTGTTGCCGTCTTTGTAGTTCCATACTAATTTCAGTCGGCCGTTCGGGTAATAGGATTTGAAGGCGCCGTTGAGCTTGCCCTGCTTGATTGCCCCGGTCTCACGCAGTTTCCCGTCGGAATAACGCGACTTGAAAGAGCCGCTTCCCGGTGCCTTGGTTTTCGATAAGAATAAGCCTATGACCGAACCGACAATGACCGCGCTCAATAATAAGATTATTTTTCTCTTCATACCACTTCTCCTTCCGGCGCCTGGTTAACCGATGATGTTTATTATCCTTCCTTTACGGCGTAAAATCAACTGTTTTTTCCCATTGTGCAGCCAAAAACAGCCCCTTTCAAATCAACATAAGAGCAATAAAACTGAACAAAATTATGAGCACGAGGATAATGACAAAAATGGAATGTTTCGGGTATTTCAGCCTGCCCATGAACCCTGCGGCGCGGCCAAGACTTTCTCCGCAATACAGGCACAACAGGGCATCGTCGTCGTAAATAGGCTTCTTGCAATGCGGGCAAATATATTCTGCCATCAGGAACCGCTCCTTTCCCGGGCCTGCATATTAAAAGCCGGCCGCCGGCGCCAGAAACCGCAACCTGCGGGAAAAACAGAATATTCAGGAGTATTCGATATGGCAAGAAGAAAAGAAATACCGCTACGAAAAACAGGAATAGGCAATAAGTCGATGGGCTTATCGGGAATCATACTCGTCAACCTGCCGGTTTACTTACTCTTTCCGGATGTCTCCTGCAACCTGGCAGCCAGGTCGAGCAAAACAGGATCGCCGCGCATACCCAGCTCTTCCGCTTTACGCACATCCTTCCAGCTCGCCTCGTAATTGCCGTCGTGGAAATAAGCAACCGCCCTATTGTAATAGGCTCCCGCGTGCCCCGGGTTAGCTTTAATCTCCTTACTGAATACGGCGATTATATCCGCAAGCTCCTCCTTATCCATGGAGACGGGCGCGGCTATCTTTGCGGGCTGAAAGTAATCGCTGGTGTCTTTACGGGTGGTGGCACAACCTGCTAACAGCAGGCATAAAAGGAAAATAAGTTTGTTCATTCCTCCCTCCTTTTATTCTATAATTTTACCTTAAAAAGACTCGAATTGCAATTCATCGCCATACATTAAACCCATCCTATCCACGCTCCCGGCGTTAAGCTCCAGCACATACATGGCTTTCTCCTCCGGGCAAAACGTCTCATACTCCCCTGATCTTTCCGGTTGAGCGTCTCTTTTGATAAAAACCACCTTCCTGTATTTGTTTATCCAGATTATGTCCAGGGGAATAAGGGTGTTTTTCATATAAAAAGACCTTGGGGCCTCGTCGTCATAGATAAAAAGCATGCCTGAATCCTCCGGCAGGCTGTCCACGAACATCAGCCCCTTCTCCTGCCGCAGCCTGTCTTCTGCCGTTTCTACGCGAAAACAGGAGTCCTTAAAACATACTGCTCTGCGCGCAGGCGGCTCTTCGGCAAAAGTCTCTGCCGCGCCGATAAAAAACAAGATTATAAAGAACAGTGCCTGTATTCCCTTAAGGGCTGCGTGAGCTAAACGCGCCTGGCAGGAATCGAACCTGCAACGCCTAGCTCCGAAGGCTAGCGCTCTATCCAATTGAGCTACAGGCGCATAGGCATACAGGTTACAGGCCGCAGGGCAGAATAGGCCGCGCATAATAAATCAAATAATCTCCGCTTTATCCCCGAGCATACCGCGGATCTCATCCAGCCTCTTCTTATCGACGGGCAGAACCCCGCTTTCTGCGGTAGAGCGCACGGGTGAATTAAGCTGCACCTTATCCGGGTTAATCAATCTGACCCATTTGACCAGGTCCTCGATATGCTTAATATCGTCGTTGATCCCGGAAAGCAGCATTATTTCAAGCCAAATCTGCCCGCTAAATTCTTTTCTCAAAGCAACCAGCCCTTCAAGGATAGAATCGAGCTCCACCCCGCCGCAGGGACGGTCGATCTTCTTGAATATTTCCTCGTCTACCGCATCCAGAGAAGGAACAATCAAATCCGCGCTTAATATGGATTTCCTTACCTCAGGCGAGCCTAAAAGAGTGGAATTCGTAATAACCGCTACCTTGGCCCCGGTAGCTTCCCGGGCCGATTCGATCACCTCTCCAATGCATGTATTCAATGTAGGCTCACCGAATCCCGAAAGTGTAACGAAATTCAGCTCCTTCGCTTCCCCGGGATGTTCAAGCAGCCATGATTTCAACTCGGCTATTACCTCCGCGGCCGCTACATATTCCTTCCTCTCCGACACCTGGGAAGAAGTCCTCCCCCATTGGCAGTAAATACAATCGAAATTGCATACCTTGCGCAAGCTCAGGCTCAACCCCAGAGATAAACCCAACCTGCGTGATTTAATCGGACCATAAATATATTTCATAGCTGACCATGCCTATAAAATTCAGGGCGCCGCTCGTTCTAAGCAGCGCCCTTGACTGATTCATGAATACCCGGGTAGGAGTTATTTTACTTCCGTAACGCAATTATGCGTCCCAAGCGAATTAGCTACACAGCTGGTGCATTGGGGATCGTTCATCCATTCCCCGTCGACGACAAATTTATACTCGTATCTTCCGGGCTTGAGGCCGACCTTCACCGACCAGTTACCCTTGCTGTCCTTCTTGGCGGCCAATTTGCTGTTATCCCATTTATTGAAACTTCCGGCAAGCACGACCTTCTTGGCTCCAGGAGCATATAATTTAAATTCCGTTATTTTCTTTCCAGCTACGCGCGGCATATCTACCTCCTTTTATATAAACTTATTCTTACACCAGAAACCCCGCCTGTCAAGAAAATTCATGTCAGGCAAGTTTATACTGCAACTATAGATACCCCTTTCTTATCGGCCAAACGGACGCTTTCCTCCCGGTCGATAAAAAGAGTTTTCTCCGCCTCAAAAGCCAGGCACTTAGCTCCGGCTTTAACCAGGCTCTTTACGGTGCCCAATCCCACAACCGGGACGTCGAAACGCATATCCTGCCTGGGCTTGCTCACCTTGACGATAACAATATTCCTTCCTCCGGTCTTTCCCGAACGGCGGATCAACCTGTCGGTGCCCTCAAAGGCCTCCACG
>Ga0265297_10003212_pt1 | contig 30214 bp, 36 predicted proteins | sample Munlanlwell13791_FD_192502 | JGI IMG/M metagenome (GOLD analysis project Ga0265297, IMG submission 192502) | Leachate microbial communities from a municipal landfill in Southern Ontario, Canada - Leachate well 137-91 | ecosystem: Engineered > Solid waste > Landfill > Unclassified | place...
TTCGCCAAACAATAAATTGGCACTAGCTACCGGAAGTTTGCCCCACTCCCACCCACCAATTGTTTTTTCTGTGCCCCAATCTTCGAGAACATAGCCCTCCATTTCATAAAATTTTTCTTTATATTCTTCGACTTTATCTTCTCTTTCTTCTTCCGATAGATTTAAATACGACTGGATTAATTCTACAGAATCGCCTTCGCCATATCCCTCTAATTCTTCTTGCATTTCTGTTAAATCATCCTCATCCATTCCCTCAATGTTGCCACCAAGATCAGTCAATATTTTACGAATTCTATCAATTTTATCTTTTGATTCCCCCGGTAATTCTTTTGCACCGGCTTCTTTAAATTCAATATATTTTGACCGATCAATTTTAAAATCATCAATGCGAACCCACACAAACTTAATAGCCACTGGCGGAACATTTTTTGGATACAGATATTGATCTTTTGATTGGTAATAATCTTGCGTAAGTTTTATTGTACCATCGTCGCGAATTTCAAAATATTCAGCGTATTGACCCGGTTCGAATTCATTTCTAACCGCCTTAAGGATATCATTTCTAATTAAATCATTATATTTCTTAGCAATGGTGTTGGTGGCCACACGATAAATATTGACACCATCAAATGATGTAATTTCGTCGTCAAATCCATAATCGTGCAAACGAACCCATGATTCATTTTTATTAAGGTTTTTTAATATGTTTTCTATACCACGTTGTATGGCACGAATTGACTCATCCTCCGGACCACCATCATACCCACCACCATCTTCGTCCCAGGTAGTTTCCGGACGATCCATAGGATCATATTGGATCTTCTTTATTCTTTTTTCTTTTGATATGACAAATTCTATGACAACCGGAGTTTGTTTCGTCCCAAGCCCAATGGCATAACGAGCCGCAGTTTCAAATGATGGTGTGAAATATACCGCTTTTTGATGCTGGCCCTTATAACTAGCGCCATATGGATCCAATCCCTTTTTAAGAATAGGGGGAAGATTTTTAATGTCAGTGCCATGATAATATGTTAAGCGATCAACACGCTCTAATATGGGAAAATAATCGTTCATAATCACAATTAATTATCATTTTTATGGCAATGAGCAATCAATATGTTTCATATCTTTTTTTGATATCACTAATTAACAATGATCTATGACCCTTTCTTTTCATTTCAACAAATACGTTCTCGAATTTTAAACCACTTTCAATTACAATATCAGAAATTCTATCACAACCGGATATAAGATCAAAATTAAAATTATTATAAACAAAATCTTTGTCGGTTATTCTTAACAAATTCAAACTATTGTTTCGAAACCATTGATTTTCATTTAAATCAGATTGCACACGCCTTTTGACTCCCTCGTATTTGATGTTGTTATCGATAATAACCCTAGGAGTTATTTTTCCGTGCCAAAATATTCCATCAAATTCTATAAAGGTATCTATGTCTCGAATATAAAAATCAACTGGCCATTTTTTGTTCACACGATATTGTCTGCTTACACTAACAAACATATTTTTTAAAAATCTATAAAAGACATTTTCAATGTTACTACGTTGATTTTTAAGTGGGGCATGCCCCCTTATATATTTGCGATATACTGCACCAATCCTCGTAACCAATTTCCCACACCCACATTTGCACTTTGGCGCAATTCCACTAAATAAATAATCCACATAAAACTTGTCTATCGATATTTTATGCATTTCAACGACATGCCCAACCAATGATTTCAATGATTCAAATTCTCTACCGCAAATATTACAAATTGATTTCTGTTTATTGTGAGCAAGAATATAATGTTGATTTAAATTAAATTCGGTTTTAAATGATTTTTTACATTTAATACAATGAATAAAATTATTAGCAATTAAATTAATCAAGATTCGTGGTTTGAATCGATTTTCGCATTGTTTTTTATATCTTTCAATATTTGATTTAGTTGCCCCTGTGGATCTTAAAACTCGCGAACATTGTTTCGAACATGTTTTTCCATGTTGGTTATTTCTGCCAACCACAAACCATTTTTTACAAACATTACATTGTTTATTTTTCTTATTCCAAATAATTGATTCAAATTCAAGAATTTTCTTAATTCGATTTTTATTTGATAATTTTAATAAATCTTCTCGATTAATATGAAAATTCAAAACAATGGCACGATATCTTTCAACACAATTCTTATTTTCACACGTTATATGTTCACCCAATCTTGATTTTAATCTTTTGTATTTTGCCCCACAAATTGGGCATTTGTCTTTGATATATTTATCAGCACGCGACTTTTGGAAACATTCAGTGGAACAAATTTTGCGATGTGATGAAGATGGTAATTGGAATGGCTTGCGGCAGTAAGAACAATACTTTATCACAAATCAATTATAACACAGAAAATTAGAATTGCAGCACGGCCCTATCGTATCGTAAAACAATACTCCAAGTGGCCACGTCTCCTCCGGAAGTGTAATCAAGCTCACTGGGCGTAGCTTCGGTAATAAATGCACCATAAATATCCCACGCAGACACTACGTCACCAACGGGTCCTAACATTTTTAAAGTAATATCTTTTTTATAGAAGTTTTGATATGCAGCTCTTCCTGTCGCAGCATCATAATGTAATCTAACCCACTCCATAACTTTTTGGGATGTTGATGGATCAATGGCATCTATTAGGGTAATTGCAATTGTGTTTGGTTTGGTTTTACCAGCTACATACCTAGTATTGTTAATAAACCCAATTTCTATTTCATCGGTAGTTACACCCGGACGTCCAGATGTTTTAACTAAAAACGCATCTACGCCGTCAATACCAAGCAAGAATCGAAACGGCCTATTTGGTTCATAATTCTGTCCCAACATCGTTTGAGCATCAATAGATTCGACCATGTTGTTATTCTCCTTGTTCTCTACTTTTAATTATTATTTCACTCGCTTTTTCATCATTTTAACTAATCTATGAAACAGCAAGTGCTGTAAGGAGAACTACTATTATTACGATATACAACATTTTATTTCTTCCCCACCATTCTTCTTATGCTAATCTTTTGACCGCACAATATGCCATTCTCTTTTACAAATCCTTTAACTACTTCAATAGCCCACTTACAGGGAATGTTTCCACCAATTGATGTTTTGTCCATTGGTTTCCCATCAATTATTTCAACAATAGATCCATCTTTCGATAAAAAAATTATATCAAGTGGCAAGTAAGTATCTTTCATCCACATATGATTGTTCCCATCTTCTTTGAATGCAAAAAATAATCCTATATGTTTTTTAGCTTGACGAATATTCATAAATCCTTTGGAAAGGTATTTACTTGATACTAATGCTAAGCACGGCAAATTTATTTTTCTACCGCCACCACCACCAATTGAATATCCATTGGATTCTATGTCAAATTCTACAACTATTTTGTCTAGATCCTTGAGAATCATTTGAAATAATTATCTTTTTTAATATTCACACGATATATTAGACATCAATTGTGTATTTTCGCATGACAAATTTACTTCAATTAATGTAATATTCCCATTATCAATATATCTTCTGATTAATTCTCTTAATCCAACAATTGATCCTGGTGGTTGCCTATGAAAAACAATATTCCACTTATCAACAACATTACCTGACAATTCATAGATAATCGACAACCAAGAATTGAAATTCATATCTTCATATTTCCCGATTATTAAATTGAAGCCACCAACATAACAAAATAATTTATTTACATCGTCTATATATTGGTTAATATATTCACAATCATATTTATTCATAGCCATCAACAGTTCGTTAGACAAAACTGCCCCAATGTTTTGAAAATATATCTCGGAGATTCTATCAGACGAGATATTGGCCGAATCTATTATATTTTGATTTGTAATTGCGGGAGAACAAGAACACAGAAAGAATAGGGAAATTATTAAATTTTTCACAAATTAATTATCTAATCACCTATTCGTTTGTTTGCCACTCTTCTTTGAATAGCTGCTTCGTTCCTTCTTGAAGTTCTTCTTTCACTTCTCTATACATTATGTCGCCAATTTCAGTAACGTATCCGGCATAATCAACTTCTTCAACTCGCTCAATTTCATTTCTTTCGTCCCATACTTTGTAATCTTGGCGTTTCCAAAGTGATAAACTTCACCTTCCTCTCGTTCTCTTTCTACGGCCCTACGATCCATTTCTTTTTCATATTCTTTACGAGCCTTTATTATATCTTTTTTATGCTGTGAAACTTCAGCAAGGAAATTAAATCCCAATAATTTTGAAACCTTCTTTGTAGCTCGATCCAATCGTTTCTCATCGGCAGCGGACTGGCTTTCTTCCACCTCATATCTTAAATTTGCCGCTTCTTTAACGGCGTCCATGATTTCATAGGACTTAAATCGACCATATTTAACAAACAAATTTTGGTGTAGATCATTGGCAATCACGGGAACCCACGATGTATAAATTAAAGAATAAATTACGTCTTTCATTGGTCGGTTCATTTTACACTCCCAAATCTAATATAATTTCTTCCCAATTGATATGTGGACCGATTTCATCAACGGGCCTTGTTTTTATTTTTATATTGTTGTGATTTGCCCACTCTTTTAACTCATATAATTTACCATTAACCATAGATTTAATAATTTGATCGGCACTTTTAGCTAACCATTGAATTTTTTCTTCCATACTCAATTCTGTGGCAACAAGTATTTCTTGAATCTCATCATTATCTACGATATCAACAAGATCAATGGAGACCTCTATTACAGAATCAAAATTAAAACCAAGCTGTTTATCTCGCCAAGTCATTGTTAATCCATTTTTCCCCGATCCATAGATCTTCTAATAAAGTTTTCCACGTGTGATTTTGCAACATATACACCGTCAGCAAATTTTTCCATGATATCATCTAATTTTTCAAATTCCGGAAATTGATTTAAATACTCATCGGCTTCTTCAATTGCCAAGGTAACAAAGTCTTCTGTTCCTCTTTTTCTATAATCGTCATCTTCAATTAATTTTAACATCGCCCGCATGGCGGCTTGATACCCAGCAATTTTTGCAAATTTTGGATTTGCCATCGTATTAATAATTCCCTTCTGTTTCTTCGTATGTCTGCTTATTTGCCAGATCGTCTTTTATTCTTTTTAGTTTTCCATATGCGGTCTCAATTCTATTATCGATATCATCTATTAATTCACTAATGCTTGTAAACATTGCCTTCGGTACAAACTCCTTTGCAGAGAATCCTTCATCACCAGCAAAGTCATCGTTCTCCATCATTTCTAATTCAATCGCTACGTCCATTAAAGCATCTTGGGCCGTTTCTTCCAGTGCTTCAATCATGTGATCGAAATATGTGATTAAAACACCAATTTTTTCGTTCTTAGTTTTTGTTGATTCTTTAATCATAATATCCTCCTAAAACATTTCCTCATCTTCTAAGTCTTCTTCGTAATCACGGATTCCACTTATATCCAAATCCTCATCGGGCAAGTAATCATCAACATGCTTCGGATCGAGTTCGTCCTCCATTCTTACAAGATCTGGACTATCAATGTCAGAAATATCGTATTTATCGAAGTAACGTTCATTTATTTTCTTATTGCCAAATAATTTTCTCAATTCACTAAGTTTTATTCTATATATTTTTCTCATCTTATTCTCCTCTTTTTATATATCCGTCAAACTAATTTCTCTACCTTTTTCAATGGCTTGTTTAAGTTCTTCTATAGATTCAAAATAATTATCACCATTATAATGTTTAAACCATTTTGTCGCCATAATCATTGCCGAATTTGCATCATCGCATCCCGGGAAAACAAATGCATTCATTTCGCCTTCTTGCCAGCCAGATACAATTCCTTTTTCAAGTAATTGTTCAATAACTTCTTTATATCCATCAATTTCGGTATTTATCACCCACGATGCATTTAACTTTTTAATCTCAAGTAATTTTGATTCTTTTAGAACTGCACTATCTGCCAATTTATCAGATATTAAACCATCTCTTTGTAGTGAATCAAGCCAGTCAACCCATGTTTGTCTAATTTTTGGTTTGTCTCTTTTATCCTCTTCTGTAAAATCGAAAGTATCCCAAAATGCTGCTCGCAATTGCCTCTCACTTGTATATTCATATTTTGATTTGTCTTCTTTTAATTCTTTTTTATCTTCTTCATTATCCTCTTCATCACATTCTTTACATGGACAGGTGCTAGCTTGACCATACCCGACACCAATAGCTCCTTCTAATACCATGTCCTGCCCGCTATTTTTCTTTTCAAATTCTTTAATAAAATTTGCGTCAACATCTAGCGATATGTAATCCTTGCCCTGCATTCCTTGTTCCGAATAACTAATGTCGCTAACTGCTTTTTTGGAAAATCCTTTTTTAATCAACGCTGATTTAAATTCAGAAATCCAACGTTGGTCTGTATATATTAAACCATCCTTATGTACATTCCAGTCTTTGGTATCAAAATAAACCTGCAGTTCACCAAAATCCTTAGAATCATCTGCATCTAATACGGCATATGTGCAATTAACAATTTTCTTTTCGTTACTCCAAGTTCCATCTCCCCCTGTACGCAATTTTACTTCATCCAATTCTTTATTTTTACCGCGTCGACGAGATACGAATGGTTCTCCATCATCATCTTCCTCTTCATCAAACACACTCGGAATATCTGCATCTAATTTATCGAGCCATTCAGCATCAACCTCTTCTATGTTGTGGCGAATGATTGTATCTTCATCAAGTGGCGACGTAGTAACCATTAAATCGTAATAATCGGCTCCGGTATCAACAGAATAAACGTGTTGATGTTCCCATTGTTTTAGCCACTTTTTAATTTCTCCTATTTCTTTCCAATCAAAAACTTGTGAATCAATTATTGGAATATCATTTACATCTTCATAACCACCAAGTTTCATTGCCTCTTTTGCTTTCTTTGCTCTTTTCGGAGATATTCCAACATCCTTGCTTAATTTATCTATTTCCTTTTTGGCTTTGCCGTATTCTTTAGTGGTCTTGTTCCAATCAATTTTCTTTTGTTCTCCGACTAATTTGTCATCTTCATCTTCCGGCGTATCCATATCAACATACATATCATCAGTCTCAGCTTCTTGGTCATCTTCAGAAGTTAATCCCCATACAATTTCTTCCCATTTTTCTTCAGCTTCTTTACGTGAATCAAACAATTCTACAGCAACAAATCCTTGATCATTTTCTTCAACAATGGCACCATGGGCATCCTCGAGCATTTGTTTCTCTTCTTCGGAAAGTTGTTCAAATTGCTCTTTTAGATTGAGTTCAAGTTCCCGAACAGATTCTATTCCCATGAGCGGGATAAAATCATAATGATAACCCTGCTCCGAAACATCTCCCGCTTCTTCACCAGCCCACCCTTCAAGGACGGCAGCATAAAGAAGTTCGTCAAGAGCGGAACTAAATTTACCAACACCACTATATTCTTTTATCATTTTTTTATTTTCCTTCAACCCTCTCTTATATTGTGCTGACATTACAGCCGCCATTTTATTTGAATCTTGCTGATGCGGTCGTTTCATTACAAACCATTTTTTGTCTGATTTGATACCAGTTCCAACTTCATATAACCCAAGAATCTTTTTTTCAACTTCTCGCCGAAATTGCTCACTTGTATCCCAAAGATCAGTTTCCTCACCAAATCGATTTTCTGTTCTTATAAAGGAATCAAGTCTATCAAGGATTTGTTCTTCGCTCCCGAAACCCTGACCAAGAAAATGATCACTCCAAGCATCAACTACTTGGTTGATATTCCTAAAATATTTAGATTCTTTAATGGTTGTAGATTCATCAAAGAATTGACCAATTTGTTTTCCGCTTCCACGCCACGCTTCTGGATCTTTGGTTTTTGGTCTTCCGCCACGAATCATATGAAGTAATTCTTTCTCCGTGACAACATCAACACCAAGATCCTGGGCTTTTTCAATTTTACGATGACCAATCCCGGCACCAACCACAAGATAGTCAGTTTTCCCAGATACCATTTTATGAACAGTACCGCCACCATCTTCAATCATTTGCCAGATCTCAGAACGTGGCATTGAGAGTGTTCCGGTAACACAGAATGATTTTCCTTCAATTCCCTCTTTTATTAGTCCTTTTAATTCACTTAGTTTTATTCTCATATTGTTTCCCTTTCTTGTTTCATCAAGATCATAATCAACGAATCCAATTGCATCATCGGAATGAAAGTCTTCTCGATCTTTATATGGAGTTGTTCTGTTATTTCCACCACTTAAATGCTCTTCTCTGTCATCCTCTATTCCTGGATATTCTCTAATGAGAGCATCACAAATTTCTTCTATGTTTTCAGCATCGGCTCTAATTGCTTCCATGCTTTCTAAATCACTTAATAAATCTGATAGATAAGCATAACCCGGAAATTCTCTTTTTGCATACTCAACAACTGAATCTATTTCTTCTTGTGACATTTCAGCTCGTGCTGTTTCTCTCTGGTCATCGCGATCAATTTGTTCTCCAAGATAAGCTTCAGGTTGTCTAAATGATCTCTTGATTCGCGAGAACATTCCCTTTTTCTCGTAATCTTTTTCAAGTTTATCTTTTATTTTTGAATAACAATAAGCGTGATAAACTTTTCCGTCTTTGCCGGTAACCGGATCCTCTGATCTAGATATGTATTTAAAACAAAGAGCGCAATATTGTCCCATGATTATAAAACTCCGTTATCTTTAATTATACTACAAATGTGTAGGGAAAATCAAGATGGCGACAAGAATCTTTTATCAGACAAAATTAAGGAGGATGTATATTGGAGGGAGAAATTGTTATTCGGAGAATTGGGCTCCCGTTGGCAGAAGAGTGAAACCAATGGAGATAATCTCGGCTGCTCTAGTCGGGATCACCAGCACACGCCCGTTAATTCTCAATTGATCCACGTCAGTTGGCGTTGTTGTTGTTGAATCACATATTACTTTATATTTCTCAATACCATATTTTGTAAATACGTCTTCAAGAATTGGGCGAACCAACTTCACGAAACGCTCCCAAGTATTGACATTATTGGGTTCAAAAACTAACCACCTGACAGAAGATGCAATTGTCTTTCTAATGTAAAGCATCATTCTTCTAACATTTACACTAGAAAGTGCCGATTGTTTGGCTTGCAAAGTTCTCTGACCCCAAATGACTATTCCCTCCGATGGGAATTGAGCTATCGGATTCACGTTCTTCGCATAAAGATCATTTCTATCACCATAACGCAGACGATCTTTTACCGCTTTCGCATTGATCGAAGCCCGTGTAAATCCGGCTGGTGCAAACCATTGATGTGCTATTCTATCGTTGTATGCATACGCACCAAATGCTGAAATTGAAGCAGGTAGCCATATATCTTTGCTAGCATTCTCATCATAATATTTAACCATTGGATAATACGTGGCACCATAATTCGTATCATATTCAGCGGTATCCATCCATTCCTTAACATTGGTAACAGAAGATCCGGAAACATCGGCAATATAGAAAGCATCACCACGATCTTCTACTTTCTGAATGGCATAATTCACAACAGACGGGTGATAAATTCCAGGAATGCATAATAGGTTGAAATCTATAACTTCTGGATCGGCTATCACGTCCAATGCACGTCTCATTGAAGCAACTTCATATGACCATGGATAAGCCGTAGTATTCCATGCTTGACCCGTGGTGTTCCCATCGCCAGATCCAAACAGACTGTTGGCCAATGGATCCATACGGTGGATATCAAACCCATCAAATCCACCATATAACGGCATCGTAAATTTGGCGGCATCCGTACCAGCAAGAGCATCAAGTGATACGTTTCCATTTTCGTGACTGTATGCCAGTTTACCCATTGCAGAATCAGTATTTAAATCGGTGGATGAAGTTAACGCACCCAATGATGATGATATGTAATCAAGAGAGAACACATTATCATATTCTACGGTTACGCCAGATGGCAGAACCTTCATTCTGTCGGCGATACCATAATTTAGTGAACCGGAAACATCATTAAACGCAACACCCCAGTAAATCCTCTTATCAAAATCGCCCTTCCACTTCATATTATCAACATACGGAAGTGGCGGAACAATCGCATAAAATGCTCCAGATACCGGGAATGATGCCGAAGTATATTTCGGATATCCATAGAATCCCCAAGGTAGAATTGATTCTGGCGTAACTTTTTGTGCAACTTGATCGTCCATTTCTACGCGTATATATTTACTCTTTGAATCAAATTCACCATATTCAATAAATTTACGATCTACTGAATCCCACGTAGAACGTTTATCACCAATTTTTCTTGCAACATATCCAACAACATCATCGGGATCAAGAGTACAATCCGTAAACTGTTCAACAATAGTCATTTTCTTGTCTGTATCGTCAAATTTTCTTACAATGACGTTGAAATAACCAAATTCAGAAACATTTGAATTTAGAGATTTACGTATTCCACTAACTGATACCTTTATATTGTCATTCGGGTATTCACCATCATCTTTTGCAACAACACGGAATAATCTATATCGCCTCACGTTTGCCGGTATAGCCATGGAACCAGAACCGTAATTTTGTGAATAAACCCATGTCGTAGCAGCAGTAGAATATTCTTGTGAGAATGATAGCGCTGGAACTGTACTAGTACCAATACCAGCCAACATTGATCCAGAAATTCTAGTAGCCGATCCCAATGAAGCACTAGCATATTCATAATTGGCCCATATGTAGTGTCCAACTGAAGAAGTTACATATTTAGTTGGATCAGTGCACAGAACTTTTTCAACATAATTGCGATCACTGCGAATGTATGAACCAGTAAATGGACTTCCATCATTATATCCGGATGCAAAGTCGAACACTACACTCTGCAGAGTTCCTGTAGCAGTTAATGATACGTTAGAGTGAACAATCGTTCCTACATACCATCCGTATGCTGATCCTGAATAACAAACCGCAATTCCATTGGATGCTGTAAAACCAGCAGGTTCAGTTACATAATGACCTAAAGCATCATATGCGGTATTGCCAGCCCCATAATCTTCAGAATGTATTCCAAGAACTCTTACAACATTTAAGACATTCTGATTTTTCAAATATTCCTTAGCAGCATATGGGGCATACATAGTCAAATCTGTGGAACCAAAAGTATTTTCGAAATCTGTCCATCCAACCACCTGTGTTGGTTGGAATGCAGGTCCTTTTACGAAACGCCCAAGAACCGCCGCACCAATTCCAGCCACAGCTTCAGGCAAAGTGGTAGCATCTTGTTCAAATGTACTGACCGCTGGGGAAACAATTACGGTATCTGCCATTTTAATTACTCCTCATTCTATTTTAATTATTATTCGAACATATCAATTTTAATTTCTTCATAAAATCATCAATAATGGCAATGTCACCACAAGCATAATAAAAACCAGGAGGTTCTTTATTACTTAATGATCTTTTTATGTCACTTGTTTTGAATCTCAGTAATGATATATTCCTGTCATTTTTACATTCTAAATTAAACAATTTATCTTTAAAAAATTTAGCCAATCGACCAAAATCTCTGTCACCACTTGCTTCAAAAATTGTTTTTAATGGTTTCTTTGTTGGATCTCCGTCAAGATTATGCCAATATTCGCCATCGACCATGATTATTAATCGGTGACCACTTTCAACTTCAATACAAAAATCTACATAATTTTCAAATATTTTTCGAACTTTATGTTTAATTCCAACATTGTCTAACAACTCCCCAAATTTCTTTTCCACCTTGGAACTACAAAATGCTGTATTCGGTTTATAATGTGATATGGCTTTCCTCTTAATTTCTTCATTCATCATGACATCCGGCACCCCCATATTTTTCCATACAGGTGTTACGAGACTTTTCTAGAAATTCAGGAATTTGAAAGGTGCAATTAACCCCATATTTTTCACGAAATGCCCGTATTGATTTTTCCTGAAATTCGGGAACTTGACCAACATGTGAGACACCATATTTTTTAACAAAAGTGGCTCGTGATTTTGCTAGCGATTCTTCGCTATCAACTGGCATTTTATAACCAAATTTTTTCATATTTTCTTCAAAATATTTTTCTCTTTTTTCTTTATCACATAACCACGATAGTCCACCATATTTTTCTATACATGTTCTATTAATTTTTGCCACTACCTCGGGATTCCTACGAGGATTATCATATCCAGTTTTTAACAAATATAATTCTTTACGCACCAAATTGTTGCATTCCTTGGATCCACAGTTTGCTGGTTTTAATTTGTCATTGTTATGTTTGGTTCTATAAGTAGTATTGGTTTTAAATTCTCTGCCACAGTATTTACACACATCCCAATAGCCGGGAACATTAAACTTCTTAGCATAATCATATTTATCCATTTTATGTGCATTTTTAACATGTCGCATAATACCACCGGATCTGCTACTATCTCTAATGGCCCCGCATATTTCACATTTCATATACCCATTATTTAATAATTCTTCTCTCATATGTTGACTCAGATGATTCCAAACACTGGCACAACATCCACAATCAATACCACATACCTTACATTTTTTACCCATGTTTTAATTATATGAACCAAATTAAGATTATTTTGGAAAAATTTTAGTAATTTCTCCAGGATCTTGAATAACATTCTCAGATAAAAATTGGACTTCACTTACACAGGGTACGCTTTTTTGAACACCACGCTGATCATTTTCCCCCACTAAATATCCCAATACCTGTATATTAGTTGTACTACGGATTATTCTTTCACCCTCAGTAAATTCCTCCAAATTACTATTATCTTCTGTCTCTGGGTTAGTAATAATTAGATATTTATTTCCGTTACCCTCAATTTGAATCCAGTTATTTTCTGATGATTGTTCGTTCCTTGCTGTCCAAATGGTCTCTAATATTAAATTTATGTCTATCATATATTGAGTCCAGATCTGAACAACATAATTCACCTTAATAAATTTTGGAACTGGAATTTGAATCATCTCATAAACAGGGATTTCCGCTTTAGTAACGTGACCATTCACTCTCCGATCACGAAACAAATTAGCTCTATTAGATGTTTCAGGATTAAGAATCTTCGTATAATTCAGGTATTTTTGAAATCGAGCCATACCCCACTGATCCTGAACAGTATTAAATCCGGACCGTCTAATCGAAATTAGTGGAAGTATTAAAGCATTATTATTATCACGAATTTTTTTCGTCATACTTTTGATCTGCGCCCATTTTTCTCCTGTAGACATTATTACTTCAACTTTTTGTTTCTGCCCCTTGTTTTCAACACTGATGTCTAACGTCTTATCGAACCAAGAATGAATTGCAATATCTATGTCTTCTAATGTAGATTTTTTAAATTGTTTTTGTGTAGTTGTTATCATGTGTCACACATCACATTATAATTATTCGGCAAGAAAGGAAACATAATGCTTAGAAGACTTTTATCTATTCTTATGTTGCTAACGTTAATGGGCTGTAATAACCAACAAAACAACACCTCCATGTTCGCCGACTACCATGCAAAAGAAATAAAAATACCACAAATTGAACAATCAAATTTTGACATTACTCAATATGTATTTAACCAATTCAAACGTCCATTACACAAATTTTTTGAGTACATAACTTATATTAATAAAATAGTATACGAAGTAAACAATGAAAAAATTGACGCATGTACGCAAGCCATTTATGTTCTAAAGCCAGAGTGGAATGAATCATTTTGTGATCCACTACTTGAAGAACGCAGATTGGAATGCATTAATGAAATACAAACATTGGTTCCACCGTTCATCATGAGATTGTGCACAATTTTGATACATGAATCAAATAGAACATTTATGGATCCATTGCTATCTATTGCTATCATGAAAAATGAATCAAATTTCGGCGTCATACAAAACAACAACATTTCAATGAATACAAATTTAGTAACAATTCCAATGAAATACATACAGGAAATTATAAATAATTCGTCCATTCAATTAAATAATGGAAGAATCGTAAGAGCAAAAATTATACAAACAAACCATAATAACGTATTAATTGATACTGGGCTAGCCGGTGAAGGAGGGTTGTTTCAATTAATTAGGCCAAATTATTACGCTGGACGACCAATACCAGGAACCGATAATACAATCCCAAATTTGCTATTGAATGAGCGTAGACAATTCATCACCGAAAACATGGAAGCAAATATTAAAATAGGAATAGAAGAATTAATCAGGCACAGAAATGTTTTTCCCAAAAATGAAAGAACACATTGGTGGTTTTGGATAAGCTGTTATAACACAGGAAGCACCAACCGCCACGCTAGGCAATGGAAAATTTATTCATCTCGAATATTAAAACACTACGCCAGGATATGCCAAAATGATTTCGTACGAAACATATTCGATCAGAATTGTAGTAATTTACGGTTGTATCGTTGGTACTGGGAATAAAATATCGGATTTGCCTATGTCAACGAAATAATTTACAACACCACTATTTTTGGGCTGTGGATCCCCACTATACGGTTCTAAAGATCCATAAACTTGATAGCTCATAATTAATCTTAATTGAAAATTATAAGCATCTTCTTTGGTACCAAATTGCACTGCATATTTATCACCATTATCATTAATTCTAATAAACGACCCATATTGTTTTGCAATTGTGAGCTAATCTTTCCCTTTTTGAGAAAAATCTTCCTGTTTCTTTGACCAAACTTGCCCTAAAAGTTTCTTTCCTTTTAAAGTAGAGGTTTTAGTCTCCACAGGCTGACACCTACGCTCCATAGGCTCGAACATTTTTAATGATCCATTACCGAACATCAGAATTGTTTTTGCGGCTTTTATGTCCCTTGGTTCTGTAAAATCACAATTTTCACATTTAAAAACTCTTTCACCAAGTGTTAACTTCGTTTTATGACCACATCTGTAGCATAATTGAGTTGTTGGAAGATAACGATTAACTACGATTGCCCCCTTTGAGATTAATTTTTCTTTAATCCTCCCCAAACAACTATGGTGAATTCTTTCACTCCAATGTCGTTTCCTTTTTATCCACCCGCCCACATTATCATCCTGAATATAAATTGTTTCATATTGTGAAAATAATTTGTAAACAATTTTATTTGAGATGTCTTCTTTTTGATTTGACATCTTTTCATATTCTCGTTGTATTTGTAATCGTGTTTTATATCTATTCTTGGAACCCTTTTTCGACCTCATTAATTTTTGCTGAAGTCGTTTCAGGTGTTCCGGTTCTTGAACAGATATGTGACTAAATATCTCACCATCACTCGTTGTAATCATTTCTTTAACACCAAAATCAAGCCCTACTTCTTTTAATTTTTCTTTAATTTCTCCTCTCTCTCCAACCATTGGTTTTGAATAAATAGCAATATGAACATAAAAACCACTAGGTTTCTTTATTAATTTTGCTTCTCCAAATTCGCAATTTTTTGGTAATTGCGTTAAACCATTTACTACCATCAACTTTTTAATACCAAGAATTTTAATCTTATTGTTGTCAACATAATATCCATTCCCACACGGACCACCTTTTTCTGTAAAAACCAAGTTTAGGGTATTAAATTCCTTTTTAAACCTAAGCCTGCCAACCCTATGCCCACATTTTTTAGATCTGGCAAGGGCATAAATTGATTGTTTTACTGATTTAATTATCTTTTGTTTATATACCGTTCCCAAAAATTTTATCATTCTTTGTTCTAATTCTCCGCGCTTATTTTTCACTGGTATTTCTTTTATTTTACAATCTGCTTTGAAAATTTCATCACCCACGCCAACCAAATAATTGTAGAACCACTTAGCTTCAACAAATAACATACTGAGGGCTTCTTTTTGTTTTTTATTTAATCGTGATCCGTCAATTTTACAAATACAAGTTTTACAAACAAGATGACTTCTTCGCTCACGAGTTTCGTTTCGTGTTTTGGAAATTTTATCCTTGAGAACTTGGTCCACTTCACTTTAATTATAATCCCAGAGATTAAATTTTTATTTCACCGAAAATTGTGTTCCTCTCGTTCTGTGACATTCTGCCTTTATCTCAATCTGACTGTCAATTATACCAAATACTGGTTGGTCTGATATTAACGTATCAATTTCATAATATGTATCACCGTAAGATATCATGTCCCCTACAGTTGGTTTTAAATTGATTTTTTGTAACATAAATTTGTTAAAATAAACCGACAATTTTCTATTTTCATCTAATGTAAAATTGGTGACTGTTTGTTCCGGAGAATGATACTCACACCTAGCCCATATTTTAACAGGTGGATAAAACCACTTATCTTTTGATTCACCATATATATTTGCAACGGTTCTTTTTGGATCAATACGGTAGTACATTAACCATTGTCCAGAGATATTTTTAATTAACTCAGCATTGATACATTGCAGGTAGTTTTGATCCTGCGGTCCAAAAAACAAAGGACCAGCCGAATAAGAATCGGGACATCCAATGGTGTTTGAACCAGAACAAAGAGACTGACTAAGAATTAGACAATCAATTGGCACAAATTAATTATTCTTTTTTTGTTCCATATGCCAATTCCGCACTCATCAAATCTAGATATTCACTAATTGCATTCAATCTGGCAATATGTTTATTACACACCGCAATTTTTCCGCTAAATGCCGCCCCATTTTTAGTTGGATTTTTCTCGTAATCACTTTCTATTTTATTTTTAATTTTAGATAGAATCTCTTTTAATTTTTTGATTTCCATTACACCAGTTTCAAATTTTTCTTCTTTTGATTCTACACTCAATCTTTTCGCATTCTTTTGTTTATTTTCAATACCACTAAGATCTTTTTCTATTCCTTTTAATTTTGTATCATCAATTTTTTGCTCTTTTACTGTTTCCTCCTTCTCACAAGTGGCTTCCGTATGTCCAACCGGAGTTACCGTCCCATCCTTGCACTTTCCATCGCATTCCAAAGATTCAATTTGCCCTGCCTTTATATCTTTCTCTTTTTGTTCACTCATTGCAACTGATTTTGTTGCCCTCTTAAGGAAATTAAAAACCTCTATTGGAACTTCTTCTCTAACAGCAGTATCTAATTGCTCTAATTTATTGTAAGCTGCTTCGAAATTATTATCTTTAATCAAATCAGCAGCCTCATTTAATTTTTTTGCATCTTGTCTTGCAACTCTAATCATATCCCTGTCATCAGGCCAATGTGTGGCAGTAAATTCAACCTGATCTCGGGCCGTTTTCCTCAATAATTGAATTGCTTTCATTTTTGTAGCAACACGTGCTTCATGAAGTTTTTCCTTATTTTCATCCATTGTGCCCTCATCTTCTTCCTTATTCTTAGCATCCGGCGCAAATTCATCAATCCATTCATTTATTGACCATGTTTTAATGATTTGTAGAACAGAAAATTCTGGTCGTACATCCCAATATTCATCTTCAGTTTCATAGTCTTCTGGCTTGTGATCCCAATAGTGTGATTCATAAAATTCGACAGCAGTTTCCATGGATGAATCTTCGTTCTTAGCCAATACAAGAAATTCAGGAACCGTATAACCATCACTATCAGTTCCAACAGCTACATGGAATACACTTCTAAACGGAACCCCAACTCGTGGATTGTATTCATCGGCAACCATGTCAATAAATTCATCATACGTGTATCCATCAGAATCTTCAGTATCATAATGTGAAAAATCATCTAAATAATCATAAATTCGACCTTCCACATTATCTTTGGTTATTTCCATCTTTATGACCTCTTTTTATGCAACACGTATTATTAAATTTCTTCTTCCTCTTCGTCGCCGTAAATTTCCTCATCATCCTCTTCGCCAATATCATCTACCATATCGTCGTAAATTTCTTCCGCCTCCGGATCATAGCCTTCTTCTCCACCATAAAGAATTTCTTTTAATTGTTTTGCCTCGACAAATTCTTCTCTTTCGCACTGTGGAGCATCTTCCTTACCCCATTTTACTCTTTTTGTTCCTTCCGGACATTCTTTATCAATTGGAACATTTACTCTTTTTGATACTTTTACTGGTGCCCTATGATGTTGTTCGTCTACATTATCTTTTTCCCATGGCTTTTTAGATTCTTTCTTTTCATCCTTGTCAACATCATCCTCTTTTTTATTTTTATCTGGTTCCTTCTTGTCTTTTTTAAGAAATGCCGGTAATCCCTTTTTCTCACCAAGTAATTTCCTGATATCACTGAGTTTCGCTCTATATATTTTTGTCATTTTACCGTCCTCCTTATGCTGACGGATCTATCATTCCAACAATTTGATCCAATAATCTAATAATTGGTTCATTGTTTGGAATAAATTGCGCTTTTGATTTTATGTAATGCTTTAAATTTTGAATTTTATATTTAGCGGTTTCCTTTATTTCATCATCAACCGAAGTAGTCCATCGCGTTTTTCTAAGACCAATTGTAAGGAAACAAGTATCAAATCCTGGATTTCTATCTACTATGGCAACAATATCAGATTTTGGCAATATCCAACCAATACGTGCGTCAAATATAAAACCATTATTTTTTAATACATTTTTAATAATGGTCATATTCTTTTTTGTTATATTTAATTGCTCCGATATATCATTCGATAGTGATTTTATATTATATATTTTTTCTGTAGGATAACCATATTCCAATTTTAATTCCGTGTCTAAAATATCTTCTATTTCTTCTACGATATTTTTAATAACGCCATTAAAATTCGATGTTTTTTGTTCACTTTTTTTCTCACCAAGTAATTTTTTAATTTCGCTTAAAGTTGTTCTATATATTCTTGTCATATCTACCTTCTCGCTTCTTTTATTAATTATCCATTTTGGATAACAATTCTAATTTTAATTCCCTAGCAATAGAATCATCAAGTTCATTTGTAATATCTTTATCAGATTCCACATTTATAACACGAAAGTCTCGAATGTCATCGCCAAATTCATCAAAATTTACGTCGGCAACAAGTAGCAAATATACATCATACAAACCAGGAATATTAAAAAATCCACGAGCATATCTATAGGTTACGGGAAACTGCTGACTATATATGTCTTCGGCTTTCAAAAGCAATTCATCCTCTGACATCACCTGTCCTTCTTGTTCCAAAATCAATTTTAACAATTTTGATTCCACAACATTTTGTTTTTTCATAAATTCTTTTCCTTTATCAGTCAATCTTGCCCACCCAAGAATTTCCTCTCCGAATCGTTCAACAAACCCCAATTTTTCAAGCGCCTTCCAGCCGTATAGTTCATCATTAAGATAAAACAATCTTTTGGGACCGGATGAAAGATCTTCAAGAACATGAAGAGATGCCTGTGATAACTTCAACTTTTAGTCTCCATTTTACTTGCTGATTTTATTCTTTTATCGGATTCTTTTTTACCCCAATTCTTTTTCATTGGGTCTGAATAATATTTTGGATTCTCGTTAATGTGTGCCAATGTAATTTGGGCAGTCTTTATCGGATCATCATCAGTAACATTTGTTTTTTCATTTTCTGAACCATGTTCAAGTTCGACATTCATTCCAATAACAAATTCATCAATGTCTATTTTATCCCAATTAACCTTAAGAATTTCGCCAACCTCAAGAGCATCTCCTTTAATAAAAATGATCTCTTGTTTGCCTTCACAGAAAACTAATTTACGTAATTCAGCTTCATTTAATTTTTCATTCATGCCAAATAATTCATCCTCATCTTCTATATTTTCAAGATCATCAAGAGTTCCAACAACATCAATAAATTCTTTTGGGATATTTTCGGTAATATAAAACCCGTTTGAATATTCTGGATCTTTTTGAAATTTATCTTGCTGAATGCCTTTTATTTTAAGAACAATAATGTTTTTATTATAAAACCTACGCATTTCTTGCGCAATTTCAATGGCATAAATTATATGATCCGTAAGGTATATTTTGCCACGAGATTGTTGATTAGTACGACCACTATTATTTACAGTTAATCCGTTCGATCTTATCGATGGCAGATTAGAAATAGGAGTAGAATGAAAGAAGACCATTATTAATCACCGATATTATATTTATTAGGACCAATTACACCAAAAGGATTATCCCCGCTTCTTGTTTTCTTTTCAAGGAATCTAATAATATCCTGCGGGACTTCAGCCCGTATTGATTCACTCAATGAATTTATCTTTGCAAATGCTCCTTTAAAATCACCGGAACGAATTAATGATGCGGCTAGTAAAATAACAGCAGCATCTTCTTTAGCAACAGCAATTGTCTCTTGTTCATCAGGGAAGGTGGCTTTAGCAAACTTAACCCACCCACGAGCCAATGACTCAAGTTCTTCCGCTGCCTTAATTCTCTGGAAAATCATAATTATTACTCCTTTACAGAATAATTATCTACTGCTTATCCTCTCGTCATGAAAAGCGGAGTGTATCTGAATACCTTGTTCGTTTGTTCTTGTAATAACGCTTCTTGCTCCGCAAGCTTCAGTGGCGAGGTGTTGTCGAGAATATCACGAAGACGCTCAAGGAGGTTCTGCCGTTCTTCTTTACCTTCTGATATCAATGCAGGTCCATCCAGCGTAAGATCTCCATTTGGAATCGGAATTGTTGAATATTTACTTCTTATCAATCCAAGATCAATTTTAGATATTGCTAAGGCGTACTCTCTTATCCAATGTTTCGCTTGTGCGTTAATTGTACAATAAGAAATTAGACCATATGGAATATTTGATAAATTACTAACACCGCGAATTGTTGGATCCTCCACAGAACGATCTGGATTCAATGGATCCGGAAGGATCCTATAAGAAAACCACATCTGACAACCCGATGTAGGAACTGGATAAATACGAACAACATTGTTCTGAACATCGTAATTATACATCGACCGTCGAAATTTAAAAGAAAATTTAAAATTCTGTGCGCGTGCAACATCTTGCCATATCGGCAAAAGATAATATGCTTGTTCGGCAGTAAATGATCCACCCTGACCAAATACCATAACAGAAGTAGTATATTCATTACTAGGATAATACCTAATAGCGCCCCACGGTTCGAAATGCCACAAGTCGATAGCCTGAATTCTTGCATCACCCGTTGTACCACTTGCGGCTGCCTGAAGATCATATAATTGCACACCGGCAATTGTGTCAAAGGAGGCACTATAAACTGTATAATTTCCGCCCATTTTAAGCTGATCTTCATTCCCCTCAGCCGTTCTTTCATATGCATTTAATACGTGATGTGGATATAATTGCTCGCTACCGCTCAACGATCCAGTCGGCTGTCCAAGGAACACACCAAGGTTATTCTTAGTTTGGTGAGTATTGACTTCGTTGGAAAATTGAAGAAAGGCTTCTTGTGTAGCTGTCCACACATGTTGTGGCGACATTTCAACGCCAATAGTTAATGCACCCAACTTCACTGCCACGAATTCCGCAATTTTGTCAATATCCAACAGCCAACAAGCATCTTGGTCGGTATAAGAACTTAATGCTGCCGAACCAGTGCTGTATGAGGGTAAGCACAATGATCCCATGCTATAATACTCCCGAATTCATATTATAATTATAAGTGGAGTAATCAAAAAATATGTCAGATCAGAACCAAATAAATGAACTTCCAAATTCGGTTTTTGTGCTAGTCAATAAATTTTCTGATAAATTCAATAAATTGATAGTTGTAAAAAATACCATAGAAGTCGATTATATTACTGAACAACAAAAAGATTTATCTTTATTTCTTAAGGCACTATCAATTTTAGATAAAAAAGAAGATCCCTGGCATATTAAAATATTAAAATTCGATAAGAAAGCAATGAAAATTACAATTGCGATACTAGTAAATTAACCATTTATTTCATTTAACCACTCATTATACTCTTGCTCTGAATTGAGAATTTGAATATCACTATCCGATATCTCATCGATGCTCCAAATGCCCCAGTTATCAATCGTAGCTACAAACAATTCATCTTTTAATTCCTTAGGCAACTTTGGTTTAAATCCATTACAAACAGCCAACATTTCACCATGACCTTTAGCCTCACCAATACCATAATTTATCTTCTTTGGCATTTTTTTGTGATTTAATACAGTTTCAACAATATAAAACCCAGCACGAACAGCCACCCCATATGCATTCTTTGTATTATTACGCACGGCACGAATATATTTTAACCCAATTTCTTTCACCTTATTATTTTTACGTTTGTTCAATTAACACTTTTCTTAATTCGCTTAAGGTTGTTCTATAAATTTTCATGTTTGTTCCCTTATATTATTCTTCTATAATTATACAATGGTGCCATTTATTTGTTCAATTATTGTGATCGGAGATTCGCAAGGCTATATAAACCCGTTTGAAGATGTTGTAAATTATATTATTGAAAATGAACAGCCATCATCCACAATAATACATGCAGGCGACATATTTGATGAATTAATCAACAATGATACTGAACAAATTGAACAAATCAATAAACTACGAAATTATTTTGCAAGTTCAATCATTGTTCGCGGCAATCATGATCCTATTGATATCTTTGAAGAGAATTTTGACACATTGCCATTTATTCAAGATATGTGCGAAAACGCTACAATAATTGCTATTGATTCCAATAGATACAAAGTGAGACAATTAAATTACATTAAAGAACAAATTGATAGAAGACCAGATAGAATTTATGTAGTGGTTCTCCATCACCATTTACAAGCCTGTTCTACCGGTGATATTGGACCAACATTTTGGAAAGCAGCATTAGAAAATACATTACGATCAAATGATTTAATAATTCATGGGCATTCCCACACTGAAAATTCATATCATTTAAATAACGGAACTTTGGTTTTATCAACATCATCAGCAAATATTAAAAGATATCAATGTTTAAACAACACGGATTGCACCTGTGACAATTCATCAAATTTAAGTTATTTAAAAATAGAATTGACAGAATCCGGTTGGAATTACAACAGAGTCACAATTCAAAATTCTGATACTCATTAACACACGGATTACCAACACAGGCAAACATAGATCTGTCTTGCGGATATACAATAGCTGATGCTATTGTTTGGACTTCACCGTGCCTACATATTAAATTGTCGTTCCCATGATATTTCAATATATTTTTAATTTTACGGTGTGTAAGTGATTGATTAAGCATTTTGTTAATAAATGTGAGACGTTCTTTTGAATTTTTAATTCGGCTCAAACTTATATCATCAACATTACCATGATACAAGAAATGATTAGTGTGAGCAAATGGCAATTTTTTATCATGAATCTGTAATTTAATGTCGTGCCCGTCAACCAACATCTCAATACTAACCACACCACCACTTTTATCTATAACAACCGAATGATTTGATACTGACAATAATTTACATTTTATAGATCGATTCTGAAAATCAGAAATAGAAACAGATTCACATAAATTCCTTAACATCACACTCTTGGGAATTCCCATTATTGGTGGTTTATTAAACAATGCATTTCCAGAAAATGAAATACCAAAACGATTAACAACAACAGATGAACCCGGCAATCCAACGTATGACATCGTTAGAAATTCAACACCGTTCTTTGGGACAATTTTTGCTATATATATGTATTTATCAAATCCAAGATCCCAATCTTCGTTGTGCGCCAAAAATTCCCCAAATTGTGTATTGCCAGCGAAAGTTGTACATTTTTCATACGTATTACGACACGATTCTTCATCAAGTAGCAATATGTCAATAATTGAATGATTCGTAGATTTTGCAATCCCATATAGTTCATTATATTCATTAGGGTAATACGCTGATATTAATTTTGCAACACGCACAAGCCTCGATGAGATATCACCAACTTTGTCCTTTACCATTGATATATATTCATCAATTTTCGGTTTAAACAATTCACCAATCTGGCACCCAATTTGATAATTCGTACCCTCAAATATATAACGAACAATCATACCATTAATTTCCCTTTGGGATTACCAAAAAAACAACTGAAACAACAGCAATAATTATTCCAATGATTTGCTTTGATGTTATGGTTTCGCCAAATAACATAAAAATGAATACCGATAATATCGGATACAATGATGATACTGACGTAACAACCGCACCACTAAAGTAATTTCTGGAATTGAGAAAACACAACGAACCAATTGTTCCACAAATACCAGCACATAATGCCCACAATACACCTTGTGATTTTATAAATGACCAATCCTTAGTCGTAGATAATACAACGGTTGTACTAATAATCAAACCAGGAATGTATGCGAATAAGGTGGCCCACAACGGTGGAATGTTCGTTGACTTGCTTAAACACACAGACCAAAAGGCCCATGCAATTGTTGATATTATAAGATAAATCATTTATGTTTTTCTTTAGATTCATTAAGCAATTCTAACATAACCGTAATTTTCTTCCTGCATAACTCACTCTTCATATAATCTCTTGGGAATTCCTCTGGATCTCTGTCTTTGGTAATATATACTAAACACACCGTGCAAATTTCGGCAAAATCATCGGCTGGATGTACCATAGCATAGCGAGACGGATAATCAAACATATCCTTTTTTGATGCTCTACTGGCCATTGGCAGATTTCGTATATACTTCTTATGATATGGACCAAACAATTCTACAACACGTTTTTGTCTTAAAACATTTTTGTTTAGAATCTTCTCGGCAAACCGATGACCCAATTCATGAAACATAATTGACATGGTAGTTGGCCAAAAAGCCCATGACCATCCTATGTCATCTGGATGTATATATATCGTATCTTCTCGTATTTCATATCTACTTGATGGGGTTATGCCACTAATTACAACCCACTTAACACCACTCTCCATAAAACCCAACGAATACCGTTCTAGCAAACGATTTATTGTATTTATGGATCTTTCATACTTCATTTGGATCAATTACCGAATCATCAACATCACTGCGATTTATTGGTAATCCCAATTCTAATCTCTCTTTAACCCACATTGATTGTTTTGGCGAATATGGTCCATATCGTTTTTTTGTCTGCGGATCCTCAACATACCATTCTGTATTTGATACAGCATGAATAACAATATAACGTTTCTTTTTATCTTTTTTATTCACAATATTAAATACATTTTATCATGCCCAAATATAATTGTCATTGACAACTACCATTATGATGATTAAAATATTAATATAACACAGGAGGAAATATAAAATGTTATCACGACGATTCGACTCATTTTTTAATGATCTATTTTTTGGTTTTGACGACCTATCAGATTTTCAGGAATTTCATTCAAATCCAAAATCAAAAGTTATAAAAATAGAAAATGGAGTTAAAATATATGCTGAAATCCCAGGTTTTTCAAAGGATGAAATATCGGTTACCATATCAGATGACCATATACTAACCATAGAAGGACAAAAAACCGAAGAAAAAACAAATAAATATATATCAAAACTTAAAGAAAACGGATTCGTCAATAAATATAATATTTCAAATTATGATAAAGACAAAATAGAGGCAGAAATAAAAGATGGCATACTAACAATCATATTAAAATATAAAAATGAAGAAATAGAAAAAGAAAAGAAAATAGAAATAAAATGTTTCTAAGCTCTTTTCCATGGTGGAGGTGGGCTGAATCGAACAGCCGTCCTGTATAAGTTCCGCAACAAGTCATCTACGTGCGTCTTTGTGGTTTTCTATCAAACTTCTACATCATCAAAAACCACAACAAAAAATTGATGATTTCGAAACTTCCAATTGTTTCACCAAAAAGCCGGAAGCCGTTTCCCATTTTGGCGATCCTAGCTTTGTTTACGATTCGTTAGGCAGCAGCTTGGAGAGCAGCCCGACGAACGCCCGAACGAGTCGGGAATGGAAGAACTTTCGCTTGTTCTTCTGTGCCATCTTTTTAACGAGGCCGATGACGTCCTCGACACGCACTTGTTGCCTCGCCTATTCAGTCGAAACCTTGTCACCCCCAAATTTCAAAGACCAACGATCAGTCTAATTATCTTTTTCGGAATCACTTTCTTTCCAGGTCCGATTCCAATGAACCCAAATGTAGCTGCGAACTACATTATTGGGTATAATATCATATCAAACACATTTTGTCAATTATCATTTTGCCGTGAAAGGTGGTATGTTTCCTCCATCACCGTCACCATCAATCTCAAACTTATTGCATTTGGTTACTACATTCCATTTTACTTTTAATCCGCTTGGATATTGCTTGCGTTTTAATAATTCGGCTCTTATAAGAGAAATACGTGGTTTGCAATGATATACATTATAACATTTACGACAAGTTTCTTTTTCTTTTAATTCCAAGAAATGATCTGTCAATATTACATCACATTTAGCATCATTAACCCAAATATTATCTTCTGATAAATTGTATGAATCATATCTATCTTCTATAATTTTATTATCAATCATATTCTTATATTCTTCTTTAACGGTAGGAATTTTTCTTATGAAATCTTCTATGTTATATTGAAAATCATTTGCGTGCCTAAGAAAGCCAACTACTAATTTCAATTGGTCTATGATCCCACTAGTGTGTGTATCACCTTTCGACATTTTAAATTGTAATTGTTCTCTAACTGATTCGAGTTGATAGTATGCCTGACCAAGAGCCTTACATCGTTCCGATATATTCAATTTTGATACAATTTCGGCCATATCTAATTGTTGCTGTAATGGCAAATCCGGATCACCAAACAAATCAGGATTATCAGGTAAGTTGGAATTTTCAGTAATAAGATTTTTGGCTAAAGCAGATATTTCAGCATCCGTTAAAACAACCGGACCATTACCGTCATCAGCACTAATTTCGTTTTTTACTTCTTCTGACATATTATTCTCCTTATTATTGTTTTGTTATAATAACAATTAATGTTACCATACGGACAAGAAATTATAAAGGGATAGGAATCGGCCCAAAGGCCGATTTTAGGAATTTTTAAGAGAAAGGAGAAATGAAGGGATTATAGGTCTTGAACAATAATCTTAGCGTAGAAATCGCGCCGTATCATCCTCTTGCCATAGCGCGTCATGAGACCTTTGCTTGGTGCAAATTGCTCTGGCTCATAAATAACCGGAGTCATGATGAGCGGGATATATGGTGCGTAAACGTATCCAGTCTCTAGGAAACTATTTCCTTTGTAACCAACAAGCACTTGGTTTTTCAGCATATAAGGATCTTTGTAAACAGTAAATCGATTGTTCAGAGTTCCTACTTTTTCCGCTCCGATTTGGTATTTAACCTCTTTCGGATCGCCAGTATAAACTGGTTTGAATTCATTTACTGATTCGAGTATCGTGCAAACATCGGGGCTCGCCACGATAAACGTCGCATTCCCTCTCTTGGTACGTGCAAAGATTTCGTTTGAGCAATCAACTATTACCTCAAACAAACCACGATACCAAGTAATTGGGTCGGTCGTAGTGAATGATCCGCCAATTACAGCACCAGTTCTCGGATTCACATATTTGCCTCTTTGCCGTGACCAGTAACGAGTAATAGCCGCTTGTGATAACAGATCGCCAATGATTTCACGATCTACTTCAAGGGCAACCTGCTCGGACAGAATTTGGGTCAATTCCGCCTCGGCATCAATGTTGTAATATGCTGAAAGATCCTGGGCCAATTCGGGGGTCCATTTTGCTTTCAGTTTTCTAGTCTGTGCAACTACGGTAGCTGATTCCAGGCGAATATCGATTTCGGGTATATCGGGGGTCGGGGTCGGCCAAACGCCATTTGATTCAAACGGTTGGTATGTACCGATTCCACCACCATCAGCCACGCAAGAAGCCGTGGCGCTGCATACGAAGCATATTGAAGAAGTCTCACCCAGGAGGGCGTCGGTGTAAACATAAAGCGTAGTACCGGCAGCGTTAATCCAGTTGTGTCTCCGGTATTGAGTTGCTGAACCAGACGATACAACAATCTGTTTAACGGCGCTTTGATCCAGGGTGCCGTTGCATTCGGTTGAACTTATATTAGTAAGAGTAAACGCATTTTCATAAACCGTTGATCCGGAAAGATCTGGATCGTAAGAAACTGAAGACCATGTAGCAGTACCTGAAGAGGCTGGGGAAGCATTGTGCGTTCCGCTTACCAGCATTTGGGTATACGCTGAATGGAGATCATATAAACCACCGGTTCTTGACGCGCCAGCTACTATGTTGTTACCAGTCGGATCGCCGTAAATGGAAGTACCAGCGGTATAACCACATTCACTGGTTCCATAAACGAAATCCAGATAGAAAATCAGTCCTGATGGCAGGTTCATGGCCTGTACTGAAACAAGTTCCTGAGCCAACAGGTTTCCAAAGGCTCTACGAACTATCGGAAATGCATTGTTCTGGAATCCAGTAATGTCATGCGTAACGGTAGTTTCTTTAATAAGCTCTTTCAGTTGGTTCTCAAGGATTACTGACATATTTTCTTTTTGCGTGTCATCCCTAAGTCCATCCAGCAAACCGGTTTTATCCCATTTTTCAGTCAGACGCGCACGTTCACGTCCCTGAGTGGACGTACTTACTGTTCGAATTAGTTCATTGACATCTACGGTTCTACTCATTTTATTTACCTCTATCCTTATGACGATTTAATGCCAGCCAGTCTCTGCAGACGATCCATGCTAAGAATTCGGTCTTGCGGGAGCGTCCCTACTGGTTTAGCAGCTTCAAGCAGTGGATCCTTCGGTTTATCTTCCTTGGGTTGTTCCTCTACTTTAGTTTCTTTCACTTCCGGTATAACCGGTTGTTTAGTATCTTCTTTTGATTCTTTCACCATCTTTTTCGATAAAGCTTTTATAATTTTATTATATACCATTACTGATTCGCGAATAGTCGTAGCTTTATCAAATTCATTTAATACATTGACTTTGCCATTCTTTGACAGATTATATTCGGCAAAGATTTTGGAAGCCAGGATTAGTTTCTTATTTAGTAAGGCAGTTTCACTCATGATTTTTTTGGCTCTCAAAGATTGCACTTTTTCATAATTTAATTTACGCTCAGTAATCGCCAATTTCCGTTTCAGCATCGCAGTATTTTTCCGTTCCTGGAATGATGGGCGAGTTTTCTCCCAATCTTCGCGATCTGGAGTAGTTTCATCATCCATATTGGTATCATCAACTATATCAATAAATACATCAGCATCTTTTTCCACATCGGCTTGCTCTTTCATAGCACGTTTCCGATTGGCAATTCTTTCACGCAGTTTACGAATTTTCATTTCTTTTATTGCCTTTGCAATTTTATTGCGCCGGGCCTCTTTTACCTCTTCCATATCTTCCTCCTCATCGCCAGCTTCTACTTCTTCTTCAGCAGGAAGCGGCGCAAAATCCATTGCCGGTTCTGAATCTTTTGAAACATTAACATTTACATCTTCATCAGAACTTACATCAATATTAATGCATTCTTCCAAATCTTCATCACCGCCGTCATCTGCTGGTGCCTCCGACTCGGCTTCCTCGCTACCACCCTCTTCAACGCCTTCTCCATCTTTCAGTTCTTTAACATCATCTTTAATTTCTTCTACGTCACCCTCTAATTTGGCAACCTTATCTTCTATTGACTCTGCATCCGCAGTCTCTTCTTCATCTTCTTCTGGAATTTCATCAGAACCTGTATCTTCACCTTGCTCCAGTTCTTTAGCAAGGTCGTCAAGATCTATCTCGGCTTCACCCTGGCCAGCCATCTCATCTGGATCTTCCGGAATTTCCTCTTTTTGTTCTAACACTTTTTTTGACTCCTTTTCAACGGCTTCACCAAGAGCCTTTTTAATTCTTGGGGTTATTTCCTCGATTACTCTTTGTTTTGCAGCTTCAATGGCGATCTCTTGAAGCGCCATAGCTTTTTCAACTACTGATTCAACAACTTTATCGCCCATGTTGATATCTCCCTTTCATTTTAATTATAATTTCACTTACCAATTTTTTCATTTGGTAATAATTTAATTTTTATCCCCATTCTTCTTCATAAGCTTCCATAAATGTCTTTTGTATTGCATCAAGTTCATTTGGAGTTTCGGAATACGCATCATATAGAATTCCAGCAATGTATGATGGATCTACATCATAATCTCTGGAAAAATCTTTTATGTTTGATAAAATTCTGGATTTTAATTCACTCATTATTTCGTCGGCGTATTCATACATTGCACTTTCTAT
>Ga0265297_10003213_pt1 | contig 30205 bp, 23 predicted proteins | sample Munlanlwell13791_FD_192502 | JGI IMG/M metagenome (GOLD analysis project Ga0265297, IMG submission 192502) | Leachate microbial communities from a municipal landfill in Southern Ontario, Canada - Leachate well 137-91 | ecosystem: Engineered > Solid waste > Landfill > Unclassified | place...
CCCGGAGTGTTTGCGGGAGGTTTTCGATCCGGCGAACCGCCGTCACCGCTATCCGTTCACCAACTGCACGCACTGCGGGCCGCGGTTCAGCATCATCCAGTCGCTGCCTTACGACCGGCCGAACACGACGATGAAACGCTTCGCGATGTGCGAGGCGTGTCGCGCCGAATACGAGGACCCGCGCGACCGCCGGTTCCACGCGCAGCCGAACGCCTGCCCGGCGTGCGGCCCGCAGTTGGAACTTTGGGACCGCACTGGCCGGGTGTTGGGGCAGCGCGACGCGGCGCTGCAACAGGCGGTGCAGGTGATCCGACGCGGTGAGATCGCGGCGGTGAAGGGACTGGGCGGGTTTCATCTGCTGGTGGATGCGCGGAACGAACAGGCGGTGTGCCGGTTGCGGGAACTGAAGCACCGCGAGGAGAAGCCGTTTGCGCTGATGGCGCCGTCGCTGGCGGCGGTGCGGGCGTTGTGTGAAGTCTCCGAAACCGAAGAGCGGCTGCTGACCTCGCCGGAATCGCCGATTGTCCTGCTGCGGCGGCGCGGGGACGCGCGAGACATTGCGGAATCAGTGGCGCCGCGCAATCCCCGCCTCGGCGTCATGCTGCCTTACACGCCGCTGCATTACCTGCTGCTGGCGGAACTGGGTTTCCCGGTGGTGGCGACGAGCGGCAATCTGGCGGAGGAGCCGATCTGCACCGACGAACGCGACGCTTTGCAGCGGCTTGGCGGCATCGCCGACATCTTCCTCGTCCACGACCGGCCGATTGTGCGGCACGTGGACGATTCGATCGTGCGGGTGGTGATGGATCGCGAGATGGTGATGCGGCGTGCGCGCGGGTTTGCACCGCTGCCGGTCCATCTTTCACGCGCATCGCTGGCACCGCAGTTGGCGGTGGGAGCGCACCTGAAATCCTCGGTGGCGCTGGTGGTCGGTCATAACGTGTTCATCAGCCAGCACATAGGTGATCTGGAGAGCACGGCAGCGTTCGATGCGTTCCAGCGTGTGGTGGGCGACTTGGAGCGGCTTTACGATGCGAGGCCAGAGTCGGTCGCCTGCGACGCGCATCCCGATTATCTCTCGACAAGGTTCGCGCGGCAACTCGGCGTGCCAGTGCGGGAAGTGCAGCATCATTTCGCGCACGTCGTCTCGTGCATGGCGGAGAACGAACTGGAAGGGCCAGTGCTCGGTGTCGCTTGGGACGGCACAGGCTACGGAACCGATGGGACGATCTGGGGCGGCGAGTTTTTCCGGGCCACACGGCACGATTTCGAGCGCGTGGCGCACCTGCGGCAGTTCCGGCTGCCGGGCGGCGACAGCGCGGTCCGCGAGCCGCGGCGCAGCGCGGCGGGGGTGCTTTACGAGATTTTCGGGGATGCGCTGTTCAAGCTGGGCGCGCCGGCGCCGGTGCAAGGTTTTACAAGACCGGAGTTGCAAATTGTGTGGCAAATGCTGCATAAACAACTGAATGCGCCCGTGACGTCCAGCGCGGGCCGGCTCTTTGACGCGGCGGCGGCGATTGCCGGGCTGCGGCTGGAGACGCGATATGAAGGCCAGGCGGCGATGGAATGGGAGTTTGCCGCCGAAGCCGCCGGGACGGATGAAGCGTATCCGTTCGGGATTCGGGACGGACAATCACCGTTGGTGGTTGACTGGGAGCCGATGATTCGTGGCATGCTGGACGATGTGGCTGAAAACGAGCCTGTCGGCCGGCTTGCGGCGAAGTTTCATAACGCGCTGGCCGAGATCATCGTCGCGGTGGCGCGGCGCGTGGGCCGGGAGCAAGTGGTGCTCTCCGGCGGCTGTTTTCAGAACCGTTATTTGACTGAACGGGCCGTGCGACGGCTCGAACAAGAACATTTTCGCGCCTACTGGCATCAGCGGGTGCCGCCGAACGACGGCGGGATCGCTTTGGGCCAGGTGGTGGCGGCGTCGAAGGAGACCTGCAGCTAATGTGTCTGGCAGTCCCAGGTAAGATCGAGAGTGTCAGTGGCGACGACCCATTGCAGCGGATGGGCAAGGTCAACTTTGGCGGGATCGTCAAGGAGGTCAGCCTCGCTTACGTCCCCGAGGCGGCCGTCGGCGACTACGTGATCGTTCACGTCGGTTTCGCAATCAGCACGCTGAGCGAAGAAGAAGCGACCCAGGTTTTTGAATACCTGCGGCAGATGGACGAGTTGGAAGAAGTGAAAGAAACATGAGCACTAAAAAATATATAACGATTGACGGTAATGAAGCGGTGGCCTACGTGGCCTATCGCTGCAACGAAGTGATGGGCATTTATCCCATTACACCCTCCTCCAACATGGGCGAGTGGTGCGACCAGTGGGCTTCGGAAGGCATCAAGAATCTTTGGGGCACCATTCCCAGTGTGGTGGAGATGCAGAGCGAAGGCGGCGCGGCGGGCGCCGTGCACGGCGCCCTGCAAACCGGTGCTCTCACCTGCACGTTCACCGCGTCGCAGGGCTTGCTGCTCAAGATTCCGAACATGTTCAAAATCGCCGGCGAACTCACGCCGACGGTGTTCCATATTTCGGCGCGCACACTCTCGACCCACGCGCTTTCGATTTTTGGCGACCACAGCGACGTGATGGCCGCGCGCTCGACGGGCTTTGCGATGCTCAGCTCGGCGTCGGTGCAGGAGGCGATGGACTTTGCGCTGATCTCGCAGGTGGCGACGCTGGAGTCACGCGTGCCGTTCCTGCATTATTTCGACGGTTTCCGCACCTCGCACGAGGTTTCCAAGATCGAGTTGGTGACCGAGGAGATCATGCGGGGCATGATTGACGAGGATCTGGTCGTCGCGCATCGCCAGCGGGCGATGAATCCCGACAAGCCGGTTCTGCGCGGCACAGCACAGAACCCGGACGTGTTCTTCCAAGCCCGCGAAAGCTGCAATCCGTTCTACGACAAGTGCGCGGCTATTACACAAAAGGCGATGGATCAGTTTGCGAAACTGACCGGCCGACAATACCATCTCTTCGAATACGTCGGCGCGCCCGACGCTGAGCGCGTCGTGGTGCTGATGGGTTCCGGCTGCGAAGCCGCGCAGGAGGCTGTGGAATTCCTCAACGCCCAGGGCGCCAAGGTTGGCGTGCTCAAGGTTCGCCTGTTCCGCCCGTTCTGCCCGAAGGCGTTGATCGAAGCGTTGCCCGCGACGGTGAAATCCATCGCGGTGCTCGACCGCACGAAGGAGCCGGGTTCTCTCGGTGAGCCGCTCTACCTCGATATGGTGGCCGGCCTGACCGAGGCGCTCGCGAGCGGTTACGGCAAGCTCAAGGCGATGCCGAAGATCCTCTGTGGCCGCTACGGCCTGTCGTCGAAGGAATTCACGCCGGCGATGGTCAAGGTTGTATTCGACAACCTCGCCGCCGCGAAGCCGAAGAACCACTTCACCGTCGGCATCACCGACGACGTGAGCAACACCAGCCTGCCTTTCGATCCGGAGTACTCGACGGAGTCCGACAAGGTGGTGCGCGCGATGTTCTACGGCCTCGGTTCCGACGGCACCGTGGGCGCGAACAAGAACTCCATCAAGATCATCGGCGAGAATACCGACAACTATGCGCAGGGCTACTTCGTGTATGATTCGAAGAAGGCCGGCGCGGTCACTGTCTCGCACCTGCGTTTCGGTCCGGCGCCGATCCGCTCGACCTACCTGATCAACAAAGCCAACTTTGTGGCATGCCATCAGCCGGTGTTCCTGGAGCGCTACGATATGCTCCAGCCGCTGGTGCCCGGCGGCACGTTCCTGCTCAACACGGCCAACAGCAAGGAGGAGGTTTGGAACAAGCTCCCGCGCATCATGCAGGAGCAGATCATCAAGAAGAAGATCAAGTTCTACGTGATTGACGCCATCAGCGTCGCGCGCGCCACCGGCATGGGCGGCCGCATCAACACGATCATGCAGACCTGCTTCTTCGCGCTCTCCGGTGTGTTGCCGCGCGACAAGGCCATCGAGCAGATCAAGAAAGCCATCAAGAAGACCTACGGCAAGAAAGGCGAGGAAATCGTCCAAAAGAACATCGCCGCCGTGGACCAAACGCTGGCCAACCTGTGCGAAGTGACCGTGCCCGCGCAGGTCACCAGCAAGATCGAGATGCCGTCGCCGTTTACCGCCAATGCGCCCGAGTACATTCGTAAAACGCTGGGCGTCATCTACGGCAACATGGGCGAGACGCTGCCGGTCAGCGCGTTCTCTCCGGATGGCACATTCCCCACTGCGACCGCGCAATACGAGAAGCGCAACCTCGCGCTCGAAATCCCCGTATGGGACGAGAAGACTTGTATCCAGTGCGGCAAGTGCGTCGCCATCTGCCCGCATGCGGCCATCCGCATGAAGGTCTATGACCCGAAGTGCCTCCAAGGAGCGCCCGCCACGTTTAGGTCCACCGACGCCCGCGCGCCGGAATGGAAAGGCATGAAGTGGACGCTCCAGACCGCCGCCGAGGACTGCACCGGCTGCAATCTGTGCGTGGACGTTTGCCCGGCCAAGAACAAGGCCGAGGCCAAGCTCAAGGCGATCAACTTGAAGCCGCAGGCGCCCCTGCGTCTGGCGGAGCGCGAGAACTGGAACTTCTTCCTGAACCTTCCAGAACTCGACCGCCGCAAGGTCAAGGTCACGCAACTGCGTCAGCAACAGGTCATGCGCCCGTTGTTCGAGTTCTCCGGCGCGTGCGCCGGCTGCGGCGAGACGCCCTACATCAAGCTGCTCACGCAGCTTTTCGGCGATCGCGCCGTCATCGGCAACGCGACGGGTTGCACCTCGATCTATGGCGGCAACCTGCCGACAACGCCGTATTGCGTCAATGCCGACGGCCGCGGACCCACCTGGAACAACTCGCTGTTCGAGGACAATGCTGAGTTTGGTCTTGGCTTCCGTGTCTCGATCGACAAGCAGCAGGAGTTTGCCTGTGAGTTGCTGAAGAAGCTGTCCGGCGTCCTGGGTGACGACCTGGTCGGCAGCCTCATCAACGCCAAACAGACCGACGAAGCCGGCATCTACGAGCAGCGCGAGCGCATCGCCGCGTTGAAGCAAAAGCTTGCCGGCAACACGTCCAGCGAAGCAAAGATGCTCCTCGGCATCGTCGACAGCCTCGCGCGCCGCAGCGTGTGGATTCTCGGCGGCGACGGCTGGGCCTACGACATCGGTTACGGCGGCTTGGACCACGTGCTGGCCAGCGGCCGCGACGTGAACGTCTTGGTGCTCGACACCGAGGTCTATTCCAACACCGGCGGCCAGATGTCCAAGTCCACGCCGCGCGGCGCGGTGGCGAAGTTCGCTGCCGGCGGCAAGCCGCTGGGCAAGAAGGACCTCGGCCTGATCGCGATGGCTTACGGCAGCGTGTATGTGGCCAGCATCGCCATGGGCGCCAAGGACGATCAGACGCTCAAGGCGTTTCTCGAAGCAGAGTCCTATCCGGGACCGTCCCTCATCATTGCCTACAGCCATTGCATTGCCCACGGCATCGACGTGGAACACGGTGTGGGCGTGCAGCATCAGAAGATGGCGGTCGAATCCGGCCAGTGGTTGCTCTACCGTTACGACCCACGGCGCGCCGCGGCGGGCGAGAACCCGCTCCAGCTCGATTCGGCGGCGGCGAAGTCCAAGGTGCAGGATTACATGCTCTCGGAAAACCGGTTCAAGATGCTCACCAAGAGCAAGCCGGAGGACGCCAAGCGGCTCATGGAGCAGGCGCAGAAGGATGCCGAAGCGCGCTGGCAGTTGTATTCCTACATGGCCGCGCGCAAACCCGCGGGAGAGGCTCCGCCGAAGCCCGCGCCGGCTGCATAACGCAATTCGCCCCGGCTCCCCGCGCAATCCGCGGGGAGCCGGGGCATCCAAAGATCATCATCAAATCCGTAAGAGAGAGGAAGATACAATGGACCTGACAACCAAATACCTGGGAATGACGCTGCGCAACCCTCTGATCGTGTCGGCTTCGCCGTTGGCCGAGGACGTGGCCAACATCAAGAAGATGGAAGACGCCGGTGCCGCCGCGGTCGTTCTGCACTCGCTGTTCGAGGAACAACTGCAGAAGGAAAGCGCCGAGTTGGAAGAGGCGTTGGTGCATGGCGGGGAGAGCTTCGCCGAGGCGACGAGCTATTTCCCCACGGCCAGCGAATACAAGCTTGGCCCGGAGGAATACCTCGAGCACATCGCCGCCGCGAAGAAAGCCGTGGACATTCCGATCATCGCCAGCCTCAACGGCAGCTCCGTGGGCGGCTGGATTGATTACGCCAAACAGATTCAAAAGGCCGGCGCCAATGCGCTGGAGTTGAACATCTATTACATCCCGACAGACATGGAACTGGCCGGCTCGAAGGTCGAGGAGACCTACGTGGACGTCGTGAAAGCGGTCAAGTCCGCGATCACCATTCCAGTGGCGGTGAAACTCAGTCCGTTCTTCAGCAACATGGCCAACATGGCCAAGAGGTTTGACGACGCCGGCGCCAACGCGCTCGTACTCTTCAACCGGTTCTACCAGCCGGACATCGACCTCGAAGAATTGGAAGTGAAGCCGGACATCCTGCTGAGCACGCCGTTCGCGATGCGCCTGCCGTTGACGTGGGTTGCCATCCTGCACGGCCGCATCAAAGCCGACCTGGCGGCCACCAGCGGCATTCACTCCGCCGAGGACGTGCTGAAGATGCTCATGGCTGGCGCCAACGCCACCATGCTCTGCTCGGCGCTGTTGCGCTATGGCATTGATCGCGTCCGTGTGATCGAGAAGGCCATGCGCGAGTGGATGGAGAAACACGAATACGACTCCGTCAAACAGATGCAGGGCAGCCTCAGCCAGATCAAGTGCGCCAACCCGGCCGACTTCGAGCGTGCGCAGTATATGCGCGCCCTCGCCGGCTACAAACTGGGCTGAGCCGTGATGCCGCGGAAAGCCTGAGAGCTTCCCGCCCATAACAAGTTGTGCGACGCAGCGGAACTCGCAAGAGTTCCGCTGCGCTGTTATGGTAAGCGAACGTTTATGAAGTTCCTCGACGAATACCGTGATGCCAAAGGCGCGCAGCGTTACGCGCGGCTCATCCGCCGCATGACCACCCGTCCGTGGACGATCATGGAGGTGTGCGGCGGCCAGACCCACGCCATCGTCAAGTTCGGCGTGGACGAACTGTTGCCGAAGGAAATCACGCTTGTTCATGGACCCGGCTGCCCGGTCTGCGTCACGCCGGTCGAACTGATCAACAAAGCCATCGCCATCGCTTCGCGACCCGAAGTCATCTTCTGTTCCTTCGGCGACATGCTCCGCGTGCCAGGAACAGAGAAGGACTTGCTGTCGGTCAAGGCGGCCGGCGGCGACGTGCGAATCGTCTATTCGCCGCTCGACGCCCTGAAGCTGGCGCGTGAAAACTCGGCGCGGCAGGTGGTGTTTTTCGCCGTTGGCTTCGAGACCACCGCCCCGGCCAACGCCATGGCGGTCTATCAAGCCCGCCAACAAGGCGTTGCCAACTTCTCGGTTCTCGTCTCCCACGTGCTCGTGCCGCCGGCGATGGAGGCGGTCCTCTCCTCGCCCGACAACCGCGTCCAGGGCTTCCTTGCCGCCGGTCACGTTTGCACCGTGATGGGCTATACCGAATACGAGCCGATCGCCGCCAAATACCATTGCCCCATTGTCGTCACCGGTTTTGAGCCGCTCGACATCCTTCAGGGCATCGCCATGTGCGTGCGCCAGCTCGAACAAGGCCGCTTCGAGGTCGAGAACCAATACGCCCGCGCCGTCCGCCGCGAAGGCAACGCGCCCGCTCAGCAAATCATCCGTGAGGTCTTCGGCATCGTCCCGCGCAAATGGCGCGGCATCGGCGAAATTCCCCGAAGCGGCCTCGGCCTGCGCGGCGACTACGTCGCGTTCGACGCTGAGCAACGTTTCGGCCTTGCCGACCAGCACGTGGAGGAACCCGCCGAGTGCATCAGCGGCCTCGTTCTCCAAGGCATCAAGAAACCGCACGAATGCCCCGCGTTCGGCGCCCGCTGCACCCCGGAGCATCCGCTCGGCGCAACGATGGTCTCCAATGAAGGCGCCTGCGCCGCCTACTACCGCTACCGGCGGCAGAAGTAGCGCCGGCATCCCTGCTGGCGTTGCCCGGTGTCTCTAGAACAGATGCAAGTCCTGCTGGTAATCAGGACGCAACCCGGACGCTAGGTATTTTTCCACTTCATACTTCAGATGCTCATCCACCATATCATCGCCAAACTGCTCTTTGATTTGAAAGAACTTCCAGACAATGAAGTTCATGACAGTAGCAGGCAGATGCTCTCCTCTTTGCTCCGACGCTTGGCGAAAGGCTGTTACGACTTTCCTGTAAATCTCCACAATCTCCCGATCAGATGTTTGTGAAGTGGGCGCGCATCCATGTTGCGCGGCAATCATGCGATAAGCACTGACGAGAAGTTCTTCAAGTCGATCATGTGCAGTTCTCTGCCTTCCGCACGCAAACACTGCGATAGGCCAGATTGCCGATCCCACGAGAAACAAGACTGAACAACCCAACACCTGCTTGAGCATTGTTCCCACACTTGGTGGTTTTGGCTCCCAGTAACTGATTATATCCCGACGAATATGAGGGTGCAGCAAAGAAGCGACAGCTCCAATTCCCAAGTAAACAAGGATGTAGAATATCATAATACCCAGTAAGTCGAACGAGGGCACGAAATGTAACAGTCGGACAGAAGATTTCTGGTAGAACCGGCGAAGAGACTCCCCGAAAAGACTGGAAAACTGTTTGAAAAGCCACGGTTTGGCTCAATAGCCATGAGCCGCATAGAATGTCCGAACTTGCAACATTCTTCAAATATCTGGTTGTCGAAAGCCTGAAAAAGGTCGGGGTGGGCTAGAGAAACGCGAGCTGCACTGACAGCGTCAGCAACGGCTTTCGAGTTTATGGCGTTTTTCCATCGTCTAAGCCCAACCCCATTCCGCTGGCGACGAAGCTGGCCCAGTGGACTGGATGCGGGTAAAGACCGGCGGCGCGTTTCTTGGCAATCCATTCGCGCTGCGCTGCCAGCAAGGCGCGTTGCGGAGTTCGCTGCTCCGACAAGTGGCGGTAGAGTGATTCCATCAATTGCCGGGTGGCGTCATCGGAAACCGCCCACAAGGTCATGACGAGGCTTTGCGCGCCAGCCATCGTGAACGCTCGGCGCAGGCCGAACACGCCTTCGCCGCCTTTCGCTTCGCCCAAGCCGGACTCGCAAGCCGAGATCACAATCATCTTGGTTCCCCACAGGTCCATTCCGGCAACTTCTTCGGCGGTGAGGATGCCATCGTTGCCGCCAGCCTCGCGCCGTCCGCGAATCGTGTCATTTGCCCCCGCCAATGCGACGCCAGAACGGTGCATCGGATTCTTGAGTTTCATCTGCCGCCAGAGTTTCCCCGCCGCAGCGTTGGCCATTTCACCTCCTAGTTGCGACTGGAAGCGGTCGTTGCCGCTCATCACGTCATTCAAGCCGCTATCCGGCAGGAAGAACCCGTGTGTTGCCAGATGCAGGATGCCGGGATGTTTTGCGGCTTTCACCGTGGCCTCGTCCGCTTTCGCGCCCGTCAGCACAACCGGGACTGTAGCGACGGTCTCCGACTGTCGAAGCGTGTCCCTTTGCTGCAACAGCCGCGCAACGTTTTCAACCTCTGAGCGTGTGCCGGGCAACGGGGCGAAGCTCAGCGCTGTGAACGAGCGCAAATCTGAAATGCCCGGCCGCATCGCAAGCAGTTCATTTTCCGGTTTCGTGTCTTTCGTGAGTTTTGCGGTTGACCCCTGCTGTTCTCCAAAATCCGGCGCACCCACCAGCAACGATGCGCTGTCTTGCCCGCCGCCTTGCCGCAGCAGATCGCGACCGGTGGCAACATACGTGATGTCGTAATCATCAATTACAAAGCTTTCTGGCTTACTTCCCGGCAACGCCCCGAAGGAAACGAAGGCCAGTTCACCGTCGGGCGAGAGATAAAGTTTCCGGCAGCCGGCCAGCGCTGGAACAATGGGATTCCAGACAAGTGCCGCCAGTTCTTGCGAGGCAGCATCAAGCACCGCTTTATCAGATCGCCTACCGTGTTCATCTGGTGCCGCTGTCTTACGCCACTTCTTCACCGCAGCTTCGATTTTGTCCGCCGATCCTAGCCTGACCAAAGCAACATCCGGATTTGCAATATCCCCCCCACCGCGCAGCACGAAAGCCACATATTTTGAATCACCCCACCTCTTCTCTTCTTTAGCGCCGGGATGGAAGAATCGGTATTTGGCAAACTCAATCAATGCCGAGTTGTTGGTCAGTGCGCGTGCCACATCTGGTAAAAGGACGTGAGAAGCTTGGCTTTGACTCGCAAATCTGCCCGATGCCCTGGCAAACTTTTGCTCGGTTACCTCCTTACGGGCTTCAAGCTTCAGTTTCATGTCCTGATACCCCGCTAATTGATCTGGGCTGGGGGTTGCCATGAGCACCTTGGCCAACTGCTCTTTGGCTGTCTGCCATTCGGTAAACAAGCGTTTCAGTTCGGGATCAGTGCCCCGAAATACTCTAGCCTGTCGCTGAGCAAGCGTTTCCAGCATTGTTCCCTTTGCAAAGAGAACCATGCCCAAAATGATACGCCGGGCGATGGAGTTCGTAGTGAGATGTTCAACAACTTGCGAGAGACAGGCATGGTATTCTCGTCGGAGTTTATCGGCAAAACCCGTTTGCTCGAGTTCGCTTGTCACGCTGAATACTTGGTCGCATTGCTTCTCCCGAATCCTCAACACTCGTTCCATCAGTTCCACTGCTCGGTTAGGTTCTCCTTGAGCTTCGTAGAGCACGATCAGTGCGTTCATTATTTCGGCATTGTTGGGGTGGTCAGGACCGAGGTTCTTTTTCGTGATTTCAAGCGCACGCTGGAACAGCGGCTCCGCTGCTCGATAATTGTTATCAGGGAAATAGAGCTGCGCCAAAGAATACAGATTCTGGGCAATCAGCAGGTGGTTAGAACCAAGGACTTTTTCGCAGATCACCATGTAGCGTTTGAAGACAGTTCTTGCAGCAACGTAGTTGCCTATGTTCCTGTAAAATAAGGCAAGATTGTCCAAGGCTACGAGAGCATCTGTTAATTTCGGGCCGTGTTCGGAATACGCGAGCAATTCTTTATAGGTGGCCTCAGCAGCCGCAATATCCTTCGCTTCGATCTGTAACTGTGCGGTTGCGAGCAAAAACTCTGTGACGTGGTAACGCTTGTAAGGTTTATCGGCGATCGCCTTCCATGCTTTCTGATACCATGCTAAGGCACTTGCGACATCGCGTTGGAGACCAAGCCCTTGAGCCAGCATTTGTGCCACCCCAGACATCGCTAGCGGGTCGCCTTTTTCAGCCGCGTTTCGGAGGTTGGTGTAAGCTTCGCAGAACAGCTCGTCGCGTTTCGTTGGGGCTAAGTCCTGTTTGGCAAAGGTCGAAAGCGCAAGCGAGCCACCGTAGAACACCAGAAATTCCGGGTCGGATTTCAGATCGGGCTTTTCCAGCAGAGGAGCGAACTTGGCGCGGAACAATTGCGGATCAACTTGAGCAAACGGTTCGAGTTGTCTGGTCTTGATCAGCTCGTAGAATTGCTTCCACTCGGTGTTAGAAGAGGCATTGCTGTCGGCTCCATCTGAGACAGCTCCCCCAAGTCCGGCTACGAAAGCTAGAATGACCCAACCCCACTGCTTGACCGAGATCATAACGTAGTTAGGTGTCATCTGTTATTAGCCGGCACCTTACCTGTTATGAACTTTGCTGCGGCGACAATTTCCTCGCGCAACTCATCCGGGTCCGCAGCCTCGATCTTCTTGGCGAGAATCACCGCTTTCTTTTTCGTATCGTAGAGCCGCAACTCCAACCGGCTGCCTTCGGCTTTGGGAACGCGAGCAACCACAATCACGAAGCGCTCGGCGACGCCTCGGAGCGCATCGGCTGGATACGCGTCCACTGTGACGCCAAGCATTGCATCGGCGGCGGCGTAGCGGTTCGTTACTGAGCCAGCCGGGAAACGGTTTGAGACAGCGCCCAGCACGGCACTTGTGATCTCGGCAGAGCGAACTTGGCTGGTTGCGCCGCCGCGCAGAACGAATTGCTGTGCGATGGCATTCGCCGGGATGCAGTTGAGAACCAGCAGGGTGTGGCGGCCTTGTCCGGCACGCTCGACGACAACGGAGATCATCAAAGCAGCCACAAGGAGCGCGCAAACGGCGGCGGGCACAAGCACGGCGGGCCGCATCCAATCGAAGGACAGGAACGCTGTCAGTTGCGCGAGAATATCTTGGCGTGATGGCGGCTCTGGCCGAATGCCTTCGGTCAGTTGCATGACGCGCTGCACCTTGGCTTCGTAGGCGGTGGCGTCATGCTTGGCAGTGACGGGAGGCTGAACAAGGGCTTTGTATTTTCTCAACAGCGCAGTCAGGACATGGAGCTTGTGCCGTTCGCTCCCGGCGGGCGACGGCGGCACGACAACGTCAGAATCGCTTTTCAGCAACTCCTCAAACCGTTCCTGAGCGTCAGGGTCGGGCTTCATGGTTTCCTCACAGCAGGGCCTCAAGCTCTTTCCACAGGTCGGGGCGCTGCTCGATCTGCGTCCGCAACCGGGCCAGACAGCGGGCGAGATAAACGCCGACTTGCGGCGCGGGAATAGACAGCCGCTCGCCAATGTCCTTGTAAGCCAGTTCTTCAAAGAACCGGTTGTGAAGGATGCCCCGGCACATCTCGCCCAAAGTCTCGATGGCCCCAAGCAGCGCGCCGAGCGATTCGTCCTCCACCAGTTCCGGCGACACGGTTTCCGGCTGGGCAACGCTGTCCAAGCTGGGTTCGTCGTCTTCGCCATGCGCCAGGTCGGATTCCAAGACGGGTTTCATCTTGCGGACGCGGTCCACGCATTTGTTGTGCGCCACGGTGCCGACGAAGGCCGGGATGTTCTCGATGCCGGCAAGTTTGCGGGCGAGTTCAATCATGGTTTCCTGTGCGATGTCCTCCGCTTCGTGGGCGTGGAATCGGAAGGGCGGCGCAAGGGCGATCATCTCGGCATGGCGAAAGTTTGCGCGAAACAACTCGCCCCACGCCTTGGAGTCGCCCCTCAAACACCGTGCAACAAGCTCTTGATAGTCGGCACTGCCAGCCACGATGACCTCCTGAAACTGGTTGGCAGATTATCATACGCACCTTGGTTGAGAAACTGAAACATTGGCGAGCCTCAGCGCCCGTTGGGTCTTGCCCCCTCCTATCGAAAGACCCACGGGCAAACTGAGGCTCGGCCCTGCTGGCACGGTCGCCAGACTAATACGACCATTGGCTGCTGCCGCTGTTGCGGATGAAACGGTTGGATGGCTGCGTGCGATAACCTTCTTGGCCGGTGTAGGGATTGACGTTTCCCCGCGTGGACCAGTTGTTCTGGAAGCTGCGGTCCGGGTTGGTCTGGTAGTGGCCTTGGACGTAGGTGCCGTTGCTGCGGGTGTAGGGATTGACGTAATGCTGGCCCTGAGCGAATGCGGGGGTTGCGAGCGCGAGGACTGCCAACAGGGTGATGAGTGCTTTCTTCATTGGTGTTTCCTTTCGAGTCTGAGGTTTCATTTTGGTTTCCTTTGGGCTTCTTTGCCCTTTACACCTCCTAAGTCGAATGAGGACGCGAAATATAACAGCGCAGGTGAAGATTCTTTTTGGGAAGGGAATTGGCCCCAAACTCCTTGTTCGGCTATAGTCGGGCCGTCATGGAGACACCTGAAAATTTTGCGCTGAGTTGTCCAATCCCGATTTCAAACTACCCGGCCGTGCAGATGGCGCACGGCGGCGGCGGCAGGTTGATGCAGCAGCTCATCGGGAAAATGTTTGCGGCGGCGTTCAGCAACCCGCTGCTCGACCAGCAGCACGACGGCGCGGTGTTCGACACCGGTGGCGCGAAGCGGCTGGCGTTCACCACGGATTCCTACGTCGTGCGGCCATTGTTCTTCCCCGGCGGTGACATCGGCAAATTGGCGGTGTGCGGCACGGTGAATGATCTGGCGATGTGCGGCGCGCGGCCGCGTTATCTGAGCTGCGGCTTCATTCTCGAAGAAGGGCTTCCGATGGACACGCTCTGGCGCATCGTCCAGTCCATGCGCCGCGAGGCGGACGTGGCGGGCGTGCAGATCGTGACGGGCGACACGAAGGTCGTGGACAAGGGCAAGGGTGACGGCATTTTCATCAACACGGCCGGCATCGGCGTGCTGGAGCACGACCACGTCGTTGCGCCGAAGAGCGTCCGGCCCGGCGACGCCATCCTGATCAACGGTGACGTGGGCCGCCACGGCATCGCTATCATGGCGGTGCGCGAGGGACTGGAATTCGAGACGGCCATCGAGAGCGACTGCGCGGTGCTGTCGGGGTTGGTGATGGACGTGCTGGCAGCGGGCGTCGAGGTCCACTGCATGCGGGACCTGACACGCGGCGGCTTGGCGAGCGGCCTCAACGAAATCGCCGGGTCGGCTGGCGTCGGCATCGTTTTTGACGAGGTGGCGGTGCCTGTGCGCGAGGACGTGCATGGCGCGTGTGAAATCCTCGGCTTCGATCCGTTCTACGTCGCCAACGAGGGTCGTTTTGTCACATTCGTCGCAGAGGCGGATGCCGAACGTGCTCTGGCCGTGATGCGCGCCCATCCGCTTGGGGCTGATGCGCGGCTTATTGGTCATGTGACGGCAGAATCGCTTGGTCTGGTGACGATGAAGAGCCAGATTGGCGCGACGCGGATCGTGGACATGCTTAGCGGGGAGCAATTGCCGAGGATTTGCTGAGCCCCACGGGAGGCCGGGGAGACGGTGTTGTTCTTCAAAAGATGCAACGCCCGCAAAATAATCACCAACCGTAGCGTAGTTCGATTGGGGGTGCTACCTTATGCTCCTTTGTTTCAAGCGTGGCGCTTTTTGGGCGCTGCAACAGTTGGTTTAGGAGAATGACATGGTAATGAATTTGGCAAGACCGGCGATGCCGTCGGATGACAAGCGCTGGAAGATCGTCAATGCGACGATGCGCCGTCATGGGTATTCGCACCACTCGCTGATTGAGGCGTTGCACACGGTCCAGGAAATCTTCGGTTATCTGGACGAGATCGCCTTGAAGTTTGTGGCAAAATCACTGCGCGTGCCGCTCAGCAAAGTCTATGGCGTCGCGACATTCTACAACTTTTTCACGCTCAAACCGCAAGGCGAGCATACCTGCGTCGTTTGCATGGGCACGGCCTGCTACATCAAGGGCGCGCCGCTGATCCTGGACGCGATCGAGCAAATCGCCAAGATCAAGCCGGGCGAAACGACGCCGGACCGCAAGCTCTCCGTGATCTCGGCCCGGTGCTTCGGCTCGTGCGGGCTGGCGCCAGCGGTGGTGTTTGACGGCGAGGTTGCCGCCAAGGTCACACCGGCGGTTGCCACGGAAAAGATTCGGAGGTGGTTGAATCCATGACACCAGAAGAACTACACAAAATCGCTGAGACTGAACTGGAGGCGAAACAGAAGGTCGGCCACACGCTTTGCGTTTGCATGGCCGCCGGCTGCGTCTCCACGCACGCGGACAAGGTCAAGGAATCGCTGGAGCAGCAAATCGAGAAGCACGGTCTCAAAGAAACGTGCAAGGTCAAGGGCGTGGGCTGCATGGGACTTTGCATGGCGGGACCGTTGGTGGCCGTGGAGCAGACGGGCGCGCTCTACCAGATGGTGACGCCGCAGGACGCGGAGGAGATCGTCAAGAACCTCGGCAAACCACCGGTGAAACGCATCGAGTGCGACACGACACAGCCGTTTTTCATGCGGCAGAAGAAGATCGTGCTGGAAAACTCTGGCATCGTGGATCCGGAGCGCATCGAGGAATACGTCGCCGCCAAGGGCTATGAAGCCTTGCTGGAGGCGCTGACCTCAATGCACGCGGCGGAGGTGGTCGAGCAGGTTTCCAAGAGTGGCTTGCGCGGCCGCGGCGGCGCGGGATTCCCGACGGGCCTGAAATGGGGCACCGTCGCGAAGGCTCGCGGCGACCGGAAGTTCGTCATTTGCAACGGCGATGAAGGCGATCCGGGCGCGTTCATGGACCGCAGTGTGCTGGAGAGCGACCCGCATCGCGTGCTGGAAGGCATGGCCATTGCCGGCTACGCGGTCGGCGCCAGCCAGGGTTACATCTACGTCCGCGCCGAATATCCGCTGGCGGTCAAGCGGCTCAAGGACGCCATCAAACAGGCGGAGCGGCTCGGTCTGCTTGGTCACAACATCTTCGGCACCACATTCAGCTTCAACATCGAAGTGCGTCTCGGCGCGGGCGCGTTTGTCTGCGGCGAGGAGACGGCGCTCATCGCATCGGTGGAAGGCAAGCGCGGCCAGCCGCGTCCGCGTCCGCCGTTCCCGGCCGAGCGCGGCTTGTGGGACTGCCCGACGCTGATCAACAACGTCGAGACCTTTGCGAACATCCCGCCGATCATCCGCAATGGCGGCGAGTGGTTTGCCGGTATCGGCACCGAGAAGGGCAAGGGCACCAAGGTGTTTGCGCTCGCAGGCGCGGTAACGAACACCGGCCTCATCGAAGTGCCGATGGGCATCTCGCTGCGTGAGATCATCTTCGAGATCGGTGGCGGCATTCCCAACGGCAAGAAATTCAAGGCCGTGCAAACCGGCGGCCCCTCCGGCGGTTGCATCCCGGAGCAATTCCTTGACATGCCGGTGGATTACGATTCGCTGGCGAAAGTCGGCTCGATCATGGGCAGCGGCGGCATGATCGTGATGGACGAGACCTCGTGCATGGTGGATGTGGCGAAGTTCTTCATGGAGTTCTGCATGACTGAGAGCTGCGGCAAATGCGTGCCATGCCGGGTGGGCACCAAGCAGATGCATGAGTTGCTCAGCAAGATCACCACAGGCAAGGCGACGACAGATGACCTGGCCATGCTCGAAGAGCTATGCGACGTCGTCAAGAACACCAGCCTCTGTGGTCTCGGCATGACCGCGCCCAACCCCGTTGTCAGCACGCTGCGTTACTTCAAGGACGAATACATGGCCCATATTCACGACCGGCGTTGTCCCGCGGGTGTGTGCAAGATCGGAAAGGAGCAGTTGGCGACCGTATGAACCCTTCAGCTCAAAAAACTCTCAGCGTCAAGACGCTGCAAATCAACGGCAAAGACGTCAGCGCGCGCGAGGATCAGACCATCCTCGATGTGGCGCGCGAGAACGGCGTCTTTATTCCGACGCTCTGCAACCTGGACGGCCTGACGCCCATCGGCGCGTGCCGTCTCTGCCTCGTGGAGATCAAAGGCGCGCGGCGGTTGCTGCCGGCGTGTATCACGCAGATTCAGGAGAACATGGAGGTGTTCACCAACACCGAGGTGCTGGTGAAGTACCGCAAGATGATCCTGGAATTGCTTTTTGCGGAGCGCAACCACGTCTGCTCGGTCTGCGTTTCCAACGGCCACTGCGAGCTGCAAGGCATGGCGCAAAAGCTTGGCGTGGACCACATCCGCTATCCGTACATCTACCCGAAACTGTCGGTGGATGCTTCGCACGACCGGTTCGCTGTGGACCACAACCGTTGCATCCTGTGCCAGCGTTGCGTGCGCGTCTGTGACGAGATTGAAGGCGCGCACACATGGGACGTGCAGGGCCGAGGCACGGCATCGCTGGTCATCACCGATTTGAACCAGCCGTGGGGCACGTCGGAGAGCTGCACCAGTTGCGGCAAGTGCGTGCAGGTCTGCCCGACAGGCACGTTGTCTGAAAAGGGACGCGCTTCGGGCGAAATGACCAAACGCGAGTTCCTGCCCTACCTGACTTTGATGCGAGAGGAGCGAGTATGAGCAAAGCACGAATCGCAACGATTTGGCTGGATGGATGTTCCGGCTGCCACATGTCCTTTCTGGACATCGATGAGCGGCTGATCGAACTGGCGGACAAGATCGAGCTGGTTTACAGCCCACTCGTGGACGCGAAGGAGTATCCGGAGAATGTGGATGTCTGCCTTTGCGAAGGCGCCATCAGCAGCGAGGAAGACCTGCACAAGATCCAGAAGGTCCGCGCGCGCACCAAGGTTCTGGTGTCGCTCGGCGACTGCGCGGTGAACTCCAACGTTCCCAGCATGCGCAACCCGTTCGGCGTCGAGGCCATCTGCCAGCGCGCCTACATCGAGAACGCGCAACTCAACCAACAGGTTCCGAAACAGGTCATTCCGCCGCTGCTGAAGCACGCGCGGCCGATCCACGAGTGCGTCAAGGTGGACGTGTTCGTGCCGGGCTGCCCGCCGTCGGCTGACGTCATTTATTACGTCGTGAGCGAACTTCTGGCGGGGCGGATGCCCGACACCGCCTCCCAGACGCGGTTCGGCGCTTAGGAGAAACTTTTATGGGCAAACAGATTGTCATTGATCCGGTCACACGCATCGAGGGGCACTCGAAGATCACCATCTTCCTCGACGACAAGGGCGAGGTGCAGGATGCGCAGTTCCACGTCACGCAGTTCCGCGGGTTTGAGAAATTCGCCGAGGGCCGGCCTTTCACGGAAATGCCCGCGCTCACCGCGCGCACTTGCGGCATCTGCCCCGTCAGCCACTTGATGGCGGGAGCGAAAGCTTGCGACGCGCTGATGGCGGTGCAGATTCCGCGCACCGCGGTGCATCTGCGCCGCATCATGAATCTCGCGCAGATCGTTCAGTCGCACGCGCTGAGCTTCTTCCACCTGAGTTCGCCGGACCTGCTGCTCGGCATGGATGGCGATCCCGCCACCCGCAATATTTTCGGCGTCCTGGCGCAACAGCCCCAGATGGCGCGCGACGGCGTCGCGTTGCGCAAGTTCGGCCAGCAGATCGTCGAGATGCTCGGCGGTAAACGCATCCATCCCGCATGGATTGTCGCGGGCGGCGTCGCCGAGCCGCTCACCGCCGAGAAACGCGACAAGATCGTCGCGATGATTCCCGACGCGATGGCTATCATCCAGCGCACGCTCGACTGGTACAAAGGCACGTTTGAACAGTTCCGCACCGAGATCCGGACGTTCGGCAACTTCCCGAGCATGTTCATGGGCCTCGTCTCGCCGCACGAGGAGGACGAGCACAACGCGTTGCTGGAGCACTACGACGGAGTGCTGCGGTTCGTCGACGCCAGCGGCAACGTGGTCCTCGACAACGTGGATCCAGCCCGCTACCTCGATTATATCGCCGAGGCGGTCGAGCCGTTTTCCTATCTCAAGTCGCCCTATTTCAAGTCTCTCGGCTACCCGAACGGCATCTACCGCGTCGGCCCGCAGGCCCGGCTGAACATCATTGATCGCCCTGGCACGCCCAAGGCCGACCAGGAATGGACCGAGTTCCGCGCGTTGCGGCGCGGCGTCATCCTCAGCTCGTTCCACCAGCACTACGCGCGGCTCGTGGAAATCCTCTACGGCATCGAAAAGATGGAGCAGCTCCTGAACGAGCCGGACATCCTTAGCAAACACGTCCGCGCCTTCGCCAAGCCGAACAAGCATGAAGGCGTCGGTGTCTCCGAGGCCCCGCGCGGCACGCTCATGCATCACTACAAGATTGACGACAACGGTCTCATCACGTGGGTGAACATGATCATTGCCACCGGCCACAACAACCTCGCCATGAACCGCGGCGTCGCGCAGGTGGCCAAGCATTACGTCAAGGGCAGCAAGCTCAAGGAAGGCGCGCTCAATCGCGTCGAGGCCGTCATCCGCTGCTTTGACCCGTGCTTGAGCTGCTCCACGCATGCGCTCGGCCAGATGCCGCTAAGCGTCGAGCTGCTCGGCCCTGGTGGCGAGGTGCTGGACCACGTCCAGCGAGGCTGACCGTCTGCGCCATCGTAGTCCGCGACTCCGTCGCGGGGCATCGTCATCATACCCGCCGCGGAATGGCGGGCTACGATGGCGTCTCTGCGTTGAAAGGGCGGCATTTCCAAGGCAGAGGCGCAAAGGGGCGCAGGGAAACGCAAAGGAAGAATCCAAGCGGCGGGGCAGGACAAGGCGTTCCGCCGAGCCGGCTCCCGGTTCTTGTGCATTCCGTCCGCCGGCGCTGTTTGAAGTTGGCTACCAGAAGAACGGACGCGGCTTAAGCGTTCCTTCTGTGAGTTCAACGGCGTCGCGAATCGCCCGTTTGCAACGCCAGTGCGAATCTTGACCGCATGAGTTCTTCAGCTCATACGCAACCCGTTTTGCATCTTGATCGCTGATTCGTAATGCTGCATGGAGCAACAGCACAAGCGCTTCAGCGCGGGAAGCAAGAGGTGTTACACTCTTGGATTGATTCACTGCGTCCCGCAATCCAGTTATCGCTTCAGCAACAAACTTGCGCTCAGCTAACGCGGCGATCTCCCAAGCGCGAGCCGCTGTTCTCTGGTATTCGTCGTCACATTTGCTGGCTGCCGTCGCAGCAAGACTGGCGATCTTGACGGGGTTATCCTCAGCAAACCGCGCAACCCATGCGAGGGCTTGTGATCGGAACCAAGGATCGGGAATACACTGAGCCTGCTCCAGTGCTTTTCGAGAATCTCGCTTCGCAAGATTGGCTACATGATCACGTTGCGTCGTCGCGCTCATTAGAGCGTTCAGAACTGGGCGGCGGACTCGTGACATATCACCGGCCGCGCTCTCGCCGCCTTCGCGGGCATAGTCCTCGCTGCGGCTGGTCGGGGGCAAGCGGTTTTCGATGGGGGAACCTAAGAATGAAGAATTGGCAGGATCCTCAACTCTTAACTCTTCACTCGCCTCGCGGCGTCTAGAAGCACGACACCGGGTCTATGCGCTTCTTGACGGCATACAAGTAGAAGAGGTTCAGGAAGAACTCGTTGAGGTAGAAACGGGTTGGGAAGAACCGCTTGACCATCCCGCTGAAGGAATAGAAATCCTCATAGCATTTCCACGGCCCGTCCTTCAGTTCCTCCAAGGTCATGTTCTTGGGCCGGAAGACCGGATCGTCCCACTCGTATTCCTCGAAACGTTGGTGGATGAGGCGGCCTTCGGCGGTGAGCTTGGCCATGAGTTGCGTGCCGGGGCGGGGCGTGAGGAGGCTGAAGAAAGCCATGGGCGGTTTGATCAGCCGGCAGAAGTCCATCGTGCGCTGGACGGTCTGCACAGTGTCTTCGTCGAAGCCGAGGATGAAGTTTAGCGAATACGGAACGCGATGGCGGTCCAGCCCGTGCAGCAGGTCGCGATACTCCGCGACGCTGTTGTGATGCTTCTTGATGCCGTCAAGACTGATCGGGTTGACGCTTTCGATGCCGAGGTTGAGGTGGAAGCAGCCGGATTTCTTGGCGAGCCTCACATACTCCTCGTCACGGATGGACTTGAACGTGGTCAGACCGCTCCAGCGCACCTTGAGAGGGATCATGCCGCGGAAAAGCTCCTTAGCGCGGTTAAGGTTGCCGCCGATGTTGTCGTCCACGATGTGGAGATTGCGGCTGGGGAGTGACTTGATTTCGTCGAGCACTTCGCCCACGGGACGGAAGCGGTATTTGCGGCCGTAGAGCGCCTGCACCTCGCAGAACTGGCAGCCGTGCGGGCAGCCGCGCGTGGTCTGGACGGGATAGATGTTGTAGAGGAACTTCGACATGTTCAGCAAATCGAACCGCGGCCGGGGCAGGTTCTGCATGTCGCAAAGTTCGGGGGCCTTATAGCGCGGTTTAAGCCGGCCGTTCTGAGCGTCGGCGATTACGTCCGCCCAGACGGTTTCGGCCTCGCCGATCACGATGGAGTCCACGTGATCCTGGAGGCGTTCCGGGGCGAGACTGGCGTGGATGCCGCCCGCGACGACCTTGATGCCGCGTTTGCGGAAAGCCTGTGCGACCTCGATAGCACGTTTCTCGGCGGCACAGAGCACCGTCAAACCCACCAGATCGTAATCAATACTCGTATCGAGCTTTGTGTGGAACTCGTCCACAAGATGGATCTCCGCCGTTTTGGGGGTCAGACCCGCCAGATACGGCAGCGTGATCGGTATGATCCATCGCCTTCTCTTCTGAAACAGTGTGCCATTCCGGCGATAAGACGCCGGCATTGCCAACAAAATCTTCATGACTCAAAAAACCGTGTAATACGAAGTTCCTTACGGAACGGAAAGGACGGATTCTATGCCGTCAGCCGGCTTCGTCAATACATCGCTGTTACAGAATTGTCATAATTGGCGAGTTTGAGAGTTGCCATGCGAAAACTCCCCTGCCACTTCGCGCTTGCTTCAGCGTGCGTTGACACTCAAAACTCCCGCCGTTTTCATGGCCAAAGCATTGATTATCGGCTACGGCAACCCCTTGCGCAGCGACGACGGCTTGGGCTGGCATGCGGCGCGGCTGCTCGCTGACACCGCGGCAGTCCACGATGCCGAGGTGGTCACTTGTCACCAGTTGATGCCGGAACTGGCGCCGCAGATCAGCCAAGCGGCTCTTGTCATCTTCGTGGACGCCGCCAGCGAAGGGTTGCCAGGCCGGCTCGATTGGCGGCGCGTGGAGCCCAAGGCGGGACCGGCGTCGTTTGCGCACCACGTCAGCCCGGAATTGCTGCTTGCCATGGCCAGGGAACTCTATGGTCGCAGCCCGCAGGCGTTTATCGTCAGCGTGGTCGGCGGGACTTTCGAGTGTGGCGAAGAACTCTCCCCGGCCGTTCGCGCTGCGCTGCCGGCGCTGGTGAAATTGGTGGACGACTTGCTTTCCGGCAAGACCTGACAGCCTCGCGAGCGCCACGGTCACCATCCTTCACGACAGTGGCAGCAGCAGCCGGCCGATCTCCTCGTAGGTTTCCACGACATGTGTGGCGTCGCGGAGTTCATCGGCGGGATGCGTGTTGGTGATGGCGATGACTTTCATGCCGGCGGCCAGCGCCGCAGTGACGCCCGGCTTGGAATCCTCGATGACCCAACAATCCTTCGGTGCCGCCCCGAGCAATTCTGCCGCGCGAAGAAAAACATCCGGCGCTGGTTTGCCGTGTTCGACTTCCGCGCTGCTGACGATCACGGGGAAGAACCGGCGCAGGCCTTTGAGCGACAACACAGTCTCAATGAACGCGCGTTCCGATCCGGAGGCGAGCCCAAGCCGGCAGCACGGGGCCAGCTTCTCCAACAATTCGGGCAGCCCGGCAAAGATCGGTTGGAGCTCCCGCACCACCTCGATCACGCGCCGCCGCTTCATCGCCATCAATTCCTCCAGCGGTTGTGGCGGCTTGTTTTTGGCAATGAAGTCTTCCCACAGCTCGAAATCCGACCGGCCCACATAGCTGTCGAAATCTATCCCGTGGTCAAGGCCATAACCGAGATCGTGCATCACTTCGAGAAAAGCCTGTTCATGGAGCGGCTCGCTGTCCACGATCACGCCGTCCATGTCAAAAATCACTGTGCGCAACATTTCCATCGTGCGACGAGTTTCACCGGCTGTCGCGGGCGTTCAAGCGTAAAAACGAAGATTCGCAGGAGGTGAAAACAACTTGCCTCCCGCACGCCGTGCTTGCGCAAACAGATGGCTGCTCTCTAAACTCAGAACCGTTGTTGGCAATACAGGAATGAAACCAAACCCTCTAATTCTGGCCATCGTAATGTTGTGTTCCAGTTCCATATCCGGCGCCGCGGACGCGGTGTCGCCACGTCATCTCTTCCTGGACCCGGCTTTCGTCCAGCAGGCTGAGAAAGTGTCGCTCCACGTCAATCCGCCGCAGCAACGCGAGATCGTGATCCGGCCCGACAAACCGTGGGAACAGCTCATGATCACCCTGTTTCTCACGGTGCGAGACGAGGGGGGCAAGCTGCGGATGTGGTACATCTGTCGCGACAAGGCCAACAATCCCAACGTCGCCTACGCCGAGTCGAAGGATGGCGTTCACTGGACCAAGCCCAACCTCGGCATCGTCACTTACGATGGCAGCAAGGAGAATAACCTCGTCGGCCTGACCTCGCTCGAAGGCGTCGTGTTTCAGGACCCCAACGCGCCTGCGCAGGAGCGTTACGCCTACGTGACCCATCTCTGGACAGAAGGCATCGTGCGGTTTCACTCGCCGGACGGCTTGCATTGGCAGCGTGACAAGACGCCGTTGCTGCGGCTCGGCGCCGACACGCAGAATGTGACGTTTTGGGATGAGCGGCTTGGCAAGTATGTGCTCTACCTGCGCGGTTGGGTGCGCGGCGCGGACAAGAGGCTCTATCGCAAGGTGGTGCGCGCGGAGATTTCGAACCTGACCACGCCGCTGGGCATTGGCCCGTCGCCCAAGAGCCTTTATCTTTGGGGCAAGGAGAAGGTGCCCGTGATCGGCAACGAGTTCCCGACGGTCTTCGCCGCGGACGAGAGCGATCCGCCGAACAGTGACGTCTATAACCTCTCGGCCCAGCCTTACCCTCTCGATCCGCGCTGGTACGTCGGCTTCCTCTCGATGTTCCAACGCGAAAAGCGCATGGGCGACGGACGGCTGGAAGTGCAGTTCACCGGCAGCCGCGACGGCATCACATGGCATCGTTACGACCGCAAGCCCTACGCGCCATTGGGTCTGGAAGGTTCCGAGAGCGCGAACATGACGTTCATGGGCACGGGCCTGGCCGTGCGCGGCGACGAGATATGGCAATACGGCCCCGCTTTTCATTCCAAGCACGGTGACGTGGAGGCGCGCAAGCGCAGGACCGACGGGTTCGTTTACCGCTACGTCCAGCGCGTGGATGGCTTTGTCTCGCTGGATTTCGACTCGACGGGTGGTCGATGTGTGACCGCGCCCGTGAAGGTGGACGGTGCGCGCCTGCTTCTCAACGTGGACACCGGCGCGCTGGGCCAGTTGCGGGTCGGCCTGCAGGACGCCGATGGAAAACCCATTGGCGGGTTAAGCGCGGACGACTGCAAGGTTCTCCAGATCAATTCCACGCGTGCAGAGGTGAGTTGGGCGGGCGGCGCTGAGCTTGCCACACTCAAGGGCCGCGACGTGCGGCTGACATTCACGGGATCGCGCGCCAAACTCTACAGTTTTCGTTTTGAGTGATGAATATGAACCGGTTCGTTTTCGGCGCCCTGCTCTCGCTTTGCATCGTGGCGCAGATGCATGCCTCGGAATCGCGTGACATCCTGTTGCGTGAACTGCCGCTGCTGTTTGCGGACGATAGCGGGATCGCGGCGACCAACGGTGTTGTCCGCACCGTGCATCCGGCGCGCACGCTCAACGCGCCGGTGATCGAGGCGGACCGGCCCTGGGAAGGCGCCCGCGTTTACATCTACGGGTCGGTTTATTTCGACGAAGCAGCCCGCCAGGTGCGCATGTGGTATATGAGCCGCCCGCAAGCCTACAGCGGTGATTGCGTGCTCTGCGCCGTCTCGCAGGATGGCGTGCGATGGACCAAGCCATCCCTGGGCATCCACGCGCTCGCCGGCTCGGCTGAGAACAACATCGTCTTCAACATGCACAGTCCCAGCGTGCTGCTGGATACGCGTGAGACCGATCCCGCGAAACGCTACAAGATGCTCGGTTCAAAATCGTCCGGCTACCACGCTGCATTCTCCGCCGATGGTTTGCATTGGACGCTCTACCCGAAGAACCCGGTGCTGAAACACTCCGACACCATTACGCTGGCGCAGGATCCGGCGACTGGCGAATACCTCGCGTATCATAAACGCCCCGCGAAAGTCCGCGGCTTCGGCCGCCGCGTTGTGTGGCTCTCGCGCAGCCGCGATTTTCAGGAGTGGACGGAGCCGGAACTGGTCTTCGCACCGGATGAGGAGGACGACACGTGGGCTCAACAGCCGCGTCAGCGCACGGAGGTCTATAACATGTCGGTCTTCCCGCACGCGGCGGGTTTCATCGGGCTGCCCACTATCTTTCGCGTCACGGCCCCGAACCGGCCGAAGTCGGAGATAACACCGGGCCAGAGTCCCGACGACGGCCCGATTGAAGTGCAACTGGCCACCAGCGCCGACGGACGCACGTGGCGGCGCACACAACCGCGCGTGAATGTCATTCCGCGCAGCGCGCCGGGCACTTTCGATGGCGGCTCCATCCTCGGCGTTTCCAGCACTGCCGCCCACGTCGGCGACGAGACGTGGGTGTATTACACGGCGATGACGACAACCCACGGCGGGCCGATGCCGCCGAAGCGCCTCACCATCGGCCGCGCGGCGTGGCGGCGCCATGGGTTCGTCTCGCTCGACGCCGCGGAGCGTGGGCGGGTGGAAACGAAACCGTTGCGGCTGGGCGCGCCATCGCTGGTCGTCAACGCCGACGCCCACGGCGGCCAACTGCGTGTGGCTTTGCTTGAGACGGACGGACGGCCCATTGCCGGTTGTGCCCTGGACGACAGCGAGACGTTGCGCGAGAACGCCACGCGCTGGACTGTGCGCTGGCGATCCGGCGCGCGCGCGCCCACAGATCGTCCGGTGCGCGTGGTCCTGGAAATGACCCACGCACATCTCTTCAGCCTGTCGAGCGAAGCCGCATCACATTAGGAAGGAAAACCACGAACCCAATGAAGACACGCATTTCAACATCCCTTGCCCGCTTTGCGATAGCTGTTCTAACCAACCTGGCCTGGATCGCCGTCGTCGCCGCGGTGGACGCCGATAGCCCGCAGACCGTCCGCCTGCTCACCGTGGGCAATAGTTTTTCCCGCAACGCAACGTGGTATCTGCCGGATTTGGTGAAGGCGGGCGGGCACAAGCTCATTCACCGGCCCATCGTGGTCGGTGGCGCGTCGCTGCAATTGCACGCGGAGAAATTCCAGCGGAATGAGTTGGACATCACCGACAAGGGAGGTCTCTACACCAACAGCCGCAGCCTGAAGCAGGAGCTGGCGGCGGACCGCTGGGACTTCGTGACCATCCAACAGGCCAGCTTCAAGAGCCACGACATTGCCACCTACCGCCCTTACGCGGAGCAGCTCCGCGCGTTCATCGCGAAACATGCTCCGCAGGCAAAGCTGTTGGTGCATCAGACATGGGCCTACCGCTGCGACGACCCGCGTTTCGGCGCTACGACGCCGAAGCCCGGCGAGCCGGCCACGCGCGAGGACATGTATCGCATGCTCACCAACGCCTACCGGACGATCGCAGCGGAGTTGGGCGCGCGCGTCATCCCGGTGGGCGACGCATTTGAGATGGCCGACACCGACGAGAAATGGTGCTACCGGCCCGATACCCGGTTCGACTTCAAAAACGTCCGAAGTCCGGCGCTCCCCAACCAGACGCATTCGCTGCACACGGGCTGGCAGTGGAAAAAAGGCAAGGACGGAAAACTGAAGTTTGGCATGGATGGTCATCACGCCAACATTGCCGGCCAATACCTCGGCGCGTGCGTCTTCTACGAGGTGTTGTTTGGCGAGAGTGTGGTCGCCAACCGATTCGTTCCCAAGGGACTCGACCCGGCTTACGCGCGGTTTCTCCGCGAGACGGCGCACAAAGCGGTCGCGAACCTCAAACACTGATGCCTTTGTCACGAACACATCGCGCGCTCCCCCGGCAAGTCTCGCTGGTGGCCCAAACCGCGCAGCTCTTGCGCGAGGAGGTGCAAGAAGGCCGATGGCGCGATCATCTGCCGGGTGAGCGGGAGTTGTGCGAGAGGTTTCAAGTCAGCCGGCCGACGGTGCGTGGCGCGCTCGAGCAACTCCGCCGTGAAGGCTGGCTCAATGTTGCCCACGGTAAACGCCGCCGCATTCTTGCGCCGCCGCGCCGCGCCACGAGTGGGTCGTGGTCGAGAACGATCGGTCTGCTCTCGCCTGTGCCGCTCAAGAGCCTCCCGCCGTTCGTGCTTTGCTGGACGGACGAGCTGCGCGCGCACCTGTCGCGGGAGGGGTTTGAACTGGAGTTTCATGTCAGCCGGCAATGCTCTTCAGCCCGGCCGGCTGGGGCGCTGGCGGCACTCATGGCGCGGGCGCCGGCGGCCGTGTGGGTGCTGTTTCGCTCTGCGGGTGAAACGCAGCGATGGTTCGTTGACCAGAGACGTCCCTGTCTGCTGGCCGGCACCTGTGCGCCGGGCGTCGAGTTGCCGTCGGTGGACGTGGATCATCGTGCGGCGGCGCGCCACGCTGCGTCATTGCTCTGGCGCAAGGGCCACCGGCGCGCGGCGCTGTTGTTGCCGAAGGGCGCCTTCGGCGGTGACACGGAGACGGAAGCGGGCTTTTGCGAAGGGTTCAAAGCCAGCGCCCGGGACCCCGGCGAGCCACTGGTGCTGCAACACGACGGCTCGGTGGCGGGCGTGGCATCCTGCCTCAATGCGGCGTTGCGTCCTCCGCGGCCGGTCAGCGCATTCCTCGTGGCGCGGACGGCGCATGTGTTGACGGTGGTGACCTATCTGCTGCAACGCGGCCTGCGCATCCCGCAGGACGTGGCGGTGATCTCGCGGGACGACGATGCGTTCCTGGAGTTCCTCACGCCGGCCTTGTCCCGTTACGTGAGCGCGCCGGAAAACTTCGCGCGGCGCTTGTCGCATGCGGCCATCCAACTCGCGCAGACCGGTTTCACGCCCATCAAACCGATCCGGCTGATGCCCGGGTTCATGGCAGGCGAGACGGTCTAGGAAGTCCTGCAAGGGCGTGCGGCTGGCATCATCGCCAACTGGTCAGTCCGCATGACCACTTGAACGGCCTTGCCGGCATCACGCAGAACGGGAACAATCAACCCGCTCATGAAAACGCACCATCACCGCTTGTTTGGTCCGTCGATTACCGCAGCGGCGATCGGCCTTTCCATTCTCCTCAACCCGCCTGCCGCAGAGACCGCTGCGCCCTTGCTTGAAAAGCAGAATCTCTTCGAAGCGCGGACCAATGGCTATTGGACCTGCCGCATCCCCGGCATCGCCGTGACGAAGAACAACGCCGTGCTGGTCACCACCGAGGCCCGGCCGGGACGCGGTGGCGACTACGATTTCAATGACGTGCTGATGCGCCGCAGCACGGACGGCGGCAAGACCTTCGGCCCCGTCGTCAAGCTGGTGGATCACACCACCTATGGCGATGGGCCGGTGAACAACTTCGTGATGATCCCGGACCGGGACAGCAACCGGGTGGTCGCTGTGTTCTGCCATGATTACGCCCGGGTCTTCACGATGCACAGCGACGACGACGGTGCGACCTGGAGCAAGCCGGTTGAGATTACCAGCGCATTCGAGCCGTTCAAATCCGACTACCCCTGGCGGGTCTGTGCCACCGGCCCCGACCACGGTACGCAACTGCGCAACGGCCGCATGATCATCCCGATCTGGCTTTCCGATGGCAGTGGGAAGGAATTTGGGAAGGGCAAGCATCGCGGCCATCGGCCGTCCATCGTTGCCGTGGTTTACAGCGACGATCGTGGAACGACGTGGAAACGCGGTGGCATTGTTTGCCGCCACGGCGACGTGATTGACGGCGTGACTGTGGTCAACCCCAGCGAAACCGTCGCCGTGGAGTTGGCGGATGGACGCGTGATGTTCAACATGCGCAGCGAGTCGAAGATCAACCGCCGATTGGTGGCGATCAGCCCCGACGGCGCCTCTGGCTGGACCGGCCACCGCTGGGATTCGGCGCTACTGGAACCGGTTTGCATGGCCAGCTTGATTCGCCACGGTTGGCCGAAGGGCGGACAGCCCGGGCGCATCCTGTTTGCCAATCCCAGCAACTTGGAGAACGAGATGATTCGTCCCGGAGGCAGTCTGGCCCACGACCGCAAGCGGCTTACGATCAAGATGAGCCTCGATGACGGCGCGACCTGGCCGGTTTCGAAGATCCTGGAGCCGGGACCTTCGGGCTACAGCGACGTTGCTGTGCTGGCCGACGGCACCATCCTCTGTCTCTACGAAGCCGACATCGTCACTCGCATGTGCGACGACCGCTATGTGCGTCTGGCCCGCTTCAACCTCGAATGGCTCAAGAGTCATTCGGGTCAGCCCAACCTGCCCACCGTGGACATCTCCGGCGAGGCTTCCCGCCACGTCATCGTCGCGCAAGGCACGGAGGAGATTTATCAGGGCCACCCGACCACCGTATTGTTGCCCGACGGCAAGACGATGTTCTGCGTCTGGACGCTCAACCACGGCGGGCCATGCGGGCCGATGAAACGCAGCGATGACGGTGGCCGAACCTGGAGCGAATTGCTGCCCGTGCCGGAGAACTGGGCAAAGGCGAGGAACTGCCCGACGCTCCACCGCCTTACCGATCCGCAGGGCAAGACACGCCTGTTTGTTTTCGCGGGCCAAGGGCCGGGCGGCACGCGCCAGCCGGACAATGGCACGATGCAGAAGTCCTATTCGATGGATGAGGGCAGGACGTGGACCCCGATGTCCAGTGTGGACCTTGAATGC
>Ga0265297_10003214_pt1 | contig 30192 bp, 30 predicted proteins | sample Munlanlwell13791_FD_192502 | JGI IMG/M metagenome (GOLD analysis project Ga0265297, IMG submission 192502) | Leachate microbial communities from a municipal landfill in Southern Ontario, Canada - Leachate well 137-91 | ecosystem: Engineered > Solid waste > Landfill > Unclassified | place...
AAAACAATTAGATTGTAATGATAATAATTTTAATGTTCATCCAAACGCAGTTGAAGTGTGTAACTTAATTGATGATAACTGCAATGGTCAAGTAGATGAAGGAACTAATATTTGTGGAAGCAATCAATTATGTGTTCAGGGACAATGCCAAAATGTTATTTGTAATTCTAATGCTCAATGTGGGACTGATGGTTATCTAAATCAATTATTCTGTAAAAATGGAAATGTGTTTGATAAATACAAAACTTACACTTGTAATAATGCAGGAACTGCTCAAAGTTCATGTTCAAATGTGAATACTGACGTATTGAAACAAACTTGTACGCAAAATCAAGCTTGTTCAGGAGGAGTTTGTGAAAATTTAAACATACCTTGTAGTTCTGATTCGGGATGTGATGATTCTAATTCCCATACCTATGATAAATGTAATAATCCTGGAACTATTCAAAGTTCTTGTTCTCATATACCAATTGTATGCTTAAATAATGCAGAATGCGGACAAAATGGATTTATCAACGGATTATTCTGCCAAAGTAATGATGTTGTTCAAAACTTTTTAACATTTACATGTAATAATCCTGGAACTATTCAAAGTTCTTGTAATTCTCAAATTACTTCTCAGATAAATAAAACATGCTCTCTTGGACAAAGCTGTAATAACGGAGAATGTAAAAATGTTGCATGTTCTTCAAACTCTGATTGTGGGACTGATGGTTATCTAAATCAATTATTCTGTAAAAATGGAAATGTGTTTGATAAATACAAAACTTACACTTGTAATAATGCGGGAACTGCTCAAAGTTCATGTTCAAACTCAAACTCTGAAGTATTAAAACAAACTTGTACACAAAATCAAGTTTGTTCAGGTGGAGTTTGTGAAAATTTAAACATACCTTGTAGTTCTGATTCTGGGTGTGATGACTCTAATGCTTATACTTATGATAAATGTAATAATCCTGGAACAGTGCAAAGCTCATGTATCCATACTCCAATTGTATGCTTAAATAATCTTGATTGTGGACAAAATGGATTTATCAACGGATTATTCTGCCAAAGTAATGATGTTGTTCAAAACTTTTTAACATTTACCTGTAATAATCCTGGAACTATTCAAAGCAGTTGTTCTAGCATGGTTACTCCTCAACTAAATAAAACATGCCCTCTTGGACAAAGCTGTAATAACGGAGAATGTAAAAATGTTGCATGTTCTTCAAATTCTGATTGTGGAACTGATGGTTATCTAAATCAATTATTCTGCAAGAATAATAATTCATTTGATAAGTATAAGACTTATACTTGTAGTAATCCTGGAACTGTGCAAAGTAGTTGTTCAAATTCAAACTCAGATGTATTAAAGCAAACTTGCTCATTTGGATGTACAAGTGGACAATGCAGCAATAATCCTTGTATTGACCAAGATGCTGATACTTATGATATATGCTCGCCTGGAAGTCCTGGGGACGATGGGAAGCCAATAGATTGTAATGATAATAATCCTAATATAAACCCTGGAAAATCTGAAGTATGTAATTTAATGGATGACAATTGTAATGGTCAAACAGATGAAGGTGGAGTTTGTGTATGTTCTAAAGATAGTGATTGTGGAACAAACGGTTTCTTAAATCAATTATTCTGTAAAAATGGAAATATATTTGATAAATACAAAACTTATACTTGTAATAATGCAGGAACAACTTCTAATTCATGCAGTGATGCAATAACTGATAAATTAAAACAAACTTGTGAAGGAAGTTCAAGCAGTGTTTCAGATAGTGGAACAATAACATTTAATTCAGCAAATGCTCCGCTTTATTTGCCCCCTTCAATTAGTGATCCTAATTATAAATGTAATAATGATGGAATAACTGCATGGACTCAGTCTAATGGAATTTATCCAGTACTTGTTTCAAGCAGCAGCAGCGGATACACAAGTGGAAGCAAACTTTCAATAACAGTACCAACTGGGCAAATTTGCATGAGAGTTGCGACTCCAAACAGTAATGGTTGGTGTAAGGAATGTGGTTGTAGAAATGTTCCTAATTATTGTAGTGATATACAAGCGCCTAGTGCAAATGGACTTAGAGAATATACTGATTCAAACCTAAAAATAGGATTTTATAGTAGTAATGTTGCATCAACAACTAATCTCCCTATTGCTGAGTACCAATTAAGTCAGTTTGTTGGAGAAGGTATGGCAATACCTGCTGGAACAAAATATATTTTTGTATATTACAAAGAAGAAGCTACTGGATATTTTGATAACAATGTTGCATACAACATGAACTTTAATTTCAATGTTATTGAATCTAATGTAAATCCTGAGGTTTGTAATATTTGTAAACCAATAGTCTGTAGTAAAAACTCTGATTGCAATGATAATAATGCTCTAACAACTGATAAATGTAATAATCCTGGAACAACTTCTAGTTCATGTTCTTATACTCCAGTATGTACTTCTACCAGCAGTCAAAATCCTAATTATCCTAGTCCTTATCAATGTGGAGGAGCTGACTGGAATATTGGACTTCCAAGAGGAGTAACTTGCACTGGAAGTGTTACAACTATTGGTGCACTTGAAGAAGATTCTAAAGCTACTCAAGTTACTGGAAATACTAATCGTTTAAGGCCTGATCTTACTACCATGAATAAATTCTGTCAAGGTTATACTGGACAAGCTTCATCTTATGCGACTTATGGAAGAATGCATAATTATTGTAATGGATGTGATCAAAGACTTGCTTGGTTTGAAAATAATCAATGGACCTCGCAGGCAGTTTGCTATGGAGTATTGAATGTTCAATTAGTTACATGCGGTACTGGATGTACAGTAAGTCCGGGTTGCTAGTTTTAAATAAAACAGAAAGTCTAACTCACTGGTAATAAAAAAACTTAGTGGTTCAAGATATCTATAATTCTTTTTAAGGTAATCTAAAGTTATAGTTAAGATTTGATAATGTTTAAAAACGCTACAACGGTCTAGTAATTTATGAAAACGGTGAAATCCAGGGAAATGATGCACAGAAAAGGACTAGTATTTGGCCTTATGATTCTACTAATTGTTGTTATTATGATGGTTCAAGTTTCTGCAATTACTGGAAGCATAGGAAATTCAAGAATGATTATTAATTCAAAAACAGGGGATACTGTTGAAAGAACCATACTTGTTAAAAATGTAAATAATATTTCTGTTGCAATAGAGATGGTTTCTGAGGGAGATCTTACATCTGATTTAAAAATACAAAATCCAAATTTTACCCTAGCTCCTGGAGAGGAAAAGAAAGTTAATATTTCGATAAAGGTAACAAAAGAAGGTTCAACTGAAACAAAAGTAAATGTTAAATTTACTGGAGTTGGTGAAAAGGGCGGAGTAGGCCTTAGTTCAACAATAATAATTAATGCAGAGAAAGGAAGTCTTTTTGATTTTGGAAATAGTGACCCAAATTCAGTTAGTTTTTTTGAAAAATATAAAATGATTATAATTGGAAGTTCAGTTACTCTTGTTTTATTGATAGTTTTTATTGTATTACTTGTTATAGTTTCTAGAAAAAAGAAATCAAAAGGGATGGTTAACCAAAAAGAGATGGCTCGCCCAACTAAACCAAAAAAAGAAAGTTTTAAATCATGAACAAAAACTTTGCATTTTTAATAATAACCCTTGTTCTTGTAAGCTATGTTTCAGCTGCAGATATTGCTTATCTTGTAAAAAATCCAGCAAAACTTAATACTAATTTTATTGATTCTATTAATGAACTTGGTTATAGTTATGATGTTATTTCTGATTCAGCTATTCCTACAACTAACTTTGCAAATTATAAAATGATTTTAGTTGGAGATGAACCTTTTACAAATTATGCAAGTATTCCTGTTGGAACAAAAAAAACATTAACGCTTAATACATATTATCTTGATGATTTTAAAATTTCAAGGTCTGTTGGAAGCACTACATCTGACTCTTATGGTTATGGAAATATTGCTTTAAATAATAGCATAACTGAGGGGATAACTAATCCTATCCAGTTTTATATTCAAAAAAAGATTCCTCTTTATTATCCAACTTTTCCAAGAGCAGGTGGATTTGTAAGCTTAGTTTATAGAAGTGGGAGTACAACTGATTCGATTGTAGGTTATATTGAAAAAGGAGGGGCATTATATGGGGGAGGAACTGCAGATGAGAGATTAGTTTTTATTGGAGCTTCTGAAGCAAACTCATGGAGTGAACCCAGTAAACAGTTATTCAAAAATTCAATTAACTGGATACTCAGAGATCTTTGTACTGACCTTGATGGGGATTATTATATTAAAGAAAATTCCGATGTAAGTTCATGTGAACAAGTATGTGGTCCAACTCACTCTGAAGATTGTTTTGGAAACAATGATTGTAATGATAATAGTACAAGTACCTGGCAAATATTCTCTGGATATGTTGATAAAGATGGAGACGGACTTGGAATTGGTTCAGAATTGCAAGTTTGTTCAGGAGAACAACGTTTAGAAAATTATTCAGATGATGGTGGAGATTGTAATGATAATGATGTAAATTCATGGGAACTAGTGCAGGGATATGTTGATAATGATTCTGATGGACTAGGAATAGGTAACTTGACTGAGGTTTGTTCAGATGGAGAATCACTTCCAATTGGATATACAGACAATAATCATGATTGTAATGACAGTGATTCAAATTTATGGCAATTAATGCCTGGTTATGTTGATAATGATTCTGATGGACTAGGAATCGGAGAATTAATTCAAGTGTGCTCAGGAGAAGTTCTTTTAGAAAATTATTCAGATATTAATGGAGACTGTAATGATAATGATTCAAATTTATGGCAATTAATGCAGGGTTATGTTGATAATGATTCTGATGGACTAGGAATAGGTAACTTGACTGAGGTTTGTTCAGGAGAAACTCTCCCAATTAAATATTCAGATATTAATGGAGACTGTAATGATAATGATGCAGATTTATGGCAAGTATTACAAGGATATGTTGATTCTGACCTTGATGGATTTGGAATTGGAGAATTATCCGATGTTTGTTCAGGAATAAATCTTTCCATAGGATATTCAGACATTAATGGAGATTGTAATGATAATAATCTGGAAATAAATCCAGATTTAAATGAGATTGCTTATAATGGATTAGATGATTCTTGTCAAGGATATGATTTAGCTGATATTGACTCTGATGGATATTGTAATGCAGGATATTTAATACAAAATGCAAGTTTGCAATGTGAAAAAGAGCAAGGGCTTGTTGGAACAGATTGTAATGATGATGATTCAAGTATGAATCCAAGTGCTACTGATTTGTCTAAGAACTGTATTAATGATGCTCCAAGTATAAACCCTATTGGAAAAAGAGTTGTATTTGAAGGGGATATTGTAATAATTACTGCAAGTGTAATAGATCCTGAGGAAGATAGTTTAACTTATTCTATTAATGATTCTAGATTTGTTCAAGAAGATAATGTGTTCAAATGGGAAACAGTAGAAGGCGATAAAGGAACTTATTTTGTAAGAATAGAAGCTAGTGATGGAGATTTATCAGACTTTATTATTGTTCAAGTTGATGTTAGAAAGACAAATAAGGCCCCTGTCTGTACAGATATTCCTCTACTTGAATGGGATGAAGCTGGAAATGCAAGTATTAATCTGACTAATTATTGTTCTGATGAAGAAAATGATCCTATTTATTACTTATTTGAAGAAGGTTCATCTGGAGACCTTATCTCACTTGATAGCTTAGAAGACGGCATTGCAGTGTTTAATTCGCCTGATTACTGGTATGGAGAGGGCTGGATTGTTTTTAAAGTAAGTGATGGAAGAAATAATACTCTTACAAATCAAATTGGATTAAAAGTTAATCATATTAATAAGATGCCAGTTTTAACAGCAAATATTCCTGATGTTAATTGGGATCAAGATTCAAATTTAACAAATGCAATAAACCTGGGTGATTATTTTTCAGACCCTGATAGTAATTTAAGTTTTAGTTTTAATGAAAATGAATTTATTGGTATAGTAATTGAAGATGGGATTGTTAGTTTTTATCCAATTTCTGATTGGATTGGAAATGAAAAGGTAATTTTTAATGCCACTGATGGAGAATATAGTGTAAGTTCAAATGAAATTAATTTAAATGTACTTTTAGTCAATAAAGCTCCTATTTTTGAGAATCTAGACTGCAATATTGCTTTACTTGAAGATAATATCTATCACTGTCAATTAAATGCAAGCGATCCTGAAAATGATAGTCTTAGCTATACTGTTCCTTCTAAAACTAATTTAGATTGCAGTATTGAGGGAGATAATTTAAGATATGTAGGATTTAATGACTATTTTGGGCCTGCTTCATGCTTACTTAGAGTGACTGATACAAATGGGAGATACAATGACTTGTTATTTGAAGTAAATATTGAAAATATTGATGACCCTATTTATTTAACAGATTATTCTCCAAGGATTGATCCAAGATTACTTATAGGTTCAACTCAAATGTTTAGAATTGAAGTTAGTGATTTAGATAGCTCAGTTATGATTAATTGGACTGTTAATGGCGAAAGTGTTGCTTATGGAACAAGTTATTTATTTCAAGCTCAAACTGCTGGAACTTACAATGTAACTGCAACAGCAACAGATGGAGAAAATGGTACATTTGTAGGTTGGGATGTTTTTGTAGGTAATTTAAATCAATTTAAATGTAGCGAGGTCTCTGGAGATACATGTTCTGAAGCACAAGAATGTTCTGAGAGCTTTTTAGGGGTTTATGATACTAACAGATGTTGTCCTGTTACATGTTCATCAATGCCTCATCAGTTTAAAGCTCTAAAAAATATTAGCCAGAACAAGTCAGAAAACATACATCTAAGAATAATCGACCCTGCTGAATCTCAACTATTCAAAGTAGGAGATAGCTTAAAGACCAGAATAGAGATTTTGAATAATCTAGGAAGCAAATCAAAATTCGAGACTGAAATCTATTTATATGACATTACAAAAGATAAAATAATAGAAAGAGAAAAGAAATCTGTAACTATTGAGTCTGGCAGATCAAAAGCAGTTGAAGTTTATTTTGATATAAAAGAAGATATAAAAGACTCAAATGATTATGTAATCATTACAAGAGCAATTGGAAGGGACCAAGATAATAATGAATATTACAATCAGAATTATACAAACTTAAGAATTGAAAGAAGAGACAATGAAGTTGTCATAAAAGATTTTAAACTCAGTCCAGAGGAAGGAATTTGCGGAGACCTGATTTATGCTACTGTTGAAGTTCAAAACATAGGGAAGACAAATGAAGATGTAATAATTAAATTAGAAAATTCAGCACTAAACATAGAACAGAGTTATTCAACTTACCTTGAGGAATATGAGGAAAGTGATAAAATAAGTAAAGAGTTTAAAGTAAATATTCCAAATAGTGCAATAGCTGGAAATTATTCAATAACTGCAAAAATATTATTTGCAAATGGCAAAGTTGAAACAATGCAGAAAACATTAACACTTGGAGAATGTCAAACTGAAAATATAGAAACAAGCCCTCTTGAAACAATAAAAATAGAGTCTGAGACTAAACCTGCTGAAGGAGAAATAACAAACAATAAACTGATTTTGTTTGGAGTTATGTCTGCCTTGACATTAACCTTGTTTATATTTGTAGTAATAATCCTAATAATTTATAATAGAAAAAACATGCGGTTTAAAGAAAATATCTCTACAGATTCAAAAATTAATGAAAAAGAGAAAAAGACTGCTAAAAAAATAAAAAAGTAGGTTTTAAACTAGATTAATATTTATTTTTTCTAACTGATTTTTAATTGACTCAATAATCTGATTTTTATTTTCGTCTAGTTTTTCAAGTCTTTTATTTTCTTTTACTATCTCTTCATTTGAAAGGTCTATATCTGAAAGCAGAGTTTTTATGTAATTTTCAATTGAGTCTATTTTTTTTATTTCTTTTTTTGAGGTTTTATGTTTTAGTTTTTCAAATTCTTTATTTTTTTCAACTAGACTCTTTATCTTTGAATTTTCTGAAACTAAACCTGCTTCATCTAGTATTTTAATTAAGTCTTCAGGAGCCCTTAAAATATACTCTTTAAAATTATTTTTATTGTTGTTAATTATTCTCATATATTTATCATTTGAATGAAAAATAGTAGATAAAAACTTAAAATCAATTGACTGTTTTACAGCATAGATTTCTTTTTCAAGAATACTGTTTTGTTTTTCTAACTCTGTCTCTCCTGCTAATTCAGATTTATATTCGCTAGACTCTTTTATTTTAAGAATATTATCCTGGTTATATTTTTCTTCTTGTTTAAAAGATTTTATTTTTTTCTTATTTTCCTCAATACTTTTATTTATTTCTTTTTTAGTTTCTTCAAGCGCAGTTATATCTAAGAATTTCTTATTAGCAAAGTCTACTGCATGATAAGTGCCTACAAATTCATTTTTCTCTTTTAAAGTCTTGTTTATATTATTGAAAAACTCAGAAATAGAGTCTTTAACTGCGCCTAATTCTTTTCCTATGAGAAATGTTGATTTTTCAAAATTAAGAAATGTTCTTTTTTCAAAATCTGCAAAAATATGATTTAAGTTTGCTATTGATTCTTCATAATTTTTAATTTCAAGAGATTCTAAGGTCTTTATTAGTTTTTCAAACTGAATAAGATACTTTTCAAAGTTTTCTCTAACAATAAATTTAACCCGGTCCTCTACTTTCTTGTCTTTTAAATCAACTTTTTTTAGGATAACAAGGTTTTCATTGAATCTATTAATTAAGTCATGTAATTCCTGTTCAATTGTCAAGATAATACTCTTTTCCTGGCTAGCAAGTTGTTCTTTCTTATTAATTATAAACTCATTTAGGTCCTCAAACTTTAAAGTCTGTTTTTCAGGTTTTTTCTTAAAAAGATTTAATATTCCCATGTATAACTGATAAAATCAGAATATATAAGAGTTATGAAGGTAAAAACTACAATTATTTAATTATTTAACAAGATTTTTCTCTGATTGTCCAAGTCGGATTTTCTTGCATTGCAGACTTGACAGTAACCAAGATCATCAATTGATTTTAAAGAAGCATTGCTATCAATCAACTTTCTATAGCTCAAAACTAATATTACTTCATTTGTTTCTCGGTTGTCAAACGGCGGTATGTCTAGTCTTATCTTGCAATTTGGGCATATTCCTAACATTTTATTCTCCTTGTCATTTATTTGTGAGTGTACTTAGCAGTCGAGTTTTATTTTACTAGGTGTGGAGAGCTTGACTCTAAACTGCCTAAGAGGATTATTCCATCTAGGTTGAGTTGCAGCCAAGCTCTCTAATTTTCGTTCTTGCAATAATACAGCCATTAGATCTTAGATAACACCTAATTCTTCTGCTTCATTACAGTAACCATTATGTTCAAAATCGAAATTAAAAAATTCGAAAAATTCTTTTAGGATAACTTTATTTGCATTTGCTTTTTTTAGTTGACTAAAAACAAAGTCTGTAAAACAGTAAGGGCAAACTGCTACCCTATTTTGATTACAGGTAATACACTTTGTTGAATCAACAATTTTATCCTCTATTCTGTCCAAGTATTGCTTTATCTGAGGAAGTATTTCCCGCTTTAAATTTGGATAAAGAGTAAGCCAGGCTTCAATTTCAAGACTTAAGCAAGATGGACAAATTGGATTTGTAACTGCTATGCTACAAGTGTCGCATAAAAAACGAGGTTCAATAGCAAAATAATCTTTTTGTTTTATCATTGTTAAAGTGGGCAGGAGTTCAGGAGAGCGTTAAAGAATTAATCGTCCTAAATCGTTAAAAACCCAAAACAAATAAGTTTAGAGGAGTGATAACTAGTCATAGCTTTTCTTACCACATTTAAACTAAATGTTTTCATGATATATTAAGGTACTTGAAGTTTAAATATCTTTTGTTCTTAAAAGTATCCTACTTGAGTGATAAAAGTTAAATTTTTTAAAATGCTTTAATTTAAGAAGGCCTTAGTGTCCAATAATTAGATTATTTCTTTCTCTTTTTTTTACTTAATTTGGAGTCTTTATTTCTGTTTATTGTTTGAACTAGATTTTCACTTTTTCTCTTTAAAAGTTCAGAAAGAGCAAAAAAAGTTATAATTGCTCCTGCAATTGCAGAGAAAAAAACTGCATTTTCCTTGAATCTAGTGATAATAGAAATTGTTGTTGCTGAATCTAGTTTTGTCTTTTGATCAACATATTCATCACCTGCTAATTTAAGATTTGATTTTGCATTTTTTATATCTTCATTTAAAATACTTGAGTCTACTGCTCTAATATAGATTTTTAATTGATCAAGACTAACCTTTGAAACATCATAATTATCTTCTTTTTTAGCATAATAATAATTTTCTAGAAATGTATAATTTTGTTTTAGAATAAGAAACTCAACTGACAAATTAGCAAGTATTTGCTTGTTTTCTGCTTCTTGATTTTGCTGTTCAATTAAATATTGGTCAATTACACTTACTTCTTCTTTAAAAACGTTATCATCAATTCTGATAGTTAGAGTTAAATTTCCTGCTTCTCTAAAATTACCTAGCAAAAGAATATAGTCTCTTTCTCCTGGTGCAAGAATATCAATTGGAATTACATCATAAGTCGCAAATCCTTTTCCTGAAACAAGAGCAGCAAGATTTTTTTTAGCAACTTGGTCGTTATTCTGAACTCTTATACTAATTTGAGTATCTCCCAGATTAAAACTTCTTGGGATAATATTTATTAGTGAAATTGAGATATTTGGAACAGAAGTATTTGTAATTTCAGATATATTTGAATAATTACTTGCTGGATACTCTATGTTTGAAGTATTTTGAACAGTGGGGATTATAGAAGAATTTTCATCTGAAAAAACTGGAACAATACTAAATACCCCAATTAGTAATATTATCATTAAAATCAAATCACCCTTTTTCATAAATAACTAGAGTAATATGTAGCTTAAAAATATTAGCTTTTATATTTTAAGGAAAAATTCGATTAATGAACTTAGGGATTTAACAAACTTTAAAAACAAGAAAACACTGTTAGGATTAAGGTGATGGTACACCAAAGAAACCTAATTCTTGGAAATATATGAAAGATAAACTTGAAGACAAACTTGAAGCAAAATTCGATGAATTTGGACTAGTTAGAACCCAAAGAGATTCTCTTAATGTATATTTAGAACTTATTCGTAAACGAGATGAAGAAACATGGGAACACTCAGTTAGAGTCGGTCTTCTTGGAGCAGAAGTTGCTCAGTTTACTAATATTATTGAACCCAAGGGGTTATTCTATCCAGGACTCCTTCATGATGTAGGAAAAACCTTGGTTAATCCTGCTTCACTCAAAAAGAAAAAGGATTTTGGTCCAAAAGATATGGAAGAACTAAAAAAACATGTTATGTATGGGTATAGAATGCTTCGCGGAATACATGATTTTTCTGCAAGGGTCTTATTGTTTCATCATTATTTTCAGGAAAATGGTTATCCTCATGCAATACCCTCTGAAGAAATAGACCTTTCAAAGGGGACAGATGCTTTAATACTCTATTGTGGAAGACTGCTTAGCCTTGTTGATTTTTATGATGCAGCATCAAACAGAAAAAATGAAAAATTTACAAAAGATATTTCTGAAGCTCCAAGTCATGAAAAAGTGAAACAAACAATGCTTAAATTTAATTTTGATCAGAAATATTTAATTGAACGATTATATTCTCAAGGTATTTTTTAAAAAATTACATTCTTTCAAGAATTGCTATTCTTTTTTCAAGTGGCGGATGAGCTAAAAATTGCTTCGCAAGATAAAAATATGAATTTTTAACTAAGTAAATTAGATTAAAAATAGGTTATTTACATTCTTTCAAGAATTGCTATTCTTTTTTCAAGTGGCGGATGGGTTGAAAAAATATTATCCAGGTTTCTTTTAAATGGGTCTCCAATAAAAAGTGGAGCAACTGCCTTGTTTATTTTTTCAGGAGGTCTGCCTGTTTCTGATTTTATTTTTTTGAGTGCACCGATAAGTCCTGTTGGACTTCTCATAAATTTAACTGCAGTTGCATCTGCTACATATTCCCTTTTTCTGGAGATAGTTAATTGAACAATCTGAACAACAATTGGAGCAAGTATTGCAAGAACAATTCCAATTATCATAAATACTAAATTTGCTTTGTCATTGTCGTCGCTGCCTCCTTTAAACCAAAGGCTTCTTAAAAATATTTGAGAAATTATTGAAATCATTCCAACCATTATTGCAACAAGAGTCATAAATCTTATATCATAATTTGCAATATGAGATAATTCGTGAGCTAAGACTCCTTCAAGTTCTTGCTTACTTAATTTATCTAGTGAACCTGTTGTAACACAGATAACTGCATGTTTAGGGTCACGTCCTGAAGCAAACGCATTTATGTTTAAGTCTTCCATAACATACAGTTTTGGCATTGGAAGTCCTGAAGCAATTGTTAATCCTTCTACAGAATCATAAAATCCCTTATGAATTCTTTTATCTGCAGGTTTTGCATTTACCGACGCAATAGCTAAATCTGCTGAATAATAGTAACTTACCCAAACATAAACAATTGAGATTATTATTGAAACAATCATAATAATCATAAAATAATCAGGACCTAATGCTAGTCCAATTACCGATCCAAGTGAAACAAGAACAATAAAAACAATTGCAATTAAGAAAAAAGATTTCCATTTATTGCTAGATATCTGATTATAAAAAGATATTCTTGAAGAGTGATCTTTATTAGTCATTTTAAGCTAGTTTATAGATAAAAGTAATATATTTAAGGGTTGCGAATAAGAAATTTTATTTGAATAAATGGTAGATACCTAAAATTAAGCAGAGTAAAGCGGCTATTGAGGCTTTGTCGGGTATTGGAATTGGAACCCAGATAAGTCCTGCACAAACAAAAAGGATTATTGCAATTATCTTGCCCTCGGGATATTTTGTTTTTTTATGTGGGATTATTTCTAGTTTATCCATATTGACCTCTTTATTATAGAATAAATAAGAGATACTGGTTTAAAAAGATATTGATTATTGCATGGAATCATCATATTCCGGCAATGAACTAAATATCATTTTTTGTTCAAAAATAGAGGCCCTAGATAAATTAAGTTATTTAATCTTATTTATCCAAATGGGAAAAATTCCTGCTTACTATAATCAGGCGGAGATACAAACTGCTTTTCATTAGTATAACCTCTTATTTTATCTTCGAGTAGTTTCCAGAATTTTTGTATTTCTTGACATCTTTGTCGAGATTTATCCAATACTTCTTGATGTTCTTCTACTTTTAATGATCCTCCAAAATATTCTCCAAGCGAAGCAAGCGAATTATTATCTCCCAATCGAATTTCTAACTGAGTAACATAAAGTCCGGAATTAGTATTTCCAACAGAAAATTTACTAAGATCGGTTTTAGGAGTATAGTTTGGAAAGTAACATGGGGCGCCGCTATTAATATTAATTGTTAATCTTGCATCAGAATCAGCTTGAGTTGTTTGTTGAATTAACTCTAAAAGTTCTGGAATATGTTTCATTTCAGGGAGTGTGGCAATTCCTAAACTGCCCAAAGGTCGCGGATAAAATCTTTGTGAATCTTCTAGGTCAAAATGTCCTGAACAACTAACACCATAAGACCCAAAACCAGGGATTTGATAAGATAATCTAACTAATTCTCTAAAATCAGTATCTACTACATTTAGCATTTCTTCGGTTTCTAAAAATCCTATATGTCTATGAATGGCCATTTTTATTAATTATCAAGAACTCTCTTTATAAGATTAATAGATAAGGGTTTAAAAATATATTGATAACCCGGCCTATTGTGTAACTCATTAGTGACAATATTAGAAAGGTTTAAAAGGTTATAAATGATTCTCTAGGAAAGCTAAAATGACAAATAATAACCATAATTCAAAAAATTTAGAAGAATTTACTCCTTCGGAACTAGGGGTTATTGCAAGAGGAAGATTACTTTGGAAAAGAGCAGAATCTCATGTTGATTATTCAAAACTCTCTGAAGTAGAATATGCCTATATGCTTGCTTGTGCAAACTCATATCAACATCAGTCTGGGGGCATGGTTGGAACTCCTGATTATAATAAGATTGCATCTGAAATTAATAGGATGTATCATTTATTTGAGAAAGTGAGATCTCCCTCAAGTATTAGAAATGCTTTATTTAAATATACAAGCTCAGAATAATTTTTATTTGATTAAATTTTACTATTCTTCAAATTCAACGCTAGGCATTGATTTTTGAGATTCTGGAATTTTTAGATACTCTTTCTTTGTTCTTCCATATAATTTAAAGAAGAATACTCCTGGGAAAACCTCTGCGGCATTTTCAAGTTCTAGAACTGAATCATTATAATATTGTCTTGCATAAGCAACTTTATCTTCTATTGATGAAAGTTCGTTTTGAAGTTGAAGGAAATTTTCATTTGCCTTTAGAACTGGATAATTTTCAGCTATTGCAAATACCTTTCCAAGTGCTCCTTGTAATTCATCTCCTGCTTTAACTCTACTTGCAACATTTCCACCTTTTAATAGCGCAGCTCTTGCTTTTGTAACTGAATCAAATAGTTTTTTTTCATGTTTTGCATAACCTGAAACAGTTTTTACCAAAGCTGGAACGAGGTCTGCTCTTTTCTTTAATTGAACATCAATTTGAGACAAAGAATTGTCTATTCTATTTTCAAGAAGAATAAATCTATTATAATAATAAATAAATATAAATGCGATTATTAAAACAACTGCTGCAACTATTAATCCAATTACTAGTCCGGTTACCATATTAAAATTGAATTATTTAATGTTTATAAAGCTTATGAAGAATTAAGAAGTCTCAATATTTCTTCCAATATACTCATCTATACTTCTTATAAATGCCTTGTTTGCATGGGCTCTTTCTTCACCTAGTCTAGATTTAAGGCTAGTTACCGGGAGATAAAATATCGCTTTTGAAGCAAAATATCCTAAAGTCCCTCCTACAACTCCGAGAAATCCATGGGTCAGATAATCTGAAGTAGTGTCTTGAGCAGTATTTTTTAGACTACCTAAAATAACTGCTCCAGAAATACTTAAAACAACATTGAATACTCCCTGGGCTAATCTTACTTTGGAGATTGTTCTTTTAATTGACTCTTCTTGATAGTTTCTTGCTCTTCTAGGCAGATTATTTAATACTTCCTGAGGATTAAAACATAGTTCAGATAAACCCACATATGCTGCATTTGAAAAATCAGAATATGCCTCACAAAGAGAAAAATTCTTTTTGTTACATGCAGCTAAAGAAAATTCTCTTCTTATCAAAATAAGTTCATCCACAACTCTTTTTTGAATTAATTTTATATCTTCTTCGTTTAACATGGAATTGTCTAAATCAAGACCAGTCGTTACATTATTCCAACTACTAAGGCCTTTTGACTCTAAAATATCTTCTATTGTCATATAAATAGATACTAATTTTTTTAGTTTAAAAGAATTATTATAAACGAAAGTCGATATTACTTAAGTAATTCAACGACAATCTTGGTTTTACAAGGAAGTTTTGGTACTGCTTTTTTAAAATATGATCTTACTTTGGGAATGTTTTCTTCTCCATTGAAATAAGCTGAAAAAACAGGTTTTCCTTTTCTTAGAACTGCTGCTCTTCCTTCAGAAGTTCCAAAAGATTTTGACATACCTGTCTGGATTCTTTCTCCTTTACTTCCGCCTGAATAAACCCTATTGTTTCTTAAAATATTATGTGGATAAGCATGACATCTTAAAAAGTAATTTTTTTGTAATAAAACTGCCATATCTTTATGAACTGATTGTCTGAATGCTTCAAGAGCCAAGTCCCTTATTTGAATAGGTTCTTCATTTGTAACTGCAATTTTAATTTTATATTTTCCTTGTTCAAATCCTAATGGATCCCCCATATTAAACTTTACAATTTTTTGAACTGGAACTTGTTTAACATAAGAATATTGTGTTTTTTTAGACTTCCTAGTATTTGCTAGAGGTCTTCTTTTCGAATATGCTTTTGCTCGCCTTACTATTACCATTTTTAATCCTTATCTTGTAAAGTCCATGCTCCGTTTATAGGACGATAGTGTAAACCAATAGAATCTCTTGCTACTGGAATTGAAGCTGAAGACGTATGATCTAATCTTAAACTGTCTGGTAATGTTGGTAAACCTAATGCTATAATATCATGATAAAATTCTTTGCCAATTGTGTAATCCTGTGTCATTTTAAGTTGATTATTTAACCTCTGCTTCAGTGTTTCTTGCTTGTCCTGGAAGGCCTTTTTCAAATATCGCTCTTACAAGTCCTTTATTTCCATGAGAATCAGATATTTTTCCTTTTATCTTTTTACCTGCAGGACTTGTCCAAATAACTTCTTTTCCTGCAAATTTTTTTGCTTCTTCTTTTGATTTAGCGCCAACATTTAAAATAAAATGTTTTTCACAAATCCTTTTTAAGGACCTTCTAAATTGTATAACTTTTGCTTTCATTTTATATTTATTAAATAGTTTATCTATGAAATCTCTAGAAAAATTTGGTTTATAAAGCTTTCTTTAAAAAGCTTTATTCCATTCAATTTTTACAAATTGAGGTTATAAAGATTTGCCCGGTATTATAAATGTTATTAAGGAGAGATAGTGGCCTTGGATTCAGACTCGTTGTCTAGCAGCCTTTTTGTAATATCTTTTGCTTGCCTTGAAAACCTGTCCCTTTCAGAAGTAGTTCTAAAGTAGAATTGTATATTATGAAAATCAAACTCGTGATGAGATTGCCCATCATATGCATTGAATGCTCGTGATAGTTCAGAAAAACATTTTCTACCCTCTGGTTCACTTCCAAACCTTGCATTAACTTCATGAGGATAGGTTACCCTGTCAATTATCATTTTTTAGAATAAGGCCCAGGGTTTAAAAGTTTTGTTGTACGCTCATATAACCTTAATGTTCCGAGACTAATTACTAAATTTCTTGCCCTCCTATAAGCTGCTTCATGTTTTGCTATCGTTGCATGTCTTTTTGTTATCACAGATTCATGCATTAGGTGATTATAAATCGAAAATGGTTTTTCTTTATTTTGTTCTGCAAGCAGTTCTGATTCCTCTTTAACAATTCGAGCTAAGGCTGCATAACACATTGAAGAATGTTTAAAACATTTTAATGCTTTTTTTGGTCCTGAAGATGAAACCTTCCCTGACAGGAGAACGAAATAAGCTCCTGCTTGTTGATAACAAATTGCTGCATTACGATATGCGTTTTTCATAGGAATATTTAACGAGTCTAAGTAAGCAGGTTCGTTATCTTGACCTAATTTTTTTGTAGTTTCTAAATCCTTTGCTTCTTTTTCAGAGCATTCTGCTTCATATAATTTAGAGTCTCTTTCAAATGCAGGATTTGTTAAAGGAAAGGTAGCTCTTATAGACTTTTTAAAAAATCTAAAACTCCTTTTATTTTCAGCTATTTCTTCGAGTCTTTTAGTTTTAGAGACCATTTTAAATTTAATTAATAATCTTTGTTCAGATATTTAAATCTTTGTTTTGTAATTACTTTTAAGTTACATTATCTTTTTAGAAAGGAGTTATCCTGACCATTATTAGAACAAACATAAACAAGTGCAGGGGGAACATTTCTCCAAACCACCCTTCCACTAACATGCTCAAAATAGTCTTCTAAAAGTCTTTTTTCTGGGAAGTATTTGTATTGAATATATCTTAAAGATTTTTTTGAAGACTCAAGTATTCTTTTAACAATATGTTTTGGCATTGAAGTTAATGGAAGTCCTGAAACAACACAATCAAACGCTTGAACATAATCAGCAAAGTTTTCTGCACTTGCACTTATAATCGTCAGTCTGGAGTCTTTTATTTGCGCAAGATGTTCAAGGAATCCCGGGTTAATTTCAAACGCAGTTAGCATTATGTCTAAATTTTCATTTAGGATAGCATTTGTTACCTGGCCTAAACCTGCCCCTAATTCAATTATATTATATCCAACAACCTGTTTTGCAACGGTTCTTGCAAGATACCTTGAACTTGGAAAAGGAGTTCCCAATTGCTTTCTATTTTTTAAAAACTCCCTTGCAAAAGCAAGAGAAGACTTATTTCTCATTAAAAAGCGGAGATATTGAAATTTATATAGTTTCCCAATTAGATTAATTTTTAAATAAAGGTTACTTGTTAAAATAAAGAAAAGAGGAAAAATGGAATATGATACTGCATCAGTCTTAAGTTTTGTACCCTCTGGGGGCTATTTATTAATTTTTATTGCTATGGTAATTGAAGGACCTTCTATTACTACTGCTGCTGCATTTGCAGCATCCCTAGGTTATCTAAATATTTTCATTATATTTTTCTTATCTTTAGCTGGAGACTTAACAGGAGATTGTATTCATTATTATTTTGGCAGATTTCTAAGAAAGAAAGTTATTGATGGGTATATGAAAAGCCATGGAATAAAAAAAGGTCAGGTAAACAAGCTTGAGAAAAAGATACATAATAATCTCTGGAAATCTATGATGATAATAAAAATGACTCCCCCCCTTTCTACACCAGGGCTTTTACTTATTGGAGCTTCAAAAGTAGACTTTAGAAGGTATTTACTCAATTCTTTAATTGCAACACTCCCTTTAACAATATTTTATACCTGTCTTGGATATTATTTTGGTTTTGCAGTAAAAAATGTCTTAGGTTATTTTGAGATGGGCCAATATGCTTTATTTTTTATTATACTTGCAGTTATAATGGTGTTCTTTTTATACAAAGTAGTATACAAAAAAATACTAAAAAGAATAGAAGCAATATAATTATCAATAGATTTAAATAAATCCTTTTACAATTTAGGATATGAAAAAAAGATTTGAATTTGATTTGCTTATCAGAATTTTTATTGGACTTGTATTTTTATCTGCGGCAGTATATAGAATATTTAATTTTGGGGCAGCAGAGCAAGAATTGTCAAATTTAAATATGCCCATAATTTTGGCAATACCATTAATAATGCTGGAAATCTGCATTGGACTAAGTTTTTTATTTAATTTTTTTATAAAACAAACTTCAGTTGTAATAATTATATTCCTAGTCTCTGCGTTATTAGTTGGTTTTTTTGGAAATTTTGAGTCAATAATTCAAAACTTAGGAGAATTATTTGTTTTTTCAGCAAACCCTACTGATATGTTTCTACATTTTGTCTACTTACTTATAGTAATATTTTATGTTTTTTACTATAAAAAATAATTGTTTAAATATAGAGATATAATAAATATTGAATTAAGTAGGTTATTGATACAACTATAAGGCCATAAAATATCCAAAGAACTGTATGGAATGGCAATTTAAATCTGGATTTTTTGTTTTTAGAATTTATCTCTGAATAATAAATGGTATTAACATTTTCATTTTTTGGAGTAAAAATAAGGGTTGCAAAAAACATAACTACAAGAATGAAAAAAGAATATTTGATAGATTCTATTTCTGGTGGAAAAGAAAATGTTAAAATTAAAACCATTATTGTGGTCAAATGCAGAAGAATATCTGAAAAAATGTAAAAGGTTCTATAACTGGTTTTATCCCGATTCCATTTAGCTATCCTTGACGGAAGAACATTAAATAAAGCAATTATCTGGCCAATCAACCCAACGCTGATAATAGCTTTTAAGAATTGGATATTGTTAAAGAAAAATCCTATTATAAACAAAAATGGAGCAAAATCGCAAAACCAAAAAAAACTAGAATACTTTTTTAATTCATAATTTCTTATTATCACTGAGATACCTAGTAATAAAAAGAATATTGAGATTAAATAATTTGTATCAATCATAGTAGTTTATTTTAGTCTTTAGATTTATAGTTTAGAGCATAATTGCTTGCATCAACTTTTTTTAGATGTGCAAAAGCCCAGTAATTTAATGTTTTAAAAAATCCTTCTTTATCTAGCCTTCTTGTAGAACAATAGACTTTCATCCTACTATCAATTTTAATTTTTATACCTGAAATTTTACTTAATTCCTTACTTAAGTAAATGTCTTCGCAGATAATTTTTTTAAAACCTTTTATTTTATTAAAGATATCCTTTTTTATTGCAATATTTGGAGAAGTTAATATAAAATGATGGAATTTGCCTGCTACTTTGCTGTAGACAAATTGGTAATAAAAAATAGAATTAATATATACATTTTTAAGTGGATTTTTGAATTTGTGTAATACTAAACCAGACATTGCAGAAATAGACTTGTCTTTAAATCCATCATTAATTGACTCTATCCATTTGGGAGAAGCAATACAATCTGCATCAATAAATGCTAAAACGTTTCCCTTAGCTTGTTTAGCACCATAATTTCTTGCAGGAGATAATCCCTGTTCTTTACATTTATATACGCGATCAGATAATTTTTTTGCTATTGAATAGGTATTATCCTTACTGTTATTATCCACAACAATTATCTCAAAATTTTTTTGTTGTTGAGCCCTAAGCGAAGCAATAACAATAGGCAAATTATCTTCTTCGTTATATGCAGGGATGATTACTGAAATAAAGTTATCTTTTTTATCCATAGTCTCTTTTTAAAATTAAAATAAAACAAGATTATAAATATTGCTGTTTTGTTTGCTTATCCCTAAGAAATTGCTTTGATAAATTTTTTTACGGATTCATTTGTAGTCCAAGGAGGTACAAATCCATCAAGTTTCCTTGCTACTTTAATATCTTTAATCAAGTTTATTTTTGACTGACTTATATGATGAAAATATTTTTTCTCTTCAAGATAATCCCCTAAATATTCTTGTTCAGTCTGACCTGGGGAAGGTATTAATAATGCTTTTTTGTTTAGCTCTGCAAGTTCCATTATTGTTGTATAGCCTGATCGAATTACTAAAAATTTTGCCCGGTTCATTAAATTTTGCTGCTCTTTAGTTTTTAGATAACTATAATAGGTTATATTTTCAAATTTTTTTGTTTCGTGTTTATCTGGATTTCCCCCAGTAATTACTACTTTCTCATTTAGATTTAATGCTTGTGAGATTATTTTTTTCTCAAGTTTCAATCTTGTTTTTTCAGGGCCGGAAAGGGAAATAAAAATATCTACATCTTCCTTTAAATTTAATTTTTTTACAGATGAAAGGATTCCAATATAGTCTATCTTATCTTTAGCTATATACCTCAGCCCATGAGATAGTCTTCCAGAAAGGCTACTAGTTTCAAAATCCGGAACAATTATCTTACTATAGTTGTTCATCATAGAATTAAGGTACTTTTCAATAATCATTTCACAGCCAATAGGGGCCATTAATCTTAATTGATGATTTATTAAAAATGAGTTTTCTACCTTGTCAAATATATCATACCTACAATCAGAGATAACTAAATCAAATTTCCCTTTGTCTATTACTAGCTTTGACTCGACTCTTGCTTTTTTTAAACTTTTTATAATAGAATTTATATGGATTGCAAAATTGGTCTTGAAAAAATTACTGTTATAAAAAGAATGAATTCCACAAATATCATAATAAACACATTTTTCCTTGAATGTTTCTTTTAAAATATTAAGTGATCTTCCAGTAGAAATAATGTGGACTTCATGTTTTTTTGAAAGCAATATTTCTATCAATGGAGTGCACCTCGTAGCATGACCAAGTCCAAGTTCAAAAACACCAAACAATATTTTCATAATAATCTTAAAAAGTTTATAGATTATATAGTTTTCTAGAACTTCTTAAAATAAGTTTAGATCGTCTAGATAAGATATTTAAAACCTAGTCTTCTAGAGTTATTAATGAAAAAGCTAAATATTGCGATGGTTTGTGATAGCGTAACTAATCCTACTGGGGGAAGTTTTATATCAACACTTAGATTTGCAGAATTACTTTCGAAGAGGGGCAATAAAATAATATTTATTTCAGCTAAATCCCCTAAAAGACCCAAAATAGATAGTTATAAGGGAATAAAAATTTACAGGTTATTTTCCTTTTTTATTCCAAAAACGCAAGGACCAGTTTATATCTCTTTGCCAAGACGAAAACAAATTAAAAAGATACTTGAAATGGAAAAAATAGACATACTACATGTAATAATGCCTTTTCCAGCATCAATTCAGGCAATACGTGCTGCAAAACAACTAAAAATAAAAGTTGTAGCCCATTCTCATACACAACCGGAAAATATTTTTTATCATGTACCTACGATTGCTGGAAAAGAAAAATTAAATCATTATTTTTATAAATATCTTCTTTGGATATACAAAAAAGCAGAGATTGTAATTTGTCCCTCAAAATTTGCAGAAAAACTTTTGAAAAAGCGTGATTCTACTATTAATACTACAATTATAAGTAATGGGGTTGATATTTCAAAATTTAAAAAATTATCACCTGCAAGTTTTTTAAAAAAATATAACTTAAATGAAAAAGAAATTCGACTTCTTTTTATTGGTAGGCTTCATCCAGAAAAAAATGTAAAAGTTTTGATTCAATCATTACACTATATTGTTAAAAAATTTAATAATTTTCATCTTAATATTGTTGGGGTTGGACATCAAAGAGAGTATTTGGAAAAATTAGCAGAAGAATTAGGTGTTAAAGACAAAATAACTTTTTTTGGCAAACTTTCTGAAAAAGATTTAGTAGCATCATATAATGCATGTGATATTTTTGTTTTACCTTCTATAGCTGAACTTGAAGGAATGGTAGTCCTTGAAGCAATGGCTTGTGGTAAACCGATAATAATTGCAGATTCATTAGAGAGCGCCTCACCAGATTTTGTAAATAAGAATGGTTTTACATTTCAACCTCAGAATCCAAAAGAGTTATCAGATAAGATATTAATTTTACTCCAAAATAGCAAAATAAGAAAGAAAATGGGACATGAAAGCTACAAACAAGCTAAAAAATTTGATATTAACAAAAGCATTGAAAAACTTGAAAAAGTTTATCTAAAAGTTCTAGGCTAAATATTATCTTTAATTAGTCAATTCCTTTGAACAACCATTGACCTATTTTGAAACTTCCATAGGTTATGAATAATGCTGCAAATACATCTATTGAATAGTGGAAATGCATGAACAAGACAGTTATCATCATTACAAAGGTAAGAATCAAAAAGAAAATACCTATCTTTTCTTTTCTAAACATTAAAAAACCTAAAAATGGGAGGGCAGTATGACCTGAAAAAAATAAATCATTATTAAATGTCATTAAATTGTAGAGTTTAGGGATAGTTATTTCAACTGCATCTGCAGGGACCTTTAAATGAGTAAGGCTAATAAAAAAACTTCTGATTATAAGTAAAAGGGAAAGCTGGCTCAAAGATACGTGAAACTTCTTTACATTAAAAAATAGAGGATAAAATATTAATAAACCCAGCATTAATATTCCCCCATATATATACAAAAAAGACAGATTAATCGTAGGGATATTATCAAGAATTATATCTTGTGCTTGTACTCCTGCAACCTCATCTACATATTCTCCTGCAATCTGGTAAGAAAAATTAGCTAGAATTAAGAATAGTATTGAAAAGAATATTACTTTTTTATTTTTACTGATCTCGTTTTTCCAGGATTCAAATATGCCCATAATTACACAGCTAGTTTAGATAATTTAATATTTAAAAATAATAATTATAGATTGATATCAAATTCACCTAATTCTTTTTTAAGTAACGAAATCATATCTGCATCAATCTTTATCCTATGTCCCTTATTTTCACTCATAGTATTATTAAATTCATTCATGTCAGAATTTTCAACTTTATCAGTTATTTTTTTTATTTTTCCCTCATAAACTAGGAATGCCGGTTTTGTCAAGAATAATTCTGCATGCTTGTCTTTAAATGTAAGAACAACTTTTGTTTTTTGCAAAAGACCTAATTCTTTTCTTTGAGCATATTCAATCATGCTTTCAATTAGATAAACCGAATCTTTCCTTAAAGCTTCAAATTCATATTTTGATGGAGATTTTTTAGAATTAATTTCTTTTTTAATGCCTATCAATTGATTTAATGTATGAACAAACTTAAAATTTGCTTTTCCCTTATTTACAAGTTCTTTTTCATAATCTTTTATTAATTCTGATTCACTTTTATCTCCAAACAAAGCTTTCATTGTCTTAAAGACATTATCATAAATCTCTTTAATGGATTTTTTTTGCATTTCTTTTTCCAAGTCTTCTCTTAATTCCTTTAGTCTTTTAAGATAATCTTCTGTATTTTTTAGCAGCCTATCTACATCTTTTCCAGATACTTCAGTAATCTTTTGGTGTTCATAACCTTTGTAATAAGTTATTGCAATTTCTTCTAGAATATCTGCATATTTTTTTTCAAGCATTTTTTCTTTTTCGACAAATATTCTTCTTACTTCCCTAACTGTTTCTTTGACATTAGTAGGAGGAACTCCATAAAGCATTAATAGTGCTTGAGAAGGAGTTATAACTCCCCAGTATAAATCTCCAATAACAATATCAAGTAGTCTTCTTTTAACAATTTCAGAAGTCTTGTCTCCCATAGACATAAACATATCAATTGACTCTGGAGAGGGTTTTATTTTTCCCATCTTGAGCAATAGTTTCCAAGGCAAAAATCCTCCCCTATCGTAAAATGGATAACCATCTCTTAAGAATGTGTAGAAAATTGGATTTGCATCTTTAACACCTTCCCAGAATTCAGTTAATAAGTAAACCTGAACATTTAAGACATTTTTTACTCCGGCAAGTTCTCCTGCCTGCATAATATATGAATAAATAATATTTCTCAGTTTTTCTTTAAGCTCTAGCCTGGGCATTCTTTTTACATCAGTATCATCAATTATGATATAAACATCAACATCACTTGTTTTTACAGCGTCTCCTCTGACTAAACTTCCTCCAATTACATAAGAATAAACATATTTTTCGAATTTTTTGAGCACAAGTGATTTATGGATTTGAGCTACTCTTAATGCTCCAAGTATTCCTTTATCATGCAATGGAAAAGCCATTCCAATAGCTTCTATTACCGGATATTTTGAATCCATACATATTTCCCAAAGATCTTTAACTAAGAATAAATTCAGCCAGATATTTTGCTTTAAATCCCTGATTTCTTTTACTAGCTCATTTTTTATATTATTGAATTCTTTTTCTTTATCATCTGGAAGAATAATTACTAAGTGCATGGGTTTTGCTTTTTTCTCTTCCTCAGTTAATTCATTTTCTTCATCAAACAAATCTGCTGCTTGAGGTGGAATTATACCTATAGCTTCAACTGATTTGTATTTTGCAAGAATTGTTTTTTTCAAAGAATCAAGTTTTTCTCTAACCTTTTGCATTTCTTTTTCTTGTTCAGGAGTAGGAGCATTTGGAACATTACCCTTAATATCTGCATTTTGATATCTTGAATCATCAAGAGTTGATTCATATGCCGGCTTTTCAGGTTTAGAATTTTCTTTTGCCATACTAAAAATAAACAAGGTGGATATTTAAAGGTTTTTAATTGTATTCTTTAAATGTAGTAAAATTAGAAAATTTGCTCTTCTTGTTTTTCTCTTAAATAATCCATCCCACATCCGGCACCAAAACCTACTGCTCCACCTGCAATTGTTCCGAGAAATGACCAAAGAACTATCATTCCAGTTCTGAATCTGTCCACTTCAAAACCATTTTTAAAATTAGTATGATAAATCTCCTGAGTTAAATCCAAAACTTCCCTACCTAGTTTATTTCTTTCTTTAGTATCATTAATTTCTACAAACTGATTTATTTTTTGTCTTAATCTTGGCAGATTCTGATCATTAGAATCCAGTACACTAAGGGATTCATCTAATAAACGATTTAGGCCTTTTATCTGATCTCTTGTTTTGTAAGCAACCTGATACTCTTTAGGTCCTAAATTTGTTGAACTAGAGGTATTTACATGATAGTCTTTTGCAGTAAGTTTTATAGCAGCCAAATTCTTTGAATCTGCAATTAAATTATTCCAACCTGTATAAATTTGGTTTTCATTTAGTACCAGGGTTGAACCTGAATACCAAGTATTAACAATACCGAGTAAATCATTTTCAGATAATTTTGGAGCTTCTTTTTCAGTTCTGGATTTTATTATAGCTTCCCGATTTAAATCATTTACTTTTTTAGCAGTATAGTAGGGTTCAGGAATTCTTATATCTCCAGAAGTTCTAATAAGTCTCTCAAGGGATTCTGATGCTTGACTTCCTTTTTTTGGATGATAATAATAATAATGGTCTGTATCATCATAAACTGAATGAGGTTCAAGAGTTGTATGAGTCGTTATATTTCCTTTGCTATCAGTACTTGTATGAGTTACCATCCTTAATTCAGTATGATAATTATCATTATGTTTTTCTGTCCAAGAATCATTTAACATCTGAGAGAGTTGAGGAAGATTCCCCCTTATATGAGTTAGATTAGAATAGTGTTCTCTTACTTTTTTTGATGAATCACTTACCATATTAAATAATTCGTTTAATTCATATTTGTGCTTCTTTTTTTCTGGATTAAGTCTATCTCTTAATCTGCTTGAAAAATTCGAATAATAATCTCCATCATTTTCATGTGCTAGATTTGAGTCTTCAATTATTTTCATTGCAAGGTCATTTAAACCTGCCTGATAAAGTGTTCTTGCCATTCCGATTACTTCTTTTCCACCTTCTCCAGGAACAAGGCCTTGTTTTGTCACATCATCAATTATTTGAGATATTTCTGAAAATCCAAGTTGCTTTTTTGAATCTCGATTATACTCATGATTATAACTTAAAACCCCTGAAGTAACGCTTAGAGTAAGTCCTAAAAGCGCTGTTCCTAAGATTTTATAAGGGAGTTGTTTTACTGCATTAATTCCATCCCCTAAAAGTCCAGAGATATAACTAAGTCCAGATGAAAGCCTGCCTTTTTCTTGAAATTCTTCAAATGGAGAGCGTTTAAATTCAGGATTCCTTAATCTTTTTATTCTGTCTCTTTCACTTTCTTCTACATTCTGAATAGCTCGGTCATAGTCTTCTTTTTTTGGAACATAATCTGATGAATCTTTATTTGCCATAGGATTATTTAGATATTTTTAAGTTTTTAAATGTTACTAATTGATATTACTTTGTAATAGTAACATAATAGCAAAGTTTAAATAGTATTACTTAGTAGGATAAAATAAGACAGAGGTGAAGGATTATGACAAATGAATACACTCAAAAGAATAAACAGAGCAATAATGTCGAAGAATACAAGACTCGAAGAAATTTCAGAGTTAACTCTATTTGGTTCTTCACTAATAAATGTTCTAAATTTAGATAAAGACCCTGAGTTAAAATATGTTTTAGCATTAGGAGCTGTTTCTGCAGCATCGGCAACTATTCTTGGAATATCAAAACTTTATAGAGAATTTTCAAAACCAGTAAATGGGGGCTATTTATAAAAATGTCACTTGATAAAATACCTGAAATCGATTGGGAAGTAGTTGAAACCCATTGTCATGATAGATATAGATCTCCTGAAGAGTTTCAAAGATGGAAACAACAAGTAGAGGGGCATTTAGAACATAATCCACATCTTTCTCGTATTATATGGTCAATTGCAAACAAATCAGAAAATCCTGGCGCTATTTATAGAACTGCTTTTACTATACTTGATCTTGTCAATGCTCAACTCGAAGTCAATGAGTTAAATGAAGATGCTCAGATTAGTTATACTCGGAGATAAAGATGGAGCAGGATTCTATAGGTGATGAAATTACTAAACAATTAATAAAACCAGATTTAGATTTAATTTTACAAGAAAATGAAGCAATGGGTTTTGGAAAAGTTGACGGAAGGGCACTTCACTGTGCAAAAGAATTTATCAGAAAATATGGATTTGATGATTTAGAGTTAAGACTAATCAGGCAGTTTGCTGAAGTTGGAGAAATACAAACTGAAAATGATATTGCGCCTGTTATGGAACAAGACAGAAAAGAAGATGCATTCAGGGATTTTCTTGCAGGGTGTGTTGATTTATCGCAAATTGAAGAAGGACTTAAGTTTAGAAGAGCAGAGGATGTTCTTCATTCTGGAAGGCAGGATATTGTTGCTGTTGACTCACTCGGAAATGAAGTTACTATTGAACTTAAAGCACGAGATTATACAAGACGTGAAGTAATGTATGAACTTGATAAGTATAGGGGAGAAACAAACTTTAGGTCAATAATTGTTGCTCCGAAAATAAGACCTGATATGGTTTTTGGACTCATAGATCACTATCGTGCTGGAAGAATAAAATTTGTAGAAGTTGATGGGAATCATGAAGATTATGAGTTTAGAGAAATAACTCCTGAAAATTTTAGTGAAAAGCAAAGAAAATCTGCTGAAAAAGAACTAGCTAGTTCAAAAGTAAAAGCAAAAGAAAGAACTGGTTACTCTAGAGATACAGGTGTTCTTGATTATTCAGCTAAAAGAAGAAGAAATGGAAAAACAAAAAAGATTCATAAAGATGAAAGAAAAGTTAGAAATGAAACTTTTGAAACTGCCCTAGTTGAAAATTCTCCTGAAATCCAAAAAGATAGTGAAGACGAAACTCTCGAACAATTTATTGCAAATGCTCCTAATTATCCGCTATTCTATAATATGATGGTAGTTTATGATGTTGGGGGAAAAGATAAGAAAAAATATCTAAAGCCACGTCAAATTTCTCCTGAACAGAGAAAAGGACTTGAAGAACTTTTAAGCACTAATGAAATTGATTTTAATGTTCGCATTCATAAAAGAATGTCCAGAGTTCATAAAGAATTAGTAGAGCAAGGTTTAGCAGACGCTGATGGAAGATATTATGTTCATGCTAATGATTGCGATAAAGAAGTTCAAAAGTTTTTAGAAAAAGTAAATGATTTTGAATTTCAAATGAGAAAAGGATTTGCAGAAGTTATTGAGCTTATAGGTCATCATCAACAATATCCAAAAAATTGCAATTACCATATTGTATCAGATGAACTATCTTCTGGAATTAGTCTGCGTATTTTTGACAAAGGGTCTCAAAATCCAGGCAAACTTGAAGAAACCTGGAAATCAATGGGTCTTGAAGAAAGACTCGGTGTTCTTGAAAAGTGGAGCCTTCAGATTGATAAAAAAATAACTGAACTTGATCGAGGGCAGACTCCTGATTCAAAGATGGTAGCAGATTACTTTAAAGTTATGGACCATTGCACTAAAGAGTCTCCTGAAGAAGAAAGAAGCTATAGTCAAGAAGCACTTAGATTCAGATATTTTAGAGTTTATAATGGATTTTTAAAATTAAAACTTGCAAGAACTAGAAAACTTCTGGAAATCGATGAAACTCTGGCAGAAGCTTATCTAACATTCACACCTTCTTCTGAAGGTTATCTTGACCAAATAATTCATGAAGACGCTGCTAAAAAGTCAGTACCATTTTCTACTGATTTTGTTATATATTATGTTGAAAGAGACAGGCAGATTTATGATAGCATATTGGAATTACTTGTTTCTGACAAAGAAGTTGATTCTCAAATAAAAGAAAAACCTCTTTATCATCAACTAATGGCGCTTCATGATTTAGCTCTTGGCAATCGAGACAAATATTTAGAGCCTTTTAAGGTTAGTAAGTCTCAAAAACAAATGCTTGACAGACTAGTAGAGAGACCTGGACTTGATAAATGGGTTGAACTTTATGATGAAGACTTTGATTGTGATCCTGAAGTAAGAGGCAATATTGACACTTCTAGTGTATTTTCCAGAGTTAGTGCAAGAGACAGAGCTGTGGCTGCAAAAGGATTCTCCCAAATAGAAGAAGTATTTCATAATGTCCACGGACTTGAAGAAATTGCACTTAGATACATGGCAGGATATGATGAAAGAGTAGATATTGAAAAACTAGACGCACTTAGAAAAGAACTTATGAGAACTGTAACAACACTTGATACAGGCGGAAGTCCTACAGCAAAAGCAATAAAAAAATCAACAGAAATTTCATTAAAATATGTAGACGATATGATTGACCAAAGAAAAGCAAAAGGTCTTAAGAGCATGTACAAATTCTCAAAAGCACATCTTGTTTGTGAGCTACTTGAAGCAAAAATAGACAGAGCAAGAGCTCTTGAAGAAATTGATCCGAATATTGCTCAGGCTTATTTAAGATATTCAATTACAACTGAAAGAGAACTGGCTAATGGAAGATTTCATTGTCCTGAAA
>Ga0265297_10003215_pt1 | contig 30188 bp, 25 predicted proteins | sample Munlanlwell13791_FD_192502 | JGI IMG/M metagenome (GOLD analysis project Ga0265297, IMG submission 192502) | Leachate microbial communities from a municipal landfill in Southern Ontario, Canada - Leachate well 137-91 | ecosystem: Engineered > Solid waste > Landfill > Unclassified | place...
TATCTTTTCGGGAGAAAAATGGAGCGTCTCTTTAAGATAATAAAACAGCCCCTGCGAAGGCAAGCCTTCTATCCCCTGCGTAAAATAAACCGAACTGCTTAATACAAAAACCCAGAATAGTTTTTTATTCATAGTCATTATCCTCCTTCGCCCTTTAATAGACATGTAATAGCTATTACGGGCTTCGGAGGATTGTCTGCTGAACTCTTGTTAAGGCAGACAAAAAAACTACCAGTTTTCTGGTAGTCGCAATTTAAGAAAGCTCCATTGTCTAAAAAATTATTCAGTCTTCGGCGCCTCCTCTTGAGGCCGCTCCTGCGTAACCTGGGCTTGTGGTTCACTAACTGCAGGTTTAGCAGTTTCAGCCTGCGGTTCGCTTTTGATGTTAGTCATCAGAGACCTGCTTTGTCTTACCGACAAAATTGCAAGGCTTAAGCAGGAGATAAGAAATATAACTGAAAGCACAGTAGTCGTACGCGTAAGAAAAGTATTTGTTTTTGTGCCAAACATAGATTCTACACCCTGAAAACTCTCTACCAGGCCGCTACCTCTGCCCCTTTGAATTAACACCAGGCATATCAATACAATACAGACAATCACATGGATAATAATTATCAGAGTCATCATTTTTTTACTCCGCAGGCTATTTTTACCAACCCAGCAAAGGATTCAATAGAGAGGCTTGCCCCTCCCACTAAAGCGCCGTCAACATCGGGTTGCTGTATCAATTCAAGTATATTTTCTAATTTTACGCTTCCGCCGTATTGTATTCTTATGGCCTCGGCTACATCATTATTATACAATTCTTTAAGCAAATTGCGTATATATTTTTGTGTCTCTTGTGCTTGAATAGGTTTTGCTGTTCTTCCTGTGCCTATTGCCCAAACCGGCTCATAGGCAATTACGATCTTTAACGCATCCTCTTCGGTTATACCATCCAAACCTTCTTTTATCTGATTGCCTAAAACCTCAAAGGTCCTATTACCTTCTCTTTCGCTTAAGGCTTCGCCCACGCAAACTATGGGCGTAATTTCACTGCTTAAGGCGGCTTTCAGTTTCTTATTCACGAAGGCATTAATTTCGCCGAAGAATTGCCTGCGTTCAGAGTGCCCTATAATGACAAATTTACAACCTGCATCCTTTAGCATCTTGCAGGATATTTCTCCGGTAAAGGCGCCTTCCTCCTGCCAATAGACATCCTGTGCGCCTAACTGGATATCTGAATCCGCAATTACTTCAGAAACCTCAGCCAATGCCGTAAAGGGAGGGCATAAAACGACTTCTGTATTCTGGCTGTCCATTTTAAAAAACTCCCTCTTGATACCATTGGCCAATTCAATGGCTTCTGTAATTGTCTTATACATCTTCCAGTTTCCGGCAATTATCGTCTTTCTCATTTTAATGAGCACATAACTTACGAACCCCTTGCCTGCCTTAAGCAGGCAAGGGAATGTGAGTAAGTTATTGTGCGAATTAATCCCGCCGTAGGCGGGATTTCGACTTCATTTACTTATCAGTCAACGCAGCTATACCGGGTAAGGTTTTACCCTCTAAAAACTCTAAGCTTGCTCCTCCGCCGGTAGAAATATGCGTCATTTTATCGTCTAATTTAAATTTGGCTATGGCTGCGGCAGTATCGCCTCCGCCGATAATGGCCTTGGTCTTAAGGGTAGCAATAAATTTAGCAACCTCTTGCGTGCCTTTGGCAAAGGCGTCCATTTCAAAAATCCCCAAAGGGCCGTTCCATACAATGGTCTTGGCGGATTTTAATTTATTTTGGAATAAAGCTATTGTTTTGGGGCCGATATCCACGGCGATTTTTCCTTCAGGTATATCTTCGCCTACGTTCTCAATCTTAGCGTCACTTGCAATATTGTCTACGACCACGTTATCTATAGGCAAAAGAATCTCTTTCTTTAACTCGCTCGCCCTATCTAAGATATTTTTTGCCAGGCCCAACTTATCCTTCTCTAATTTAGAATTGCCTATTGTTTTTCCTTGCGCCTTTAAAAATGTATAAGCCATCCCGCCGCCGATTAGAATACTGTCGCATTGGGGAAGGAGATTCTCAATTACGCCGATTTTATCCGAGACTTTAGCCCCGCCTAAAATTACCATAAAGGGGCGCTCTGGATTCTGTACGGCGCTGCCTAAATATTTAATCTCTTTTTCCAACAAAAACCCGGCTGCTGCCTTAAGATAATGCGCTACGCCCTCTGTTGAGGCATGAGCTCGATGCGCTGTACCAAAGGCATCGTTTACAAAGACATCGCCGAGATTAGCTAACTGCTTGGCAAAATTCGCATCATTTGCTTCTTCATCAGCATGGAAGCGTAAGTTCTCCAGCAAAACCACCTTTTCTGCTGCCTCATTAATCTCTTGTTTAATGCCTTCCCCTACACAGTCATTCAGGAATTTTACCGGCTCCCCTAATAATTCTTTTAGCCGTAATGCTACGGGCTTTAAACTGTATTTTTCTACTACTTTGCCGTCTGGCCGGCCTAAATGGCTCATCAAAATCACTTTTTTTGCGCAATTTTGCAGAATATACTTTATCGTAGGCAATGTCGCTCTTATACGCGTATCATCAGTGATGTTGAGCTTATCATCCTGCGGCACATTAAAATCAGCCCGCACCAGCACTATTTTATCCTTTAGGTTTACATCCTTTAATGTTAGTTTAGCCATCTAGAATCCCCCTTCCCTGCCTCACCGGTGAGGCAGGTTTCGCAAGGTGCTAATATATCTTAATTTAATATAATTGTCAACACATTCGTATGCCTCTACTTGCCTGCGATCCGCCTCGCCGTCACCCGCCAGACATTATCTTGCCCTTTTTTAAGATGAGCAACAGGATTAGGCTGCTTAATTTCAAGAGAAAAATTACAATACAGGTGTTAAAAATTCCTAAAACAGGCAGTAAAATTACGCCTCCTAAAATCCCTGCAATCCAGCCGCCTGCAAGGTCACTAGCAGAAATTAACCCTGAAACTTCTCCGGTTCCTTTTTTTTCACCCAGGCATATCTTGCTTGCCAAGGGAAATTCTGACCCCATGAGTAAACCGGAGGCAAAAAATAAACCGACAAAGATTAAATTTGCCATATTGCCGACCTCAATTATTTTGGGAATCACTAATGATAAAAAATAAGAAAATATGCAAATCGAGGCCTCTAAGTATACAAGCAGACTTAATTCATTCCTGTTTCTCTGTAGATTTTTCGTTATAAGAATGCTGCCTACTGCAATCCCGGACATAAAAATACTGATTAATAACCCTAGGCGGTGATATAAGACGCCGAAAAAAACCTGGTAGCTGAATATCAAGAGAAGACTTGCCAGCATGCCGAAGAAACCGGTGGTCATGATATTGTAGGTAATTATTACGTTGACTTTAGAGGAACCTAAAAACAGATAAAGAAATATTAAAGATAGAAAGAATATAAAAATACCTATCCATCTTATATTCAAATTATTAAAAGCTGCCAGGGCATTCGCAAACCCCGGAGAAAATTGCCTGTTCCATAAAAGGAGGGTTTCAAAAACCGCTACGGGCCTGGTATCCTGGTTAATACTTTCGGTGCTGTTGTTCAATCCCTCTAAAAACCAATCAAGGAAGCGGCTGTTTAACCTATAATCAAGATAAGCCTGATGTAGAATAGTGCTTTCGATATTTCGCTGAGCCTTCCTTTGCAAGATTATTCCGGAAGAAACCTGCATTATACCTTTTGAAGGAGACGCCAGGAAAATATTGTAATCTCCTGGGATAATACGCACATAATCATAGGTATTCTTAAGGGCATTCAGTATACAGCTGTTGAGGTCTTTTAATTCCTGGCTTAGATAAGTTAATGAACCGGAAAGCCACACGGCAAGGATGCCATTTGATTTGAGCCTGTTTTTAACCAGAGAAAAGAAATCTTCGGTGAACAGGCGGTTGCTAGATAAATCTGATTGGTTTGATAAGCCGATAAAGACTACATCATACCTTTTAGGCGTTTTTTTTAAGAAAACCCTGCCGTCCAGATTGACAACATTTACCCGGCTATCTTTAAATTCCCTTTCAGTTAACTGCGAAGGGTACTTCTTAAGCATTTTGATGATTAAAGGGTCTAATTCCGCATAATCTATTTTTTTAATAGGGTATTTAATTATCTCATTAATCAACCCGCCTGCGCCTTGGCTTATCACTAAGACATCCCTGGGATTAGAATGGAACAATAACGGTAAGTGGCCAAAATCCTCTACAAATTGTATATTTGGCGTGGGAGTAGTAATTATCGGAGTGCCGTTGTAGAAAAATGTATGTTGCGTGAGCTCTCTTGTGACGGCGACGTTTCCGTAAACAGAATTGCGGTAATCTAAAACCTCTCTTGGTTTCCATGCGCTATTTATTGAGGCGCGTTCGATATAGCTTATCTTTCCGAAGAAAAATAAACATAAGGTTATAATTATCAACGACAAAATAGTATATTTTAAAAATGCAGAAATTTGTCTAAAGAAAAGAAGGCATATAATTAAATTGCAGCTTATTAGAGTAAATATAATCTGAAATGGCCTAAGAAATGGAATTAAAATATAGGTAAGGGTTATCCCGCCTATAATTGTACCGATAGTCTCTAAGGCATAAACGCTTCCTATCGAAGAGGCCCCGTCTTTGGCTGGCGAGTAAATCTTGCATCCGCAACTGAATAATCCGCCGTGGCAGAAAGCCACCGGAAAAATTATTAAAAATGAAGAATAAAATATAGGCCACAAGCCTAAACCCTGCCCGAAGGGAATGCCGATTATCTCTTTGAATGTCCGTGAAAGGTAAAGCGAAAATGGTAAAACTAATAAAAAGACGATTTCCAAAGTTATAAATGCGCCGATTTTCTGTCTAATCTTCTCAATGGATTTACCGATGATAAATACGCCTATTGCCTCAGAGATTACCCAGTTGGCCAGGATTATACCTAAGGTGAGTTCGTTACCCAGGAAAGCAACCCACAGCTCGCGCACAAGCACGATCTGGGCCACTATCCCGCTTAATCCGATAATAAGAATCGCTAAGGCAAGATTATAATTCATTTATCAAGAAAATCTGTTTAATTTGCTAAACTGGGGTCGAGTTTGACAAACAGGCCTGATTGGTCAAAATATTCCTTGGCTTCTTGATTGCGGTTTAATGCCTGGTAACATTTCCCGATATAGTACAATGCGTATTTTTTATAAATAAGCTTTGGCCTGTGCACAAGCGGCTGTAAAATATCAATCGCTTTAAGATAATCCCCTTTTTGGTCCATGTAAATAAAAGCCAAAAACAAAATCGTTTTATCGGCATATTGCCCCTGCGGGTATAACCTGATTAAATCATTATATGCCTTAACAGATTCATCTGTCCTGTGCACTAATTGGTAATTCCTTGCTAAATAGTAAATTTTTTCTTCGGTATCCATACCGCGGGTTTTAATACTTAAGTATGCATCTTGGTAAATTCTTAAGAACCCTGCTTTAAAAACCGAATAATAAAAAAACCCTATCCTGTCAAAAGGCGTGATGCGTCTCATTTTAGATTTTGAGCGCTGCGGCTCTTGAAGTACGGGAAACATGCGCCTATACCAATCTGATTTACCTTTATATTCATCTGCTGACGCCTCTTTTATCTTCTGCATGCGCCTATGCCCTAAGATTAAATCCGGGTTCCCGGATAAATCTTCCAACGTGGCTAATTCACCCGATTGCATGGTATAGTAACAGATTTCTGCCGCATCAAAAAACCTCCATTTTCCATTGAGAAAGACTTCAGTCGCGGTATGCGGTGAAACCCCGTCTTTGTCCTTCAACATGCAATAACGCGAAGGTATACCTTTATGCGCACACAGTGTTGCCAAAATATCTGCAGCGTAATCACAATAGACTAACCCGTTTATTAAATAACCTAATGCCTTTTCTTCATAAGGCAGCAGGTCTCCCGGGTTCAAAAGGGTATTTTTTGAGGTAAATAAAAACAGCCTTTTTGTTATTTCAGTGTTAGATTTTAATCCTTTTGTTTCTTTTAATGCAACCACATGCATAATGATTTCTCTATAGGAATGATCGCGCAAGGAATTGGTGAGGATTAAACTAGTGAAAGGAGACAATAAAAGCGGGAGTGCAAAAACTATTAATACAAAAAGAAACAGCCTCTTCATTATATTTTGCCATTTTCTAATTCTATATTTTTCATGGTTGCAGCCCCTAAGGCAAGTAGTAACCAAAATAAAGTTCCCAGGTCCAATGAATAAAAGAATGTATCAACGCCAATCTGTACAGCGTAACTTAAGACTGCGGCTAAGCTGCTTAAAAGTATATACCAGGAGAAAGATTTTTTTCTGGTATTTATAGCCCTGATACCATAATAAAAAAATAATATTAAAATTGATAGAAAAGAAAACAGGCCGATTATCCCGGTTTCAGCTGCTATCTGTAGATAACAGTTATGCGCATAAGGTATGGAATAGGGATATCCTTTAACCACAAATTTTTCAAAATTAAACATAAAAGTCCCCAGCCCCAGGCCTATCAATGGGCTTGCCATAATCATCTTCCAGGCTGCCTGCCAGATCATTTTTCTATCTATACTGCTGGGATCAAAGAATACAAAAAGATTCTGCAGGCGTTCTTTTAAATAGGGGAAAAAGAACTGGTGCGCTATGATTATAACTATCCCAAAAAGCAAGAAAACTATGCCTAAGGCCCTAATCCAGATACTCATAAAAAGCGCCGAAACCATTAAGGCAAACCAGGCGCCGCGCGAGACGGTAAGCATAAGACAGGTAAGGAGCAGCAGAAATAAAACTGCAAAGGCAAAACGCAACAGCTTTTTAAAATTATTGCGCGCAAAAAAACATGATAGGGTAAAAGGTATGGCAGTAGCTAAATAGCAGCCATAATCGTTGGCAGATGAAAAAGTGGCATGTATCCTTGGTATTTCAAAATATGGCCGGTTGCGAATAAACTCCTTATGAGTAAAATACTGATACATCCCGTCAACCCCAAGCAAAAGGTATGATAAAAAAGAAATATAGATAAAATTTTTAATGCGGCGATCGCTATTCAGGGTATCGGCTACAGCGAAAAATAATGCTATATTCTGTAAAACTTTGCCCAGAAAAGATTGAAAGCTGATTTTTATATTAACGCTCGAGAAAATAGAAATAAAACAGATCGCCAGATAAATTAAAATTGCATAATTAATTTTAGTTTTGGTAATCCCATCGCGTTGGACAATCTTTTTTATGATATAACAGAAAATAGCTATGGAGCTGCAGATTTCAATTATAGCTTTAGAGATAGGCAAATAAAAGGCAATCCCGTATATTGAGAATAGAATTGCTCTATCGCAAAAATTGATTAATTTAGTTTTTTCCAAAGCCTGCCACATCCTCCTTATCTAAAATTCCTTTTATCATCCTGTAAGAAATACCGCAGTCCTGGCAGATTTTAATTATTTCAGAGAAGTCTGTTATATTGAGTGGAGGTATAGCAATTAATATTTCTTTAACCTCTTCTGTACGGACTAAATCTTTTATCCTCCTCCTTGAACCCAAAACGGAAACTCCCTGTATTTTATTGCCGAACTTAGACGGGTCATCATCAATAAAACCTATAGGGTTATAATTCAAGGAATTATTCCTTTTGATTTCCCGTATTATCATTTCTCCCGTATCTCCTGCCCCAAAAATTAAAATATTATTTCCCTTTTCCCTTGCGCGGCTGAAAAATTCACCCAATATCCTGAAGGAAATTCTCACCCCAGATATCAAAAACAATAAAAGAATCCAATCAATAAAAAATACCGCCCTGGAATATTCTGCAAACCTAAATACAAATGTCAAAAACAATATGGAGGCAATGGAACTAAAACTGACTACTTTAAATATGGTAATTAAGTCAGATATACTTACATATCTCCATACCCCGCGATACAGGCCGAATATAAAAAAGGTTGACATCTTAATCAGGATTATCCAGGCTAAGGAATCTTTTATCAAAAACATGTTACTGGCCAGCAATGCGCCCTCAAAACGCAAAAAATATGCGCAGTAATAAGCTACGCAAATCAGTACAAAATCCACCAGGACTTCTACAATTCTACGCTTATGCATAAACATTGCATTCAAAATAGTTTTATTATTCGCGGAGTTATTTAAATTTTTAGATTTTTTTTGCGCCTCAGCGCGGGAATTAGCCTCTGATAAAAAAAGCCCAAAAAACAACAATATAATAATTACCAGGGTAGTAACCACCGAGATCACAAAGGCATTTAACCTGGAATATAAAATTGCGATTAAACCGAATATTATGCTTACGAAGTACATCAACAGCACAGTTTTTCTTTGAGAGAGCCCTAAGGTAACCAGTTGATGGGATGTGTGGTCTTTGCCGCCCTCAAATATCTTTCTGCCCTGTATGGTCCTTACAAGCATTACGAATATGGTATCAAAAATGGGCACGCTTAAAATAAATACGGGGACTAAAATAGTAATCAGAAGATTTGAGATGTGCCGGGTGGTCCCGCTTATTGAAATTACTGCCAATGAGTAGCCTAAAAACATGCTGCCGGAATCCCCCATAAATATCTTTGCCGGATTAAAATTAAAGGGGAGGAACCCTAAGGCTGCACCGGATAAAATAATGCCATATATGCCTAATGGGTTATTAGAAAATATCAATGATGAAAAAAACAGCATTAATGAAGATATGGCAGCAATACCCGCTGCCAAACCATCAATATTATCCAGAAGATTAAATGAGTTGGTAACTCCGACAATCCATAACAGCGTCAAGGGGATGGCCAAAAAATTGCTTAACGGTAGCCCTAAAACAATCCCGGAAAAAATCACGATACAACCTGCCACAATCTGGATAAATAATTTAGTATAGGGAGCCAGATGGAACTTATCATCTATTAATCCCGTTACAAATAAAATCGCTCCGCCCAGAAAGAATCCCCACATATTTTTATATTGGGGATTCAAAAATAAAATCGAGATAATGGAAGAAAGATATATGCTTACTCCGCCTAGGATCGCGGTAGGTTTTTTATGCCAACGGTCGGCGCGGGGGTAGGCTATAAGACTGTTTTTAATGGCGATTGTACGAATTATCGGGGTGAAGATTAAACTTAAAACAAACGGTACTAAAAAGTATATTATATAATTCATTTTTTAGAAGTAACCTCTTGCCTATAAAATCTGAAAAATTCTTTGTATAGGATTTTATATATTATATCATTTAAAACTATTTACTACAAATCAATATATGACTATACAAATTCTCTATATCTTTTATTAATCTTTCTTTTGTAAATTCTCCCCTTACAAAATCTCTCGAACGCAATCCTATATCCTTCCTTAAATTAGCATCTTGTAATAATAAAATCATTGCTCTGGAAAAATTAAAAGAATCTTCTGATTTTACTATTACTCCTCTTTCCAGAATCTTAAAGCCCATATTATCTGCATTATTCCTTGCATTGTATCTAATTTCTTTTCCTAATAAATCTCTCACCCCTCCTACATCTGTTGCCACGACAGCTTTCCCGGAAGCCATGGCCTCAATCAAAGATACCGGTGTTCCTTCGTTTATTGAAGTTAAAGCCACAATATCAGAATCTGAATAAATAGCAGGTAAATCTTTCTGCCAGCCTAAAAAAGAAACATGTGTATGTATATTGAGTTGCCTGGAATAATTCTCTAATGCAGACCTTAGCTGGCCATCTCCAATAATTCTAAATTCCAGGCTCATCTCTGGGCAATCTCTAATAACTGCAGCTACAGCCTCAAGAAATAACCGGTGATTCTTAATCGGAACCAACCTCCCTATAATGCTGATATTTAAAGTGTTCGAATTTCTAGGGGCGATATTTAAAAACTTCTCCAACTCAAACCCTAATGGGATAATCTTTATCTTGTCTTCTTTGCATATATGCCGATAGATAAGTTCGCCCTTAATAGAGTTGCTTACTGTAACAAAAGTATGGGTAAAAGACGCTAAAAATCGCTCGATAAAAATAAAAAATTTAGTTTGAAATCCATTGAAGTAACCGCTGAATGCATGCCCATGAAATGTATGAATAAGCTTTATCCGTTTATTCTTGGGGTGAGAAAGATTATATAAGATTGCCGCTAATCTACCAAGAGTGCCAGCCTTGGCTGTATGCGTGTGGATTATATCGGGATGTTCGGTATTTATAATATTATATATTTTTTTGAAAGCTATTATGTCGCTTAAAAAACCCAGCTCTCGTCTTAATTCAGGAATTAAAAGAGGTTTTATGTTTTTCTGATGAGCATAATAAAGCATGTCGCCTTCATCTTTACTTACATTTCCGCAAATAAGTAGTGAGTTAAACCGGGCTTTATCTAATCCTTCAGTAAGTAAAATTACATGAATCGCCGGGCCTCCGATATTCAGCCTGGCGATGATTCTTAATATCTTTATCTTTTTCATTTTCTATTTATTTTGAATGAATAAGGTAAGGCGGGTATTTAACCTATTGTTTTTTCACATAACTTACTATATCTTTAATTATTTCCGCTAAGGTATAGGTTGGCTTGAATCCGATTAGTTTATTTATTTTAGAAATGTCTGGAATACGGCGTTGCATGTCTTCAAAACCTTCCTCATATGCTTTTTCATAAGGAATATATTTTATTTTTGAATTACTCTTCGTTATTTTGATTACCTCTCTTGCTAATTTTTCAATACTTATTTCTTCCTGGCTTCCGATATTAAAGACTTCTCCCACAGCCTTGGGTTCATCTATAAGCTTGATTAATGCCTTAACCACATCTTTTACATGAACAAAGCATCTTGATTGCTTGCCAGTGCCATAGACTGTGATGGCTTTATTTTTTAGTGCCTGTTCAATGAATCTGGGCAGAACCATTCCATAGGCCCCGGTTTGCCTGGGTCCTACCGTATTAAAAAGCCTCACAATCACTGCAGGTACATTTTTCTGTTTCCAGTATACGTACGCCAACATCTCATCTACGGCCTTGGCAGTAGAATAACTCCATCGGCTTTTTAAGGGAGAACCTAATATGCGGTCATCGTCTTCTTTCAAGGGGCCATTCGTATTTTTACCATAAATCTCGGAGGTTGAAGTAATCAATACTTTCTTGTGATATCTATGTGCCATCTCCAATATCATTTCACTTCCCTTGATATTGGTAGTTAATGATTCTAAAGGCTTTTTCACTATCAGCTCTACGCCCACAGCTGCTGCCAAATGAAAAATAACATCGTTTTTTTCTACAAGCTTATCTACAAGGTTTTCATTTAATACGGTATCTACAACAAGCTCAAAACGAGAATTATCCACTAATCGAGAAACATTCTCTAATCTTCCGGTAGAAAGATTATCTAAGGCAATTACCTGATGCCCATTATTTATAAGTTCTTCAGCTAAATGCGAACCAATAAAACCTGCGCCTCCAGTTATTAATAGTTTCATTTAAGTTTTCTCCTTAGGTTATCTAAAAATAAACTTGTTTTTCTGATATCTTGCCAATCAGCATTACACAATAAACCAGATACTCCCAGGAATAGAAATACAGACCTGATAACCCACCCTGATAACCCAATCTTTACATTAAAGAGAATCAAAAAAAATATATTTACCAGGATTGTTAAGATTATAACAATGCTTATGTTTTTTAGAGGGGCGCATATCTGCAAAATTCTACATTGCTCTCTTATCCAACTAGAAATTTCACTTGTTGCAAGATAATTGTCTGAGCACCGCTTGGTCTTCGTAAATAAATTTATCGAGAAACTCGCAAAGAAACTTTCCTTTATCGTTAACATGTTCATTTCTATATCTATTGTGAAGATCCTGTGTAAAAATTGTAAAAAACTATACCTGAAGCCCACTTTGATTATTTGCACAAATCTATTAATTAATTTATAAATATGGCTATTTCCATATATCTCAATTAACCGAAAATGCCAGGAGCGTAATAATTTAATGGATTGGCTATTCTTAATAAGAATATTAAAATTCATTGTTTTATATCTATAATTGTCCCTGATACAATATAATAAGCTGAAGTAAAATTAATCTGGCTTCCTATCTTTATGGGATAATTCTTAAAATAGAATTCTTCATTAATCTGAGTGCATAATAAATTTAACAAAGCCGTGATGTCGCTACGATAAGGATCGTTAAGAAAAATTAGCTTACTTTCTTCTAATTTTAATGCCTGGATCTCAGACGGTTTACGAGTCAAAATTTCTTCTAATTTTCCAACTATTCTACCATAGTCATCTTTTTCGGTATGCCCTTGATTAATTATACCTGATAACTCCGGAGATAGGGAGGAAAATTTTACTTTCACCTTTAACCATTGTTCTTTTCTTGGATAACCCGGCATCAGCGGCTCTGCTATTACTTTATATTTATCAGTTTGAAAATTAAAAGGAGTATCAAACATGATGCGTTTATCTTTATAATATAGATTGTTATCTTTAACCTCTACATTAAGCTTGAGCTTTACTGGTATTTCATATAGTCCCTCTGTCTCTTTCATGATAAAATCCCGCGGATTATTCGGATAAAGATAAAATTTGTATTGGTATACTTTACTTTCTCCAATCGATGATATTTCAGCTATTTGATTACCCCTAATATCAACTTCTTTATCTCCCAATGCGATTAATTTTAAGGTCTCTGGTGGCAATTTTATCAAACTACACGGGAGCTCAATCTCGATGATTTCTTTTTTTGGTTCTTCAACTTTAATATTTTTTATTTTGTATACAAAATAAAACATCGGTATCAGGAAAAATAAAATCATGATTACCAAAAAATCAATAATATTAACCTTTCCAAAAAGCTTACCTTTCTCATCAATAATCATTTTTCTCTCCTCTTTCTTTATTTTTATCTAAAAATGAACTAAAACTGGCTGCGGTAAAAATAAGCAAAAACGGTTCAATTGCCCAGCGATGCCTTCCTTCTACATAAAAAAGACTTTGGGTAAATGAAATTATCAAAATAAACAAAATGATTAATGAAACATACTCCCTTGTCGTTTTGCTATTTGATTTTAAGGTAAAATAAATTCCAATTACTGCAAAAAAAAGCGCTATGGAATATAAAAACTTATAAACCAGAAGATATGTCTTAGGATAGTAAATCCCTGATTCTGGAGAAAACCACCAAAAATAAAATAATTTCTTTAAAAAAAGTTCTATGAATTTTCCCGGGTTTTTCCTTATAAAATTGGCGGCTTCTGTGCGAAACAGATTTCTCTGCTCCAATTCGCTCAAAGTCATAATCTTGTTATAAAGGAGCCTGTCTTCTTTTATTACTATGCCGCCCGAAGGTGTATGTGATGTTCCGGTTGCATTAATATTATTTCCCCTCCAAAAAACTTCTGCATCAGTTGTGGTCATAAACACAAATTCTTTGTGTACTAGGAAATTTCGGATAACCCACCCGGATACAAGAAGCGAAGTTACGATTAAGACCGATATGATATTAATAATAACCCTTTTGGGATTATCTTTTTTATAACACAGGAAAAGCCAAATAAACCCGAATGGTATAAATACAATGACGGTTGTCCTGGTCAAAATACATAATCCCGCTATTATGCCTGTCAATAAACTGCGCTTAAGAGTTAATGCTTCTCTTAAATACACAAAAGACCAAACTGTAGACAAAAATAAAAACGCATCAAGTATTAAAGCATGAAGATTCAATATGCTATAGATGATTAATCCTGGATGTAAGGCATACATCCAGCCAGCAAGAAGTCCGACCCTTGAGCCGGCAATACGCCTGCCTAACTCATATAAAGGGATACAGATAAGGCTTGAGATTATTATCTGTAAAATAACCATGGCATCGTGATTTATGCCGGCTAATTTATAAACGATTGCACAGATAGCTGGATAAAGCGGCGTAGTACAAGAATAATAAGTAGTATTTAAATAAATATTTTTAAATCCATATCCATTAACCAGGTTTTTTGCAATGGCTTCATATTCCCACACCTGTATAGGTTGATGCGACCTGAAATATAAAAACACAACCAAACGCACTACAAAAGTCAAAATAATAAGAAGAAAAATCCCTTTTTTAGTCTTCATTTTTAATGTCGCTTAATTACACCCCTTTTAAAGGCATTAAAACATACAAATAAAAGGCCCCTGATTGTTAGCTTTAATTGACATATGGATTTCTGTCTTTTTATATGGTCCCATATTTTTTTAGGACGAAAGTAAAATTCCCTGTAAGCCCTCTTTTGCCAATATAATAAATCTGCCCTTGTCAAGTTATCAAGGTGATGAACGGGTTGTGTATAAATGCCATAGTTAGCAAAATTAAAATCATCTATAAGTCCCCTTCTATTCATTTCGTTATAGACTTCGCTGCCCGGGAAAGGCTTGAATAGAAGAAATTTGGCAAAATCAGGATCGGCTTCTTTTGCAAATGCGATAGTTTTAGTTATAGTGAACTCGGTTTCTCCTGGCAAGCCAATCATAAAAAAAGCCCAGGTCTTGAATCCTTTCCTTTTTGAAAAGTCCAGCGACTTTTTTACCCGCTCTGGAGGTATATTTTTTCTCACATTTTTCAAAATATTCCCATCTACGCTTTCTACTCCGAAAGCCACATTTTTGATTCCTATGGATTTAAAAGCATCCAATATATCATCATCAATAAAATCCGCCCTCAGGCCATTTAAAAATTCAAAATTGATGTTATAATTCTTTCTTCGTATTGCTTCGCAAAGCATCAATGTCCTGTTTTTGTCTATATTAAAAGCGTCATCAGCTATATGTATCTCTTTCACTTTAAAGCATCGTATTAATTCATCTATTTCTTCTATCACATTATCTATGCTACGCATTCTGTATCGGTCTTTAAAGATATTTTTTGTGCAGCAAAATGTGCATCTGCCGGGACAACCTCTGGTCGTCATTATAGATGCGACCGGTAAATGCTCTGCGTCTTGAGGCTTATAACGGGAAGGGTTATTAAGAAGCCTCCTTGCAGGAAATGGAATTTTGTCTAAATCAAGAATTAAATCTCTTTCTCCAGAAAAATGAATGTCTTGACCTCTCTTATAATACATGCCCTTAACCTTAGAGAAATCAGGGGTACTGCTCCTCATCTCCAAAACAAGCTCCCTTATTGTCTCTTCGCCCTCCCCCTTAACTACAAAGTCTATACACGGCTGCTTAATACATTCTTCAGGATTCATAGTCGGATGGATCCCCCCTAAAACTATTGGGACGGAAAAATGTTTTTTGATAAAACTGGCGATGTTATATGCTTCTTCAATAAGCGGCGTTGTTGCTGTGATACCAATAATATTAGGACTAAATCCTTTTACATAAGATAATATAGCATCAATGCTCATCCTGTCAGCATCGACATCAATAAGCTTTACCTCTGCGCCGATATTTTCTAACATGGCGCCTACATAAAGGATGCCCAATGGAGGATGAGCAGGGAATATCTTCATCCCGTAAACTTTTGCCTGCGAAGGCACAATAAGTAATATCCTAAAATTCATTTTTAACCTTAAACCTTATCATATCGGCTAACATTGAATAAATCGTAGAAAACCTGAAACACCTGGAATTGCCATACTGTCTTGGATAATGAGTTATGCCTATTTCTTTTACCGGATAACCCATTTTTCTTATTTTCAGCAATAACTCGGCATTTATAAAAGCGCTGCGTGATTCAAAATCAATCTTTTCAAGCACTGCCCTGCTAACAAGTTTGAAACTGCAATCTATATCTTTTACGGCAAGTCCGAATAGTATCCTATTTAAAATAGCATATATACGGGCAGTAATTTTTCGCAATACTGCATCCGCCCTGTTCTTTCTATAGCCTATCACTGCGCCGGCGCGGTCTGCGTATGGCAAGAATCTTTCCATCTCATTTATATCATATTGCCCATCGCTGTCTGTATAAAACACAAATTCCTTTTGAGCACTGGTAAAACCTGTCTTGAGCGCTTCTCCCGGGCCATTATTTTTCGGATTATGGATTACCCTTACCTGTTTATACATATGGGATAGCCTATCAGCAATTTCTCCTGTTTTATCTTTGCTAGAATTATTAACGATTATTATCTCGTAATCATCGGATATCCTTTCTAAAAATTCCCTTGCCTTTAAAGTAACGTTTTCTATCGTTTGGGCTTCGTTGTATGCAGGGAAAAATACGCTTATGCTTTTAAATTTTGTCATCAATTTAACCCCGATATTATATCCAGCCCTTCCACCAATAATATACAATTCCAAGATATTCATGAAGAATTGCATTAATCTGCTGCCACCTTGAACCGGCTTTCCTATCATAAAATTGAGAATTGCTAACAGGGGTATGGATAACCCTGTATTTACCATCAATTTTTCTAAAGACAAGCGATGACCGGGCCATGTTATATGGAGAGCTGACCAGCAAAATGCTACTCCATCCTTTATTATCCAATATTTCTTTTGTAAACTTTACATTTTCATATGTGCTGTTGGCTTTCTGCTCCAGGATTATATTTTTATCAGGTACCCCCATCGATAAAGCAAGTAGTTTCATATTTTCCGCATCATTATAACGATAAGTATACCCTGAAGAGAAAATTATATTTTTAGCATAATCCTGCTTATATAGCTGCACCGCATATCTGGCTCTCTCTATGGTGCTCTTACCTGGGCTGCCTGTCTCTCCCACGCCGCCTCCAAAAACAACAATTGCATCTGCCTGCTGCGGTTTATCTGCCAGCTTAAGAGGCTCTGCTATAAACCAGATAAGGGGCATTTTAAATAACAATAGGTAGGCCATAAAACAAATTAAGCCTATACTTAACAGCCTTCTTCGCGTTGTCCGGTAAAAATAAAGGAAATCTTCTTTCCAGCTTACTCCCCTATCTATCTCTTTATGCTTAATTTCTGCCTCTATTAAGCTGCTCATCTGTTCAAACTTTATATCCCAATTATTCTTTTTAGCTGACTCTATTCGCTTGTTTATCAATCCCTTGTCATTATTATTAATAATTTTAGAAATAAAATTACCGAATTCTTCGTAAGTTTTCCCAACGAAGACTAAATTGTCATTGCAGGAATTGAAATTTAAGATCTCCGGCAAGTCTGTAGAAATTACGGGCTTGCCCATAGCATGATATTCGTTTAATTTGCTAGGATAAACATTTTTAGTATAATCAGTAATCAAATACGGTATAATGCAAATATCAAATTCATTAATAAAATATGGGACAAGACTGTGGTCATACTTTCCTAAAAAATGTATATTCCTTAAACCAGATAATAAAGATACATCTGTCTGTATGGGGCCAAGAAAAACAAAAGAATATTCCGGATATTTTTCTGCTATGCTCTTAACCAAGTTCAGGTCAACCCATTTATGCACCCCTCCCACATAGCCTATTATAGGTCTTTTTAAATCCTTTATTTTTTCATCTGGCGCAGGCCTTTTTTCCAACATGGCCATTTCAAATTTTTTAAAATCTACACCGGGAGAAAAAACATGCACCTTATCGTTATAAGAACGGCTATCATCATACATCTGTCCTGCTGTCACAAATACTAAATCGGATTTTTTTAATAAGCTGATTTGTGAATTCCTAATCCTATTGTGTGAAATAACCCTTAAAGAATCGGCAAAATAATAAATAATAACTTTTTTATTAAAAATATCTATTATATCCAAGCTTAGCGGGGTAGGCAGGAATGTATAAATGATTGGATTATTGAAGCCCATAACTTTTAACCATCTTTGTAAAACAGGCAAAATCAAATAACGGTTAATCTGTCTAGCGATCCGGGAGTAGGGAAATGGCAAAATTAATGGAGAAAAAATATAAAGGTTATCCATTTCCATTCTAAAACCCTTTACTCCCTTAAGCCAGTTTTTAATCCTGTGCCTAATGCGGGGAATATCTTTTATATTTGGCTCGCGCGCGCATGTATTCTCAATAAAAAGTACCCGGTTTCCACTTTTGGCAAATCTGGCCATAATCTCCTGATGCGTCTGCCAGATAAAATCCCAATCAATACTTGAAATACAAATTATGTCTTTACCGGTTAACATCTGCTTTTCTGCCCCAAGCCACCCATCCTGCTTTTGTTCTAAATTTTTTAACATCAACATCGACAAAGCCGGCATTGTGTAGAAGATTATAAACCTCGTCCCTATTAAACCGATGCTCTATGGGCGTGCTGAACCTGTCAAAGAGGTCTCCTGTAACTGAAGATAAACTAGTGCCAAAATTAAATGGTATCTTTTCCGCCAAGCCCTGCGTTTTCCTAAAACTCTTCAAAAATCTGGCAGGATACGAGAATAAAAGAACCACAAAAGGAGAAGCCAAAAATGTAATAATATACAAGATTTTTGGCGGGATTCTAACTGTTACCTGTCGCAACATCTTGATAATGGATATAATAAAATATTTTAACCAATTATCTGAATGGTCTTCATAGAGATATAGAAATACCGGTGCTCCTTTTTTGAGTACACGCACTATCTCCTTTAATCCACCTTGGGGGTCAGTAGTATGGTGCAATACGCCATAAGAGTACGCAAAATTAAATACATTGTCGTGGATGGGAATATTTAAAGCAGAACCCCTTATAATCCGTACATTCTTAAGGCCAGAGGTAACTTCCTTAGTAGTGTATACACCATCGCTTATATCTAAACTGAAAATATTTACTAAGGGATTATTTTTTGCCATAAAATAAGTATCGTAGCCACAGCCCGAGCCTATATCTATGCCCAATTTTCCCGTAACAATCGGCTCGGGGATTATCTCTTGCATATCTGCGAAATGCCATCTAGGGGGAAGAGATTTTCTTTTGGGCCTTAACCACAAAAAACCATATGTACGTTTCGTCGCGTTTAAGTTATTCATTTTATCTTTCAAATCTTCAACCAAACCTAACCTTTATTCCAAATTATAGAAAAAATTAAATAAATTAACGAAAGACTGAATAATAACTTTAAATCGTAGGCAATTTTATAAAACCTATTAGAAAAGTAAAAAAGAAGCACTGCAGTCACAAAGTGCCCACAGAGCAAAGATATACCTGCTCCTACAATCGAATATTCAGGTATTAAGATAATGGCTAGAATAAAGTTTACTAAAAAACCTATACTATATGCAATTAATGAATAAATTGTTTTATTTGCTCTGAATATGCCGAGATTAAAGAAGCTCCCTGATAAACTTATAAATGTTGCCCCTAAACATACATAACCTATTACAGGAAGCGCAGACAAATAGTTCTTGTTAGATATTAATAAAACAATTTGTTTAGCAAAAATTAAAGTAGCTGTAATAATCCCGAACAATAATATAATAAAAATTCTAAAAATAAAACAAAATCTTATTTTTGTATTTACATCATCTTTTTTATCTATAATAGAAAATACATAAGGAAACCAGGCTTGCCTAAAGGGGATGGCTATAAAAGTAACAGCCATACTAAGTCTGAGTCCGATAGCAAATGTGGCTACCGTTGCAAAGTTATGGTAAAATTGCAAAATATATTTATTAACAGAGCCTAAAAATGTCCCCACGAGTGCTGGGAGAAGCAAGGGAAGCCCAAAAGATAACATTTCGTTACGAAGCTTCGTAGGTAAAAAGGAGAGAGAAAAATTTTCCTTGAAATAATAGATAATGCCCAAGGATATTGAACCATAGCTAATAAGCATGGCAATAAAAAAAGATTTAATTCCCCATGAGGTATATTTCACAAATAGTGCAGTTAATAAAGAGATCGTGATAAGATTTAAGAAAGATACCAAAACAAAAATATAAGCTTTACGCTGTACTCTTAATAGGGTCAGCTCGTTAGTAAGAATAACTATAAATGGGATAGAAAACAATGCAATAAATAAAGCATTGAATTCTTCAGCACTTTTAAAAATAAGACCTTTCAAAAAAATAAAGAGCAAAAATGAAATCAAGCAAAAAATAATGGATAAAATAGCTGAAAGACTAAAGACTGAGGTAATAATTGTTTTTTTATTATATTTTTCATTGTGATAAAACCTAAGCAGGGCTGTATCTAAATTAACATTTGCAAGCAATGCTATAATCAAAACTGTTGTATAAATTAAATCTATCGCGCCATATTGACTTACGGTAAATTCCCTCGTCAAAAAAGGAGTCATCACAAGGGGCAATAATGCAAAGAGTAAATTGCCTATGCCGTAAATAAAAACTTCCCGAAGGTATCGATTGTTATAAAAGTTTATTTTAATTTCTGACCTTTACAGTTTTAAAAATACCTAAAAGATAACCGCAATCTCTACATGATTCCAATTGCCTTCTTAAAATCCTTTGCCTCAAATCTGAGTATTTATTGCTTACCCAAATCTTACGCAGAGGAGATTTTAATATATTCCCCATAACTAAATCTCCCTGCACATCCATGGAGCAAACAGTAACGTCTCCATTCCACATGATTACGGCATCTGAAAGCACTTGAGTACAAAATCCACGATAAGTCTCTTTAAGCTGCCATTCTCCTTCAATCTGTTTGTAGCGTAAAAACTCTTCCAAATCTGGTAAATATTCTAATGCATGCTTTTGTCTGGCCTCTCTATCAAAACCCAAGCCGACACTAATAATCATTGATTTGAAATCAATAGCATCTACTTCTAATTCCTTTGCCATTTCGATAGCACGATCAATATAATCTTGATTATGCTTCATTACGATGAATTGAAGATGAACTTTTGGCTTTTGTAGATTCCTTCTGGCTCTTGTAGCTACCAATTGTCTAATGGCCGACAATAACACATTGAAATCCATACCTCTACGATATTTTGAAATATTTTCCTGACTAATGCCATCAAAGGCAATATTAAGTTTATAAATCCCTGAGTCTAGTAATTCGTCTATGCAGCCGCTAAGAAGCATTCCATTAGTCTCAACAACAGAATCTATTCCTTTACCTTTGGCATATCTTATCATTTTGAATAGTTCGTGATTAAGCAGTGGTTCACCGGCAAAAGAAAAATTTATCTGTTTAGGCTTCCAATCTATTCCATCTAGAAGAATCTTAAAAACGTCAAATGACATTTTTCCTTTAGCTCTTTTAGATAAATTTACAGTTGTGCAAGCCGGACAATTTAAAACGCACATATTACTGGCTTCTACTACCAGGGTCCTGGGTGGGATAAAATTAAGTAACCAAGGTAAAAGGCTAAAGATATGCCCTGCATACTTAAAATATGCTCTTGTAAGAATATTTTTTATTGAACCTTGTAATCTTCTGGACATAATCTCTGTAATATTATCTGTGTTATTTCTTCTGTTCTACTTTCCCAGGAAAATTTGGCAGCAATTTCTTTTCTTATTGATATCCCGTTATCATTACCTATGTAAGAATTAACATAGTTAATAAATTCGGTTCTGTTTCTACATAATTTAATTATATTACTGAATTCATCTAGGTCAGGTAAATAGGTAGAAACAATTGGCTTTCCGGCAGCAAGATACTCAAGGGTCTTGAGAGGAAATATATGATTATTAAACTCAGTTGCACGATAAGGCATGATACATACATCTAGCATGTTTATGTATATCGGAATCAATTCTGGATGCTTAAACCCTAAATTGTGTATATTTGAGAAATTTCTTAGGGCCACCCTTTCTCTCGAAGGCATAATATTATTACCAATCAAAACAATTTGCCAATCATTATTTTCTGAAGCAAGAGAAAGAATAAGGTCACAGTCTATCCTTGAATCCAATGTTCCTACATAACCTATACGCGGAGATTTTATATTTGAGATATCGTCAGGTATCTCTTCCAGGATGTACTTTTTGTGAAAAGCCTTAAAATCTACTCCATTCCTGACAAAATGGATATCCGGGCGTCTTTTATGTCTATCCTCACACAGTGTCTTTGTACAAGCGAAAACTATATCTGCCTTTTTTAACATACGGTCTTCAAGAATGCCTAAGACTTTCTTTCTCTTGCTGCAAGATTTTTCTGAAGGAAAATCATCAATACAATAATAAATAGAAAGTTTCTCATTCAGTTTTCCCAATAACAATGCACTGTTTATACAATAAGTCCAGAGTAGAGGGGTTACAAAATTCAGCTTCTTAATTATTCTTTTAAGCGAATATAAAAGGATTGCCTGGTTAATGCGATTTACAAAGAGAAAATGGTTGGCGAATGGAAAAAGAGGCATAGGAGTATAAATATATACCTTACCACTGCTAGAAATACCCTTTATCCATCGTCTTATTCTCTTGTACCCCTTAAGCGGGTCTTTTAAGATATGCAATATGGAAATCTGCGCCTCAACATACAATATTCTGTTTTGCCTTGCAAGAACAGACATAATTTGTTGTTTACTTCCGTAAGGAAGCTGCCAATCAGAGGTAGAAAGGCAGATTATATCTGCATTGCTTAAAGATATATTATTTTGCTGTTGTTGCTCCATCGGTATCCCTAGTAGCCCTCATAATGTTAAAATAAGCATTTTTTTCTTTTTTGAATCTATTAATGCACCATTCCGAGCATTTTAAGAGTGATTCAACAAGTATTCTATTTTTACTCATAAGCAATCTCGGCGGCACCATCTCAAGGCCGACTGGCTGATATTCTAATTTAAAGGAGAATTTTGCAAACATGTTTTTATACCAATCTATATCCCTGGTGCCCTCATGTAATTCCTCCTTGGATTTAATATTTTTTAGATAAGGCTGTTCTTTTTCGAGCTGCTTTTTGGTATATTTTTGCGCTACCTTATATAAATTAGTTATCCTTTTTTCTAAAGGCTTAGGAAGATGTAAAATTTCATTCCAAAATTCTACCCAGGTAAATTTTATATTTGGTTCGATAGCCAAAAAAACCCCATTTTTATTCATAACGCGGCCTATCTCAGCAATGGCAGTTTCTGGATTATCAAGATGGTGCAGTGAACCATAAGAGAGAATAATATCAAATTTTTTGTCGGGAAAAGGCGTCTTCTTCATATCGCCTTGGACATATATAACATTCTGGGCCTCTAACCTAGCCTTGGCGAATCTTAATCTCTCTAAGGATATATCGAGATTTACTAACATCGAAGCTCTTGCCGCAATAACGCAAGTAGACCATCCTGTGCCGCTACCGATATCTAATATGCTCTTTCCGTCAAAATTATCTTTTAACCAGTACGGCAATACATACTTATCTCTTATTAAACCGTACAGTGGTCGTGTAATAAGGAATTTATGGTAACCGGCGCAAGTTTCGTCAGCCACACGCTGCTGCTCGAGATCATGTCTACTAAGCTGTCCTCCAATCATATTATATATTCCATTGCTGCCGGTAAATTCAGAATTACAATTACTGCAAATCAATTTATCTTCCTGCGCCCTAAGGCCAACTTTACATTCTGGGCATACTAATAAATCTAATATCGGCCTATATTCTGAGTTAGAAATCATTTTCTCACTATCAGTTTGCCCAAAAAATACTTTGTAGAAAAAGTCATTATATCTTTAATATCAGAAATATGTCTTATTCTGGAAATTTTTCGTACTGCTCTTTTGAAATTTAAGCCTGGTGAATCAGATTTCAATATATACGCTTTTATTTCTTCTAGTTTCAAGTACGGGTTTTCATAGCATGGCAGTGTCGGATTATTTCCTACAATCTTATTCTTAACAAAGATATACGGTTTCTGCCAGGAAAAATCCATGGGTAGAAGACCTTCCTTTATTGCCATTTTTTCTAAATCTGTTCCCGGATATATAATGGAAAAACAATAAAAGCAACGCACATTGCGATATTTTCTAAATTTTTTCATAAGGGCTAAAGTTGCATCGATATCGCTGATATTTTCTCCCGGAAGAGATAATATAAAAAAGGCGGTTACCATAAAACCAAGTTCCGATGAAATCCTAACGGCCTCCTCGGATTGAACCCTGGTTATTCCTTTACTAATAGCTGCAAGCATCCTATTACTTCCTGATTCTACGCCGTAACTAATTGCAATGCATCCGGACTGTTTCATAAGCTTTAATAAATTTTTATCAACTGTATTAACCCGTGCCCGGCAATACCATTTAATTTTCATGCCCCTAGATAATATTTCTTCACATATGTTTTCAATGTGTGAGCGTATCATCGTCATGGTATCGTCCCAAAAATCAAAGGCATTGTATTGATAACTATCTTTTAAAAATTCAAGTTCATCTACGAAGCTCTGGGCGCTTCTTACCCGCAATGAACCTTTGTGCAATACCCTATTTGCACAAAAAATACAATTATTCGGGCAACCGCGGGAACTTATTACCCCAACAACAGGAAGTTTTGTACCATCAAGCGTACACTTATATTTTTTATGACTAAAAAGATGGTAAGCTGGCCTGGGAATGTTATCCAGGTCTGTACATATTGGTCTATCCTCTGTCTCGATTACATTATCATCCTCTCTAAAAAATATCCCTTTTACGTCTTTTAATGGCTTGTTTTGTTTAAACGCCTCAATTAATTCGGGCATAGCATATTCGCCTTCGCCTTTTACTACTACATCTAGCTCTTTTATATTTTCAATTGCCTCTCTTGCCGTAGGTTGAAAATGGGGCCCGCCTGCCACTGTAAAGGCGCCAGTAGATTCCTTTGTCATCTTTATAAGCTCTATTGCCCTAAACCGCGCTTGCGACGTTGTGGTAAAACCTACTACTTCAGGGCTTTCAGAAACAATAATTTTTAAAGCCTTATGAAGATTGTCTCCGTATCTGACTCCATCTACTATAGAAACTTTATATCCTTTAGATTCTAGTACCGACGCTATATATCCAAGGCCAAGCGGCGGAATTAATTCCTTGGTTAACATAGCTCCTTGAGGTACTACCTCTACTAAAACAACTTTCATATTATTCATTTTTTCTTACAAAATATAATGATTTTAATCAATTTTAGCTTATATAAACATTTATGTCTTATTCAACTCTTCTCTGATAACCCTTGATATATAACTAACCTGGCTATCCTTCAACATGGGGAACATAGGCAAAGATAATATCTCCTTACAGTATTTTTCAGTCACAGGTAATTTCATCCGTCCCCAGGTTTTTAATATAGGCGGTTGTAAATGGCAGGGTATGGGGTAATGAATGCCTGTCCCTATTCCTCTTTTAAAGAGGGATTTTTTAAAAGCGTTGCGCCCTTTTATTCTTATTACAAACATATGATAAACATGATAGCCCCACTCTTCTTCTTGAGGAAAAATAATTGGAAGACCATTAAGCATTTTAAAGTATATATTTGCAATCTTCCTGCGTCTTTTATTAAACTTATTTAGTTTTGCAAGTTCTATCCTACCGATGGCTGCCTGTATTTCATTGAATCTCATGTTGTACCCAATAACATTATGTATGTATTTTGAACTTCTTCCATGGTCGCGTAATACCCTAACCATTTTATTTATGGATTTGCTATTGGTTGCAATCATGCCTCCGTCTCCGCAAACTGTTAAATTCTTTGAAGGATAAAAAGAGAAGCATCCTGCATCACCGATTGAACCGACAGGCTTATTTTGGAATCTCGCCCCGTGCGCCTGGCAACAGTCTTCCAAAACAAATAATTTATATTTATGCGCCAAATCTAAAATTTGCCGCATATTTGCAGGATGGCCATAGAGATGAACCGGAATAATGCCTACTGTTTTCTTTGTAATCTTTTGTTCAATCGCCAGAGGATTTATGGTATATGTCTGGTCAATATCAACAAATACCGGTTTTGCCTTGAGGTAAAGAATGGGTTCAACCGTAGGAAATGCTGTTAAAGAAGGAACGATTATTTCATCATTTGGTTTAACCCTCAAAGATATTAAAGATAACCAGATTGCCGCAGTTCCGGTACTGACAGAAACAGCATATTTTGTGCCGATAAACTTGGCAAATTCCTCTTCAAACAAGCTGCATTCTTTATTCAATATATAATGCCCACTCTCTAAAATTTGGGATACCTTCCTTTTTATTGACTCATCGATATACACCCTGGAAAGCGGTATATGTATTTCAGTTCTCATAATTAATTTCTTCTTCCTTTCTGAAGGATAAAATCTCCTATAGCAAGAAAATCTAAACCTGTCGCATAAAATACGGATATAGCCTTATATGGCGTGCAAACTATGGGCTCATCCCAAACATTAAAACTTGTATTTAAAATAACCGGTATTGATGTAATATTATAAAATTCCTTTATTAAATCATAATATTTAGTGTTAGCATCTCTGGTAACAGTCTGAATTCTGGATGTACCATCAACATGGACAACAGCCGGGATTTTATGGCATTTCTCTTTGATACAAGAGAAATTCAAAGTCATAAATGGCGAATTTATACAATCAATAAAATAATCCCTGGCATATTCCGCTAATATAGAAGGAGCAAAAGGACGGAATGATTCACGAAACTTTACAAGGCTATTTATTTTTTTCTTCATATTTTTTAATCTGGGGTCGGCAAGTATGGACCTTGCTCCTAATGCCCTTGGTCCGTACTCCATCCTATCCTGAAACCATCCGACTATATAACCTTGTGAAAGTTTTTTAGCTACAAAAGATGAAATATCGTCACAAAATTTATATGAACACTTTGTCATTTTAAGAATCCGCTCGATCTCTCTATTAGAATACCCTGGTCCATAATAGACATGCTCTAACCTGCTAAATTTAAATCTATTATTTACAGCAATTTTTAAAGCTGCCCCCATAGCCAGACCCGCGTCGCTAGAAGCAGGTTGAACAAATATATTATCTATGAAAGGCAAACTGCGTAATTTAGCATTTGCAACACAGTTTAAACCCACGCCGCCGGCTATGCAAATATTCCTACATTCTGTCATCTGATATAATAATTTAGCAAGATGACATATTACATCTTCTAATTGTTTTTGGGCACTTGCAGCAAAATCCATATGATATTTAGTTATGTCAGATCCTGGTAAACGGGGATAACGGAATCTATTAATAAACTTTTTACTATAAAGGGGCTCCTGAAATGAAGGAAATGGCTGATGGGCTGGCAATTTAACCATAGCTTCCTTATTAAATGCATAACCTATTGGGGTTTTCTTTATCAACCATGATAAATCAATCGTTGGCTTTCCATAGGACGATAATCCCATGACTTTATATTCATCATTATTTCTATTAAACCCCAGGTATTGCGTTATTATATTATAATAAGCCCCCAATGAATTGGGCCTTTTAAATTCTCTCAATTTAATTATCTTACTACCTTGACCATGCGCCATCAGAGTAGAAGTTCCGTCTCCGGACAAATCCATAGACAGAATACAGGCATTATCAAATCCAGATACAAAGAATGCACTGCTTGCATGCGCAATATGATGTTCTACAAGAAATATATTTGGACAATATCCAAGCTTGAAAATAAAATATCTCTTTAGCCTCTCTTTTATGACTGGATACGTAGAGCCGGCGAATGCAAGACAATCAACATCCCGAATTGAAATACCTGCTTTACTCAGACAGTATCTGATAGCATTTAATGGTATGACTCCGGGAGCATGCTTAACTCTGATGAATCTTTCTTCCTCAGCTGCAGCAATTATACAATTATCCCGAATAAGGCAAGCCGCAGCATCCATATTTCCTATCCTAAAACCTCCGCTAATTCCCAATATATACATTTAATTCCTCTTTGTATTATGGCGGGAAATAAACTCGGACATTTGAATCTCTTTTCCCGTCAATGCAGACTCGTACATAGCCAATATTAATTCCAAACTGTATTTTGCTTCTGTCCCATCAACATAAGGAGGTTCATCATTGCGTAAAGCCTTCAACACATCTTCCATAAATTTTATATGCCCGAAGCCATATACATTCGCAGGCGTGGTAGAGCAGCGACAATAGACTCCATCCTCGGTCCGGTAATCTTTAAATTCCCATAACTGCATTTCATTCATCTGGATGCCGCCGACTTTAGCTGATGCATTTTCTCCAAATATGGTTATTGAACCTTCCAAATTCCTTGGAAAAATAGAAGTTGTAGCCTCTACCGTAGCCCATGCACCACTTTTAAATTTGATAATTGCCAATCCTATGTCATCTGTATTTATATTGTGGGTCTTTGTGTCAATTTTTGCATAGACGCTTTCCACGGGACCTAACAACCATCGCAACATATCTATATTGTGACTAGCCTGATTTATGAGCACGCCGCCGCCTTTATCGCGTTCACGAAACCATGCATTTTCGTCATAATAAGATTGGTCTCTATGCCAGAAAACGGTTGTGTTGCCATAAAATATCTTTCCAAATCTACCCTCGTCAATTGCTTCTTTAAGTTTAACTATGGGCGGATTGTATCTATTTTGCTTTACTACGAATAGCTTTACTTTATTTTCTTCGCAAACCTTAATCATTTTATCGGCGTCAGCAAGAGATAGGGCTATCGGCTTCTCAACAATTACGTGTTTACCGCATTTTGCAGCAGCTATAGACATCTGGGCATGAAGATGAGTCGGGGTGCATATGTTTACGATATCAATACTTTTAGAATTTATTAATTCTTTATAATTATTGTAAAATTCGCATTTGAATTTATCAGCGTAATTTCTGGCCCTCCCCTCAATAATATCGCAAACTGCACTAAGTTTTGCGCCTTGCAGCTCAGAAATAACCGAGGTGTGAATTTTAGATATGCGGCCGCAACCAATTATACCAAATCTTAAAATTTTCTTTTTATCTGTCATTTAGGAATATTACCTTTCTTATCTGATAGATTACGCGTCTTAGGGGAGACTGAATCCTAGCCCTACTTAAATAATAATCTTTTGTCAAAGATAAATTGGAAAAGTATCTATTATAGTCAACGTATTCCCTTGGTAGTTCTGATATGCAAATTGGTTTCCATTTCCCGACATTTAGTTCCTCCGTAGAAGCAATTTTCTCTTCTAAATTGACAAAATAAATACCATTATATGGATCAAAAAGACACCACCTTTGTCCTATTCTGACAAAAGAAATCGGAATTCTATCTTTTTTGTCTGAAGAATATATCCACGTAAAGAAGGCAGAAATATTAGCGTAATTACAAAGAGTAGTAAACACATCTGAGAATTGATCGCTAACCCCATAACCTCTTATAATAGTATACCAGACATGATCATCCACAACCGGAAGGGCATCTGGCCTTTTTTTTATATTATTATATGTCCATGTAAATATTGCTAATGCCTTTTCTTGCTCTGTAGCCTGAACACCATTAAGTATATTCTCTACCAGCTCACTATAATTAAAATGCCGATCAAGAAAGTTAAACAACTTGAGATATAAAGGTAATTTAATAGTGTGCAGTTGGTAATTAATTCCCTGCTGGGTAGTTACCGGAACATTAAGTATAGCAATAATCCCAAAACTAGCAACCAGGAAACATATTAGTAAAAATGCTTTCATTTATAAATTAATCGTTAGCGCGTTATAAGATTAAAATTATGCATAATTATTCTATTATATTTTTATTCTCGATATAATTAGCTATGACATTCGCACATATCTTATGCCCTTCAGAATTAGGGTGAAGTATATCGCGTTCTTTAAACAGAATTTTTCCAAGAGAAATTTGATATTTAAAATCCTTAATTAAATCAATATAATATATACCATTTTCCTTGAAAAAATTTGATAATTTATCGCAAGATGCGTCATGTCTATTTACAACTTGATTTTGTAAAGGAAAAATAACAAATATTAACTTTATATTATGCGCCTTTGCGACGGTATTTATTTCCGATAACGGTTTTATCCACTCTCGAAATTCATTTTCATTAATATTGAAATTATAATTTTTAACGTAGGCAAGAAAATCTTTCTTATCGAGAGTATTTAGTCTAAATTTGGCAAGGAAGTCATATAAAAATTTATACAAATCGCTTTTCTGATAAAGAAAATTAAAATATCTAACTTCAGAACTCTCCCTATAATTCACACTTATAATATTAAACCAATTTTTTCTTAGGTTAGGTTTATTATGGATATAATCATTAAGGCAAATTTCAACAATAATAAGGTCTGGCTCAACACTTAATCCCTTTTGTTTTATCAGTTCTAATTCTTGCCACGTGTTATAACCACCTGTACCGGCATTTATAACTTCTATCGATTTATTTAGCTTATTTGATAATATTTTCT
>Ga0265297_10003216_pt1 | contig 30163 bp, 26 predicted proteins | sample Munlanlwell13791_FD_192502 | JGI IMG/M metagenome (GOLD analysis project Ga0265297, IMG submission 192502) | Leachate microbial communities from a municipal landfill in Southern Ontario, Canada - Leachate well 137-91 | ecosystem: Engineered > Solid waste > Landfill > Unclassified | place...
TACAAATATATTTTTCCATAATCGTAACAATTAAATAATTACTAATTATATTGTTACCTATGGCGTGGATACAAAAAGCCCACCACAGGTAGTGGCCTAAGCCACTCATACCGGTTTCCCGGATATGGCGAGTTAAGCATCCCATGATGGGTTGTTTATTCTTAACTCGTCTTTTAGCCATGCCTTTGATTCCTCAAAGGTTTAGGCCATTACTATTAAATTGTAATTATATAATAACTTAAAATATTAAAAATGTGTAGAGTAGTGAATAATAAAAAGAACATCATGGTGTATTTTTTGTTTGTGTGATAGAGTTCGTGATGTATTGACAAAGTAATAAAAATGCAATACAATCTGAATATAATCATAGAGTAAAAACATATGAGTAATAATTGCGAACAACTTCAAATTAGGATTGATTCTAAAACCAAAAACGAGGCAAAAAAGATATTGGAAGGATTGGGATTAGATATGAGTTCGGCTGTGAAAATTTTCCTTAGGCAAGTTATAAACACAAGGAATTTTCCTTGTGAAATAAGAGATGAAAATGGTTTTACTTTAAAAGCTGCTGAAATCTTACGAGAATCAATACACGAAGGTGGGGTTTCTAAAAAATCGTTCCGAAGCGGAACAGCTCTTCTTAAAGATGCTCTTAAAAATTAAATATGTTTGAGCTGAATTACACTAGACGATTTAAAAGGGATCTAAAGCATTATGAGTATGACACCGAATTATTAAAAGAATTAGAAAAGGTTCTTTCTTTTCTTGCTAATGGAGAAAAGTTACCTGAGAAATATCTCAATCATCCTCTAGTTGGTGAATTCAAAGGATGTTATGATTGCCATATAAAGCCCGATGTCTTACTCGTTTATCAAATAAAAAAAATTGAGATTACTGTTTTATTACTAAGAATTGGTTCACATTCAAATATTTTTGATTAGCAGAGAGAAATAAATATTGAATCCCCTCTCCACGTTTAAAACCATCTAAAGGGTGGTTTTATTTTGTCGTTAATAGTTAGTAATTAGTTTATTATGAGGCTGAGCCTCGACCGAGGCTCAGCCTTGGAGGTTCAGCCTCAGTCGAGGCTGAACCTCCCAGTAATGACACAATACTTTAAAAATGATAAAATGATATAAAAGATTAAGTTTATAAATGCATAAGATTCCAGCTTTCGCTGGAATGACAAAAAGAAAAAGAAATGACAGGCAGATAGTAATGGCAAGTAGGTAAGTAGAAATAATAAAGAGTTAAAAAAAATGGAAATAAAAAATATATTGCTTAGTTTTATCGTTTTTTGTGGGCTTGTTTTTGCCCTCAATGCAAATGCAGAAGAAATATCTAATTATCAAGTTGATATACAAGTAAATCAAGATGCGACCGTCAATATTAAAGAAAGTATATTATATGATTTTGGTAATGAACAAAGACATGGAATAATTCGCAATATTCCCTATCGGTACAAAAATAACGCTGGTAATTTTAATCTTCGCTATGAAAATCTTTCTGTAAAAGATGAAAATAATAATGACTATAATTTTTCTATTTCATTTGAAGGTGAAAACTATAGCGTAAAAATTGGAGACAAAGATATTCTTGTTACTGGGCAAAGAAATTATATCATTAGCTATACTGTCAAAAGAGCTATTGGATATTTTTCGGATCATGATGAATTATATTGGAATGCTATTGGAACTGAATGGACAGTACCAATAAAAAAAGTACTTATTAATATGAATGGATTTGGTGTTAATAATGTAAAATGCTTTTATGGCGATTATGGCAGCCAGAATGAATGTTCCGTATTCCAAATGAAAAATACTTACGAGGCAACTTCAGAAAATCTTGATGTCGGGTCTGGAGTAACAATTGCTATGTCATTTAATAAAGGAGTAATTTATGAACCGACACAAAATGAAAAAATAATCGAATTTATAAAAGATAACTGGATTGTTGCAATTCCATTTCTTGTTTTTATTTTCTTATTCTATTGGTGGTTTAGATATGGCAGAGACCCAAAAGGAAAAGGTGTAATAATTGCGCAATATTCTCCCCTTCCAGAATTATCCCCCTTAGAATCAAAAGCTGTAATGAATGAAATTGTTGACACTCAAAAAATTGCTTCAGAAATAATTCTCCTTGCAATCAAAAAATATCTGACAATAGAAAAAACGACCGAAAAAAAATCAGGCATATTTGATTCGGATGATTATATTTTTAAAAAATTAAAAGAACCTGATTCTAATTTGACTGAATTTCAGAATAAATTAATGGTTGAATTTTTTTCTGATAAAGATGGAAAAATAACTCAAGAAATTTCGCTTTCGAATATAAAGGAATATCCTCAATCAATGGCTGCTTTTATATCAAGCGAAGGACCAAAGATGATATATCAAAAATTAACTGATGAAAAGTATTTTCCAAATAATCCTCAATCTGTCCGTATAAGCTATATAATAGCAGGATGCCTAATAACATTTTTTTCTTTTGTTCCTTTGATAATTGATCCTTTCTCTGGATGGATAAATATAGTGGCAATAGCTATCTCTGGAATAATGATAATCATATTCGGACTGATAATGCCAAGAAAAACAATAAAGGGAGTGACTGCAAAAGAATATATGCTTGGACTTAAAAAATATATTTCCGTAGCGGAAGCAGAAAGAATAAAATTCCATAATGCCCCAGAAAAAAATCCGAAACATTTTGAAGAATTATTACCTTATGCAATAATGTTTGGTTTAGAAAAAGAATGGGCGAAAAAATTTGAAGGATTGAATTATAATCCAAGCTGGTATTCTGGTGGAAATTATTCAGCATTTAATGCAGTTGTATTTGCTTCGAGTATTAACGATATAAACAATTCTGTTTCAAGTGCAATATCTACCGCTGGAAGCGGAGGAAGCGGATTTAGCGGAGGCGGAGCTGGAGGAGGATTTGGAGGTGGTGGCGGTGGAAGTTGGTAAAAAGGAATGAGGACATCTTATGAGATTCCTGCTTTCGCAGGAATGACAAAAAAAGGAATGACAGGTAGGACAAACTGGAATGATAAAAAAAAGGAATGAAATGAAAAAAATAGTAAAAATTTATTTAAAATTTTTGCATTAAATTATTTTTTTACTCTTCCCAAAAAAATAAATTAAGAGTAGAATTATAATATATAAATTTATTCTCAATTATGTCTGATCAAAGATTGTTAGACACAATAAAACATAAAATATTAATAGGTGTTAATGAACAAGAAATAATCAAGACACTTGTTTCTTTAGGTTGGAAAGAAGAAGATATAAAAATAGCGATACCTCTTGCTTTTGCAAATAAAACCGACGAAAGCGAAGTAAATACAGGAATACCTATTCCCCTAGTTAATATCTCAGAAGGTAATCCAACAATGGTCTTTGAAGGTCTTGACGATAATACTGTAAAAGAAAAAGAAAAAAAGAAAAAATTATTATATGCTGTAATTATTTTTTCAGTCTTGCTCATAATTGCTATTTTTATTTTTATCCAAACTGCAGTAAAAGCAAACCCTGAATTTTTTTCTTGGTTTAATAAACCAGAGCCTACGGAACCACAAAATATTCCTTCTACAATAGATGTAGTAATTCCTACTGCGGAAGGAGTAAAGATTTTCGGGCCTTTCAGTTCAGCCAGTAAATTATCAATGATGGATGATAATTTTGCTTTCTTTTATGAAAAAGATGGTTCTCAATATGTAAATATAAATGGATCCGTTTCTGCTGCTTATCAGCGTTTTGAAAAAAAAGGAATTGCTAGACCGATAGTTCCAAGTATTTATGAAAATAAATACGGGTATTCCTATTATGACGAAAATAAAGGAGGGTGGTTTATAAATATTGATGGAACTATTTCCGGACCTTACAGCGATGCTTCCAATGTTTATTATTCAAAAGCTGGATATGCTTATGCAATAAAAAATGTAGGCGATATTTATTTTTATATCCATGTCAATGATAAAAAATATGGACCTTATGTAACAATAGATAGCAGTATTTATCTTTCTGATAATGGTTCTTATGGTTTTTCTTATACAAGTAAAAGTAAAAAATATGTAAATCTTAATGGAGTTATCTATGGTCCATACGATAATATTGGAAATGGAATAATATATAAAAATGAAAACTTTTATTTTGTGTATACTGAAAAAGGAAAACAATACTTGAACACTAATGGAAAAGTTTACGAAGTCATTGAAGCTGTTGTTTATGATTATCAAAAATTTATATTTAACTTTAGCTACATCAAAGACGGAAAAAAATATGTAAACATAAATGGAACAGAGGCTTTGGCTGGAGAACAGACAGAATTGGCACAAAATCATGTATTTGAAAAAGATGATGGTTATCATGTAGAGGTAGGAGGTAAAACCAAAGGTATTTATCCGAAGACTACTCCTATTTATACTTATGGAAATGCTTTTATATTCGGATACCAGTCAGCAAACGGACAATGGTATGTAAATATTAATGGAGTTGATAAAGGACCATATCAAAGCGTTGGTTCAGAATTATTTATAAAAGGCGAACATTATGGATTCGTCTTCCAAAAAGAAGGAACTTGGAGCGTAGAAATAAAATAAAACTAAACTGCCGAGAGGCAGTTTTTTAATATAGATAAAGGTTTGATTTTAACTAAATTTCTGATAGTATGGATAATGTATTTTGCCCTCGTAGTTCAATGGATAGAATACGAGCTTGCGGAGCTTGCGACAGAGGTTCGACTCCTCTCGAGGGCACACTAATGAGAAGTATGCATTTTGCATACTTTTTTATTACGCCCTCTCGACTTTAAATATTTTCCTGCTGGAAAATTTTAAAGGCCCGCCTCAGAGTCAGACACTCTTCCAGCCTTAACTTTTACAGTTAAGCCTCTCGAGGGCACATATACAAAAAGACATACTTTAGTATGTTTTTTTGTGTATATTGAAGCTCGAGAGGAGGAGAAGGCTTTTGTTTGACTGAAAGAAAAGCCAGCCTGAGTCAGTTTCAGCAGAAACTGATACGAAGGCGACTCCCCTCGCAGTAGATATGATTGTCAACGCAAAGAAAACGAGAGGAGTTAAAGACGATTCCCGTCATAGTAGATATAACATCAAAATGGAAAATATTAAAAAAACTTGAACTTTTGTTCAAGTATTAATGTATCAATCTGTATATTGCATTTGGCTCAATCATATCGGTAGATGAAGGAACCTTGTTTACCCAACAAAGAGTTGGGCGTCCATTGCAAAGTATTATACATAATGCTGGTTCATGATGTTTATTCTTATATCTTGAACTAAGCGACTTGATATGAAATACTTCAGTATAAAAAGCATATGCAATAGTCTCTTCAATATTCAAAAAATAACAATTGCTACAGCGAGGACTAGGTGCAATGTTGATAAGCCAATAGAGATTTGCACCTTCCTCCGAATAACTCATAATCTTGTCCAGAGGAACGCCATTGATTTGTCCAGATTTTTCATTATTTCTTAAAAGCTGCATCTGTATATTAATGGCAAGCTTTTTACTTCCTATGACTGGCATTATTGGAATAGAATTCTGGCTTATCGGCTCAGTTGAGGCATGTTTAATAGCTTCTTCTTTCCGGTATCTCAGTGCTTTAATAATAGAATCTGCTTCTGCTAATCTCAAAATTTTTAATAATCGGTCTCGAAGTCTTTTCAATTGTTCTTCAGCGATTCTGTCCAGCTCTTCGTATGAATAAAACCTACAAGCCTCAAAAATGCTAATCGCCTCTTCAATACAATTATATCTTTCGGCGTAAGGAATACCCTTTAGACGAAAACATAATTCTCTTGCCAATTCATGGCTAGCTCCCAAATTTTTTGTATTTTTTCTAATAATAATCACCTCTAAAAGAACGAAGTAAATTGAATATATAATTAATTATTTGTTGTGTCAATCTGATTATTAAAAAAACAACATCTGGTATGTTTTAAATAAAAAAAGAGGCTTTTATTTTTTGCCTCAAATATTACTTTAAAAAAGGCGCTGGCGACATCCTTGTTTTTTAGATAAAATGTATTTATGCAATATACTTTTTCGACACCAATTGAATATGTACCTCATATTGGTCCAGCTTTTGAAAAAAGACTGAAAACTCTTAAGATACGAACATTGGGGGATCTTATTTTTTATTTTCCAAAATACTACCAAGATTATTCTAATATTCGAAATATAGACTCAATCAAGATAAATGAAATTGCTTGCGTAAAAGGAACTGTTATTGAAATAAAAGAAGAAAGAAGCTTGAAAAAAAGAATGGCAATAACAAAAGCTGTTATCCAAGATGAAACAGCTTCGATTGAGGTTGTTTGGTTTAATCAGTCATATATTTTTAAAAATATCAAAAAAGGAGATGTTTTGATTCTAGCTGGAAAAATAACAATTAATAGAAATCATATATATCTTAGTTCGCCAACTTTTGAAAAAGTATCAGACAAAGATAGTCTTCATCTCGGCAAGATTGCTGGAGTGTATATGGAGACAAAAGGCATTACTTCGAGGTGGATAAGATTTATTTTAAAACCAGTCTTGGATAAAATAATCGATAAAATTCCCGAAACCCTCCCAGATGAAGTCATAAAAAAGCATAACCTGCTTCCTTTTAAAAAAGCTCTTTATCAAATACACTTCCCTGCTTCAATGGAATTAGCGCAAAAAGCTCAAGAAAGATTTTCTTTTGAAAATGTTTTTATGATTACGCTTTTTGCTGCAAAGAAAAAAATTGAAAATGAAAATGAAACAGCAAATCCAATTTCGATAAATAAAAATGTGATAGATAGATTTTTAGATGGTTTACCATTTGAATTAACAAAAGAACAAAAGAAATCTGGCTGGCAAATTATAAAAGATATGACAAGAAATTATCCGATGAATCGTTTGCTTCAAGGAGACGTTGGCTCTGGAAAAACAGTTGTGTCAATAATGGCAGCAATAAATACAATTAAGAATAAAAGCCAAGTTGTTGTGATGGCTCCAACAGAAATACTTGCGAAACAGCACTTTAAGACATTCTTCAATATTCTTAAAGGTTATAATATAAATATTGGATTACTTACTGGAAAGGAGGATAAGTTTTATTCCAAGAAATTAAAATCTGATACTATCGAAATTTCGAGAGAAAGATTACTTGAAAAAACCGCTGATGGAGGAATAGACGTACTTATCGGTACTCATGCTTTAATTACAGCAAATAATAAAAAAGCTATTAAAAAACAATCCAAAGTATTATTCAATAATCTCGGATTAGTAGTAGTTGATGAACAGCACCGTTTCGGAGTAAAACAAAGAGCAGCTCTTTGTGGAAAAATGAAAGATAAAATACCACATTTATTATCAATGACCGCAACTCCAATCCCCCGAAGTTTGGCATTGACTATCTGGGGCGATCTTGATTTATCGACAATCACAGAAATGCCCAAAGGGAGAAAAATTATTAAAACAAGCATTGTAGCAGAATCTGACAGGCAAAAAGCCTATGACTTTATAGAAAAACAAATAAAAGAAGGGCGACAAACTTTTGTAATCTGCCCAAGGATTGATGCTAGCGATGGAAAAAGAGAAATGATGCTGGAAATGAAAAATGTAACAGAAGAATATGAAAAACTTTCCAAAAAAATATTTCCTCATTTAAAAATAGAAATGTTGCATGGCAAAATGACGCCTAAGGAAAAAGAAACAATAATGAAAAATTTCCGATTGAAAAAATTTGACATCCTTGTTTCGACTTCCGTAATTGAAGTCGGTATTGATGTACCTAATGCAACAGTAATAATGATTGAAGGAGCTGATAGATTTGGCCTTGCACAACTTCATCAATTTCGAGGAAGAGTCGGCAGAGGAGAATACCAATCATATTGTTTTTTGCTGACAGATTCTAGAAGCGCTAAAACAGACCAACGACTGCGCGCAATGATAAAATACGACAGCGGGTTCAAATTGTCTGAAATAGACCTTAAAATAAGAGGACCTGGAGATTTTTTCGGAGTAAGACAATGGGGCATCCCTGATTTTGCAATGAATGCGTTAAAAGACCCGCGAATAATTGAAAAAATCAAAGAAACTGCTGAAGAAATAATAGAAAAAGATGTTCAATTAGAAAAATATCCTACTCTTAAAAAAAGATTTGAATCTTTTAGCGAGAGAATACATTTAGAATGAAATATATAAAGCAGTTCTTATTTTCCAAATAAATTTAATATCTTAACAATAAAGGGATTTGATGGAAAATAAATTACTGATAAAGATAAAAATAGAGCTAAGAAACTAGAAAATACCGATCCCCAAATAAATCCCCAAACAATATACATCCTATTAGATTTAAAAGCTAAAACAGTTTCCATTGCTCCAATCAGAAAAATTAAGAATATTATCAGAGGCTGAAAATTTAAAAAACAATACATTGCAAATACTGTTATGAACCCAGCAATGAAGTCAAAAACTTTTTTCTTGGCACTATATGTATAAAAAACAATATTATAATTAGGAGAAAAAGAACTTTCTGTTATTTTTTCTTTAATATTTAATATTTCTAGTTTTTCATCAGTTGGCTCTTCCTCTAAAGTTTCTTCATCTGTTTGGTCTGTTAGCATTGAAGGAGAAAGTCGAATAATTCCTGTTTCCTCTGGTTTTGCATTAAGAGAAAACTCGTGAAGCCTTTCTTCAACTATTTTTTCGTCTTCTGATGTTATTGTTAGTTTATCTTTTTCTTCCATTTGATTTAGTATTTAAATTGTACCATAGAAAACCATTGACTGAAAATAACAAAAAGGGCTGATCAGCCTACTTTTTTCTTACTTTTGGAGTAACCCAGAACCCCATATATTTACCTGTCAACCAATGGAATTGAGCATGAAGAGCAGGAATAGAACTAAAAAATATCGTAATAAATGGTATTAGTATCCATTCCATAACCATTGAAAAATATCTCATAAAACCGATTTCTTTTGGACGTTTCGGTAAAAGTACCATGCTTAAATAAATAGACCCAATTAGTCCAAGCATATTAATAGTCAGAATAGTACTAGTTGTTTTGGGAAGATTATAGGCCAATAATGTTTCAGAAAATTGCGGACCGCCAAAAAATATTGGAAGCCATCCTAAAGCAAAAATCAAAATAGAAGAAACTGCCCATGTAACATGCCCTTCAATCAAATCCCAGCCCATTGATAATTTTTTCTTTATGGATATTTTTTTATTTTTTAAACAAGCAAAAAGAAAATATGGAACCTCCCCTACTCCATAAGCCCAACGCTTCTGCTGATGATAAATATTTTTTAGAGTAGCCCAAGTGCTATGAGCACAATTAGCATCCATAGAAATTGGGTAGAACATCGGTTCTACCCGATAGTCGCCATCGTACTCGAAAAAACATTGCCAAAATATCCTAGAATCATCTGAAACAACATTTGTTTGTTTAAAACCGACATCACTCAATGCTTTGAAACTCATAGAATGTGAAGAAAAAGTAACTAACTTTTCTGGCTGTTCCTGATTCATTGTGTGCCAAAAAGTAGCTGAAAAAGAAAAAACTCTAGAAATTACTGGCGTTTGCCAAATATTATTCAAATATAAAGGAACTGGCTGATAACTAGCACGACAGGGACGATTTACTGTAAGATAAATATAGGTTAAACAACTGAAATATTTAGGAAATACACAAGCATCTATATCAAAAGACGAAATAATAATATTTTCATAAGGAATATTCAATGGATCAATAACAAGCTTTTTAACTTGTTTGCTTGCCCAAGCATCATTGGCTCCATGCCCAGAGATTTCACCTTCTATTCCTCTAGGATGCCAAGTAACAATGAATTTAAAAAATAAATGACCAAAATCGGTTTTTATTTTTTCTGCGATTTTGCTAGCATTTTCTCGGTCTGCCTCTTCGCATGCAAAAACAACTATCATTCTGTTTTTTGGATAGTCTATTTTTGATAAATTTGTAAAGGTTTGATAAATGAGTTCTATCGGCTCTTTATAGGTAGGTAAAATTAGAAGATGGTAGATATCCTCCCTCCAATTTTTGATTTTTAAGCCATTTTTCGGTGCTTCTAAGGCGTCTAACTTGGCAAGCCAGTCCTCTTGTTCATTAGCCTTCATTTTGGCATAACTGCTTCGTAGATAAAAATAAAAATGAATAGTACGGAAAAGCCAATAAAGATCATAAAGAATAATAAAAATGGATATCCAAAAAGGCAGACTAAAAGATAAGAATATGCCCAGAGATAGAACCGCTATGCTGAGTAGCGGTACGAGCATTTCGAAAAATCTATAAAGTATTCTTTCCTTTTTAATTGAAAGATCTGCCGCTCTGCCTATTTTGAGATAATATTTTTCTTCCATATTTATTTAAGTAAAATCAAAGCGGACTATGGTTAACAGTGAGCTAAATTAGAGAAAAATTTTAATAAACGTATTTGATAACCGCCTAATTTTTGGCTAAACATTTTGATTTTCAAAACTTGAAAAAATAATCAGACAGTTCTAAATTCATTATACATCATTTTCATTCAAAACAGTGACCCTACAGGGCTTAATTATTTTAATAAATAATTAAGGACGGAGGTCTGTCTGAGACCGAGTCGGGCCAGAGGAAAATTCTAGCAAGAATTTATCCGATGGTCGTTCGATTCCCATCCTGAAAATAACAAGATAACTTTATATTCATTATACATCATTTTTGTTCAAAACAGTGACCCTACAGGTAATCGCCTTCGCATAAAAACTTGCTAGTTTTTTGCTCAGGCCGGCCTCAGCTTCAGTCAAGCTTCGACTTCGATTCCTACAACGTTTTAATGACTTATTTTTTCTTGCTCTTAAACATAGATTATGTCGAATGTGTGACCCTACAGGGAATCGAACCCTGATTATCAGATTGAAAATCTGGCGTCCTAACCGTTAGACGATAGGGCCTTAACAAATTACTTATAACAAAAATGGCTTGAAAAATCAATAGCTTAATTTTGGCTATTTTTTCTTAAAAACGATGAATTTATAACCTAAAAAGTTAAATCCTGCTGAAAAAACTGAGGCAATAATTTTAATAAAATTGAGCCAAAAAATATTACCTATTCCATAATGAGTAAAAAATGTTGTTCCAGTAAAAACTATTAAAGTGTTTAAAATCCCCGTAAAAAAACTAATTATTAAAAAGAAAATAATTTCTTTGCTAAAAAAATACTTTTCCTTTCCGAATGTCCAAAACTTATTAAAAAGATACGAGCTTATAATTGCTAAAGAAAATGAAATGGCATTTATTACTATTATCCCCTCTCCGGAATTAATTTTTAAAATATAGCTGAGAAGATTTAAAGTTCCGAAATCAACAAAACTATTTATTGCGCCGACTGTTAAAAACTTTCCAAACTCATAAACAACTTTTTTATTTGCCATATTTGCCCTGAATTAAATAGAATTTTATTTTCCAGATATCCCAAAAAATATTCCAAATATTTTTCAAACTAACCTTGCTGTCAATATTATTTTTCCAATAAACAGGTATTTCTCTTATTTTATAATTACTATTTTTTGCAATGCATAAAACTTCGATATCAAATGCAAATCCATTTATTTTTGTTTTTGAAAAAATATCTTTTGCTGTGTTTTTTTTAAAACCTTTAAATCCGCACTGAGTATCTTCATATTCAGACAATTTAATTATTTTTGTGAAAAAATTAAATGTTTTTCCTATTTTCTCCCTCAGATAAGGTTGCTTTTGGATAATCTTTGCCCCATCAGCTTCTCGTGAACCGATAACTATATCATATCCTTGTTCAAGCATATTTCTTGCATCTTTTATGTGGCTAAGCGAAGTGGAATTATCAGAATCAAGAAAAATAATAATGTTTCCTTCAGCTGATAATATTCCTGTTTTGACAGCAAAGCCTTTTCCTTTATTTTTTTCTAAATTTATCAATTTTAATCCGCTATATTCTCTAAACAGATTTTCTACGGTTGATGAGGTATTATCGCTTGAACCATCATTAACTACAATAACTTCAGCAGTAATTTTTTCTGATTTTAAAAAGTCGAAAATTTCACGTAATGTTGTTGGCAACCTTTTTTCTTCATTAAAAGCTGGGATAATTATTGAAATCATTTATTTATATCTTAACTCCGTATTTCCCTTTCCAAAAACAAACATAAAAGACGGAGTAGCCCAAAAAACAGTCTGGTTTTCATCTTTGCTTTTCCATTTTGGAAAATATGAATAATTGATTAAAATATTAGAATCACTGTTAAATTTTATGTATTCATTCTCTAATACTTCTGGATTTATTTTTTCTACTTTTATATTTTCTGAATTATTTTTTGCAATAATATCATAGATTTCTCCATAAAAAACATCTCTTTCTTTTATTTTAAGATCATTTTGTTGTTTACTTATATCAATATCTGGCTTTTCTTTTTTTGCTACAAAATAAATATTATTAGAATTACTTGAACAATTTTCTTGCGCTCCGATAACTACTACTGGCTTATTTTTGCTTGCTATTAATTTTATATCATCAGTTGGACAATTACTCGTACTTATTATATAGCCTTTTATTCGTGATAATTCATATTTTGACAACTCCTTGAATGATTTTTCTGTATACAATACTGGATGTTTAATTGCATAGTTATTCTCATACCATTTTTTCGAAAATTCCTTAAAATTAAGACTGAGCGGATTGCTTTGGATAAATAAAAATGGTTCATAATTAGTTGAAGATATTAATGATTGGGGTTCGTCATTAATTTCGATTATAACAAAAGGACTTATTTTCTTTTTAATACTAACTAAATTATTGTTAAATGATGAATTTGCAAAATCTAAAATCGGAGTATGGTGGACATTGCTTGTTAAAATGTACTTTACTCCATAAGTTGACAGTTTTTTAACAATTGATTTTATTTTCTCACTATTCTTATCAGAAATATTTTCTATCAAATTATCCAATTCAATATTTTGAAAAGCATATCCGGATTTGGATGAATTATATTCATATTGGGCAATTTCGTTTGAAATCAAATATCCATACTCAAAAATCTCTTGGTGTGATCCGTAATAAGAAAAAGAAAGTGAAGATTCATGAATTAGCCCTCCGAGTACGGGCGTTTTTTCCAATCCAAGTTGCATATTTTCATAATGCGGACCGCCTGAGCCTCCAAAAAATACTATAGCATCATCTATAAAAACCTTCTTGTCCTTATTAGAATTTAAAAAATCTAAAATTTCTTTATTTTCTTTTGCATATTGGCGAGTTTGCGCATATATTTTTTTATAAAAACTAAAATAAAAATGAGGCACTACGTCAACCATTATTCCTATAAAAAAGAACCAGCAGATAATTAATTTTATAGTAAAATTTTTTTGCTTTAAGTTTAATTTTAGTTCTAAGTAATTATCTAAAACATATCTTAAGCCATAAGTTGAAATAAAAATATTAATAACAACTATTCCAGCTGTAAAACGATACCAATGAATAGGAATCTGGATAAATTGATTTATTATATCTCTTGGCAGAAGTATTAAACTAGATAAAAAAAATATTGCTAGAAAACTATTTTTTTCTTTGATTAGCCTAACAATCCCGATAATCGTAAATACAAATAGGAAAAGTCCTAATATCGGCTGAGAATATAAAGCAATTATTGGGTCTCCTATTACCATCCCAGAATAATCCTCGCTTGAGGTGAGATTTATATTGAGCAAAAAGGGCACCCACCAAAAAGCGGTTATTAATAGACTGCCCAAAAAAATAATTAATCCTTTTTTCCAAAAACTCTTAAAATAAAAAACTATATAAAAAAGCAAATATATTGCGGCAAATATAGTAGTAAAAATATGGCTCAAGATAAGAGCGGAAAAAAGACCGATTGATAAAAATAGATATTTTTTATTATCTGTCTGCCTTAATTTTTCGATTGTTCCTATTAAAAAAATAAAAATTGGCCAAGCAAATGCGTTTGAAAAAAATCCAGCCGAAAATTCTGCAATTATTCCTACTCCGTAATTCCCTACTAGAGTCTCTAATAAAACAAGATACCCTAAACATAAAGCTAAGATGCTCGTCTTGCTATTTTTAAAAAAAATACTCGCCGTATAATAAATAGAAACTAGGAATAAAAAAGGCAGAATAAAGAGAATAAAATTAAAGCAGAAAACTAATGATAATAATTTGAAACTAATCAAATGCAAAAAACAAACCGTAATATATGGCAAGGGATTGTAAAAAGTAAAAACAGGATATCCTCCGAACCAATTAGGATCGTAGCCGCTAATACGAAATTGCTGTAAATATTCCAGCATTTTTTCACATAAGTAATAATGTCCTGGAAGATCTCCTGCTGCAATAATTTCATCTGAAAAACAAAATTTTAAAAGATAAAATAAACTGCCAAATATAATAAGTAATAGAATATTACTGAACGTTAATCGCTTTTTGACCTGCTCCAAAATATCGCTAAAATTCATAACAATTAGTTTTGCTTTTATCTATTTAATAGTATAAAATTAAATAAAAAATAAATCAAATACAGGGAAAATGATAATACTTGGAATTGAAACTAGTTGTGACGATACTGGCATCGCAATAATAAAAAGAAAAAGGGCTGAGTTTGAAATATTGGCTAATTTTGTTTCTTCACAAGAAAAACTGCATGCTGGCTATGGCGGAGTATTCCCTGCTCTTGCAAAAAGAGAACATCAAAAAAACATTTTGCCAGTTTTTATAAAATCTCTAAAGAAAGCTGGAATGCTTAAGAAAAACGATACCGAATTTGATGATAAAAAAATAAAAAAATTGGAAATTATTTTAGACAGAAATCCTGAATTATTCAAACAATTAAAAGAGTTTTTAAACAAATATCAAAAACCTGATATAGATATAATTAATGTAACTATTGGACCTGGGCTTGAACCATGCTTGTATGTAGGAGTTAATTTTGCTAAAGCTCTTAGTTTTTATTGGAATATTGAAATTAATGCTGTTCATCACCTAGAGAGTCATTTGTTGGCTAATTATATCGGACAAACCCCTAAGATATCCTTTCCAGCTATTGGACTAGTTGTTTCGGGCGGAAATACTCAGCTTATTCTAATTGAAAAAATTGGCAAATATAAAATAATTGGAGAAACAAGAGATGATGCAGCTGGAGAGTGCTTTGACAAAACTGCTCGCCTGCTCGGACTTGGATACCCTGGTGGTAAAAAGATATCTGAATTTGCAAGCAAAGCAAAAACTAATAATTTTCATATAGTCTTGCCAAGACCGATGATTTATGAAAAAAATCTTGATTTCAGTTTTTCTGGATTAAAAACAGCCGTCTTATATGAAACTAAAAAAAGAAATCGAACCGAACTTGAGTCAGAAGAATATAAAACTGAAATGTCAAAAGAAGTTGAGTTTGCAATAGTGGAGGTATTAACAAAAAAATTAGAGAAAGCAGTTGAAAAATATGCTGCAAAATCAGTAGTAATCGGTGGTGGAGTTTCGGCAAACAAAAAATTGAAAAAAGAAATAAAAAATATCGCTCAAAAAAGAAACATCGGTTTTTCTGCGCCGAAGATGGAATATTCGGCTGATAATGCTGCTATGATAGCAATCACAACGATACTATCTTCAAATTTTAAAAAAACATCTTGGAATCGAATAAAGCCAAACGCTAATTTAAAAATAAATGGACTATAATATATTTCTTTATCTTTTTCTTGCAATTACTCCTGGAGTTCTATGGCTAAGTTTTTTCTTAAAAAAAGATAATCTTCCAGAGCCTAAAATAAACTTATTCAGAGTTTTTTATTTTGGAATGATGGTTGTTCTTCTAGCTGCATTTATTGAATTGCAAATGCTAAAGAATATTGATTTAAGCTCTCCAACTATTATTGAGATGTTTGGCACTGCCGCAGAACCGACACTGTTATTTTATGGCATAAAATATATTTTTATCGTAGGTATAATAGAAGAAGTATTAAAATATTTAGTTGTAAGATTTTTAATTCTAAAACAGTCTTGTATTGACGAACCAATTGATTTGCCAATATATATGATAACTGCAGCTATCGGCTTTGCTGTCGGAGAAAATCTTTTGCTATTTTTTTACACTAATCCGATTAATGCTCCTGGAATTGCCATGACTAGATTTATCGGAGCAAATCTTCTGCATATTATTTGTAGCGCTATTATTGGGATAACGCTTGCAATTTCATTTTATAATATAAAGAAACGCTATTTAATTCTTTTTTTAGGTTTTACACTCAGTATTGTCACGCATGCCCTTTTTGATTTTTGCATACAGTTGTTTATAATCAATGAAGATAGTATAATAATTTTAGCCCCCTATATTCTTACTGGAATATTGTCTATTCTTGTAATAATCGGATTGCAAATTGTTAAAAAAATGAAAAGTGTCTGTAAAATAGACTAACAGTAAAAATTAATAATAAATAAGCTTTAATTTAGCTCATTAATGCGAAAATATTAAAAATATGTTCTCTAAACGTAAAAAAAATAATGAAAATATAAAGATTAATCCTGATTTTGAAGAAAATCCTAAATGGTCAAATAATGAAGAAGGGAGATTAGTTGTGGATGTTTATGAAACCGATCATGACCTTGTTATACAAGCAGCTATAGCTGGAATAAAAACTGAAGAATTAGATATCGCTCTTGAAAATGATATGATGATTATAAAAGGCGAAAGAATAGACCCAAGTGCTCTAAAAGATAAAAAATACTTTATTAAAGAGTGCTATTTTGGGTCTTTTAGCCGTGAAATAATCCTTCCCCGCGAGATAGATACTTCAAAAATAAAAGCAGAAATAAAAGAAGGTATTTTGACAATTAAAATGCCAAAAGTAGAAAGAGCAAAAAATAAAAGAATCAATTTAGACGGAAATAAGCAAAAAAATAATGAAGAAAAAGAAGAGTTTGAAGACGAGGAAGAATATGAAGAAGAAATTGTTAAGCCAATAAAGAAAAGGACAACAGCTAATAAGATAAAAAAACAAAAAGATCCAATGATTTATGAAGACGAAGAAGATATGGAAATGAGCGAGAGAGAACACAGTTATAAAGATGATGAATCCGAGGAAGAAAAATAAAAGAAAAAACTAAGGCAATACCTTAGTTTTTTGATATTATTTTGATTGAAAATTATCAATAGTAATATCATTAATCAAATATTTGCCATTAATTATTTTAATTTTGAAAATATAATTCCAATATCCGATTTCATTTTTTTCTTCCGTTAAATATCCGTAAACTTTAGTCGGAATTTGATAATACCCAGTACTTAAATATTTGACATTTTCTACAAACTCATATCTGCCTACTTTTCCTTCTCTAGTCAAACCAAAAATCCTTGAATCATAAATATTGAGCAGTTCTGCACTCATAATTTCTTTTGCTTTACTGAAATTATTAGCTTTTTCTGCTTCAATAAAAATATTAATAGTATTGCGTATTTTTTCTATATCAAATTCGCTTTGTCCTTGGAAAGTATTAATGCTTTGAATAATTCCTTCATAAATTACAGCAGTTTCTGTATCGTTGCTATAAGTATAAATTGGCTGCATTATTAACCCATAACCAGCCATCAAGCATTTTGTCATTTTTACATCTTCACAATTTGTTTTCTCCTTTCCAATAAAAATAGAATCATTATTATTTTTTTTAGCTTGCGGATAAATAGTTATTCCTGAAAAAGATCCGTCTTCATTATAGTTTTTTTCAATTGACCAATCTGATCGATATTTAAACCGATAACCATTCCACTCATCTATAATAAAGGAATTATATGTTTGTACTTTATTTTCTCCAGTAATCGTCATAACAACCCCTTTTTCTTCAACTGGTTCTTTTTTTATAATCATATTTCCTTTTTCGTTGTTGAACATTGCTAAATAAAAAATAATTCCAAAAACTACAATAATAATTACGGTAAAAATTATAAATTTGAATATATTAGGTTTTTGTTTTAAATTTGGGTTTGAGTTTATTTGTTCCATATTATTCAAATAAATTTCTTTATTAAAATTATATCATTTTGAACAGAAGGGTTCAAATCCCTTCCCTCTTAGATATTTAACATCAAAAGACTCCCATTCGGGAGCCTTTTGATGTTAAGTGCCGAAGGAGGGATTTGAACCCTCACGCCTTGCGACATATGCTCCTAAGGCATACGCGTCTGCCAGTTCCGCCACCTCGGCATGATATTTTATTTTACTGATTTTAACCCTCCCCACCAGATAAATTTTTGCTAAAATTTTCTGTTGGCTGGCTCAGCCCCAGTCGGGCTTCCGCCGTTGATTCTTTTTAAAAAATCAACCCTTGCGACATATGCTTGAGAGGCTCGCTCTGCCATCCGCCAGCCGGCGGACCGCCACCTCGGCATGATATTTTATTTTACTGATTTGAACTTCTAGATTGCTTCGTCGTGCTTCGCACTCCTCGCAATGACATAATAAGTTATTTAATTATTCTTAATTGATTAAATATTTTTACTGATTCTAGATTTTAATACTTTATAAATATAGCATACCAATAATTATTGTCAATTTTACGAAAATTAAAACAGGGCAAGTAGCCCTGTTTCGATTTTCTTTCTTTAAACTCCCATTACAAGTTTTACTAAGGTTGGAAGAGCTCTTGAGAAAAATGCAACTGCTATACCGATTGCTGCATACATTAATAGGTTCTTTCCAGTTTTTGCTTTTTCTGGATCTGCGCCTGCCATTACAAAACAGTAGGCACCATAAATAATCATCAAGGCAGAAATAGTCATTAATCCGATAAATATCCAATCTGTAAGATTAAATATTGCGCTTAGAAGGCAACAAGCTCCGCAGTTGCCATCATTATTACTATAAGGACAAGCAACTTTTTCAGTAGGAGTTCCGCTTACAGGATTTCCATCTGTAGTTGTATACCCGCAGTCTACCTCCATATTAACTAATCTGGCTGCATTTGCTGGGCTAATAATACAACGATCCAAAGCATCGGTTCCGCTTGCAGCACCTACGAAAGCAGGGGCACTAACAATAAAAAATAACGCACTGAATAATAAAGCTGATAAAATTTTCTTGTTCATAATTATTTTTAAATAATTTTTAATATGTAATATTTTTATTATATTTTTTATGCACCTATATTTGATATTTCGATCATAATAATTCTAGCTCCTAATACAACTATTAACCCAAGAACTGCAGCTATAACTATTTGTTTTGCTTTTTTTAATCGTTCAGCATCTCCCCCAGCTGTCATCCAATAAATACCTCCTATTAAAAGAACTAATAAGCAAATTACTCCAACTATTGTAAATATTTTATCAGTAATGTTTTCTAATATAGTCAATAATTCTCCTGACCAAGCCGTAGAGCCTGCTGTAGCTGCATTAGCTATCCCATACGTAAAAAGAAATATATAAAGTATAATTAAACTTTTAAAATATTTTTTATTCATAATTGAATTATTAACTAACTCATAAGTCCATTAACAAAACTCATCAACATAGCGGCAGCTAAGACAACGGCAAGTCCGATTAAAGCATATTTAATAAAGTCAAATGCTTTTTTTGTTTTACTTGTATCATCTCCAGCAGTCATATAAAATATCCCTCCTACGATAATCATCAAAACACAAAGAGGAGCTACCCAAGCAAACAAAATATCAACAATCTTTTGGATAGCAGCTTCAATTGTTATCGAATCTCCCCATTGTGCAAGCGATGGCGCACTATAACCAGCATTAGCAATACTAGGAATGATTACTAACCCAGCAATTAACAAGGAAAAGCATGATGCTGTTAAGTATGTAGAATTTTTTTTATTCATAATTTTATTTTATTTATCTTATTTATTTTATTTATATTTTAGCATTTAGTTGCACTAATATCTAGAGCATCGATAATAAAAGAATAAATTGCTTTAGAAGATAAAACGACAATTAATCCTATTACCGCAAATGTAATTGCTGATTGTGCTGTTTTTATCTTAGAAGGGTCTCCCATTGATGTTAGCCAGCTAATACCAGCTAAAAGAATTACAAACCCTAAGACTGGCGCTCCTAAATATACCAATCCATCAAAAATAATACATAATAAGCTTGGAAGAGTAGTAACAGAGAGCGGATTGCTTATAATCGCACTGCTAGAAGCTGCTACTGCCCTGCTAATAATTCCAGCAGATGAAATTATTACTGAAAAGAAAAATGCAATTATTACTTTTTTTTTCATGATTATAAAATGATTCTTATTTTTTAAAGATTAATCCTCTATGATATTGCCCAGCATCAAATTCCTTTTCGATGCTGTATCCTTTTTCGATAATATTTTTTTTAATTTCTTCAAATTTAACTACATTATCTTTTAATCCCATTGGATTATTATCTTTCCAATCAGCAATAAGCATCATTCCTCCTTTTTTCAAAATACGATCCGCTTCGTTCAAAACTAGTTCAATACTATCTAATTGAAATAATATATTAATAATAAGAACTAGGTCTATCTCATCATTGTTAATAATTTTAACACCTTTCTCAATATCTGACAATATAGTTTTGATATTACTTACATTTTGCCTATTAGCATTCGCAATTAAAAAAGATAATGGTTCTTCTAGGATATCAACAGCATAAACCATTCCTGAAGGAAGCATTTTTGCAAGCGGAATAGTCCATCCCCCTGCACCGCAACCAAGATCGCAAGCAACCATTGTTGGCTTTATGGTTAAAGTTTTTAAAATTTCTTGTGGATTTAAAAATTCATTTTGCATAGAATTTAAATTATTTAATTTATAAATAAACCACAATGGCTCGCAAATCCGCGAGCCATTTTATTATTCTTCATTTTCGTTATCGTCTATATCTTCAATTTTTTGATGTGCAAGACAAACAGCTGAGGCAACTCTATCACCTTCTTTTATTTTCATAATTCTAACGCCTTGAGTATCGCGTCCAAGTTTTGGTATGCTTGAAATTTTAGTTCTAATTGTTTGTCCTTTTTGAGAAATAACTATCAAATCTTCTTGTTCTTGAATTATTTCTATTTTTACAATAGAACCAGTTTTTGCCGTAACTTTTGCAGTCTTAACCCCAGAACCTCCCCTTCCTTGTCTTTTGTATTCTGAAACAGCTGTTAATTTTCCGAATCCATTTTCCATTAATACCAATAAGTATGCTTTTTCTTTTGTTTTTTCTTTGCGAACAACTTGCATTCCAATTACTTGATCTCCTTTTTTAAGCGCAATACCTTTGATACCAGCAGCTGTTCTGCCCATTGCTCGAACTTCTTTTTCGGCAAATTTAATTGATTGACCATCTCTTGTGACTAAAATAATATCATCTCCATCTCCAATTTTCTGCACACCGCAAAGTGAATCATCTTTTTTAAGTCCAATTGCAATTAAGCCATTACGTCTTACATTTTCAAAATCTTTAACAGGTGTTTTCTTGACTATTCCATTCTTAGTTGCCATAAACAAGTATTTTATATCTCCGTCCCTCCTATCACTTTTGCTTACTGGTAAGACTGACAATATCTTATCGCTAGACGAAACTTCTAAGAAATTCATAATACCCCTTCCTTTGTTAGACCTCTGGCCTTCAGGAATCTCATATACTTTAGTTTGGAATGCCTTGCCAGAATCTGTAAAGAAGAAAATTGAATCATGTGTTTGAGCCGAAATGAAGTGATGAACTTCATCATCATCTCCTGTTTTCATTCCTAAAGAACCTTGTCCTCCCCTGTTCTGTTTTTTATATTCAGAAGGGTTCATTCTTTTTATAAAACCTCCGGCAGTCAAAGTAACTATTGTATCTTCTAAAGGAACTAAATCTTCTTCGGAAATAGTTTCTGGACTGTGCTTTACAATAGCTGTTTTTCTTGCATCTCCATAATTTTCGAGTTCAAACTGAATCTCCTTTTTCATTGCCTTTTTCTGTTCTGTTTTACTCTCAACCAACTTGGTCAATTCTTTAATCATTTTCAGTTTTTCTGCAAGTTCATCCGCAACTTTTTGTTTTTCTAGTTTTGCTAATTGATGTAATCTGATTTCCAAAATGGCTTCTGCTTGAAGCACAGTCAATTTAAATTTTTTGCATAAATTGTTTTTAGCATCTTCCTTGTCTTTTGACTTTCTAATCGTTTCGATAACATCATCAATATTATCAAGCGCAATCATTAAGCCTTCCAAAATATGAGCTCGCTCTTTTGCTTTTTCTAAATCATATTTGCCTCTCCTAACCACAACATCTTGTTTATGAATTAAATAATATTCCAAGACTTCTTTTAAATTCAAAACTTTTGGTTCGATACCATCAACTAATGCAAGCATATTTAAATGATACATTCTCTGAAGGTCAGTGTATTTATATAAGGTATTTAAAATCTTTTTTGGAATTCCGCCTCTCTGCAAATCAATAGCAATTCTCATTCCATCTTTATCAGATTCATCTCTGATATCTTTAATACCATCTACTCTTTTGTTCTGGACTAAGCCAGCAAGCTGAGTAATAAGATTTGACTTATCTACTTGAAAAGGAATTTCATTGATAATAATCTGCGGGTTCTTACCTTCTTTTTCGATAATATCTACTTTTCCACGCATTAAAAATGCCCCCTTCCCTTGTGAATAGGCTGCAAGAATTGCTTTTTGATCAAAAATTATTCCACGAGTTGGAAAATCTGGCCCTTTAATAAATTGGAATAAATCTTCAATTTCTGCTTTTGGATTATCAATCAAATGTATTAAGGCATTGCCAACTTCTACGAGATTGTGTGGCGGAATATTAGTTGCCATACCAACAGCAATACCAGTTGACCCATTCAAAAGCAATCCCGGTAATGGGGCTGGAAGAACGGTTGGTTCTTTTCTCGTGCCATCGTAATTGTCAATAAAATTAACTGTACCTTTTTCGATGTCTTTCAATAGCTCCTCCCCAATCTTTGACATTTTTGCTTCGGTATATCTTTGAGCTGCTGGCGGATCACCATCAATAGAACCAAAATTACCCTGCCCTTTTACTAATGGGTACCTTAAAGAAAAATCTTGCGCCATCCTAACCATCGCAGCATAAACTGCCTGATCTCCATGAGGGTGATATTTTCCCAAAACTTCTCCGGTTATAGCGGCTGATTTTCTGAATTTTGCATCAGATCTAACTCCCATGTCATACATTGCATAAAGTATCCTTCTTTGTACTGGTTTTAAGCCATCCCTAACATCTGGCAATGCTCTTGCAACGATAACAGACATTGCATAGTCAATATAGCTCTCTCTCATTTCTGTAGAGATTTCTCTGTCTACTACGTTTCCTATTGTTGAGATAATTTCTTCTTGTTTTTTAGCCATTTTTCGTTAACAACAATTTTTTATTTTTCTTCTAAAACTACGATATCAACTTTATCATCGCTTCCTTTTGGCCCTAAATGTTTCTTTTGGATATTCAATTTATCCTGTGGAGTTATATTATTTTCTCCCATTACTTTTAGGAATGCGCTCAGTTTTTCTTTATTATAACACATAGGAATGACCATTTTTGGTTCGATCAAAGAAATAACTTTTACCGCTTCTTTAAAACCAATAGTCTTGTCTCCATCAATCGGAACAAGTAAAATATCGACATTTCCAATGCCTTCAGTTTGTTCTTCATTTATTTCTTCTATTCCTAATAAGCCAAGATGGCAGATTCTTATATTTTCTGCCTCGATCAAGTAAATTATGTTTTTTTTCTTTTTATCTATTTGAAGAGAAGGAATTCCTTGTACAAAAACTCCCTTTATTTCATATTCCCCGCAAGACGATATATAAAATTTATCTCCGGATTTAGATTTTCCGGTTTCATCTTTTGCAGTAATATTACTTGTCTTTAATGAGATATCAGCTTCTATTTTGGCAGATTTTTTGTCGTTTTCAGGAACGTCAACAGCAAGAAAAATATTTTCTTTGTCAGAAGTCGAGCTTGTTATTTGGAAACATGTATCTCCGTACCAGATTATTTTCATAAGCAAATATTATTTTTAAATTTGGAGCGGGCAAGCAGAATCGAACTGCCGTCTTAACCTTGGCAAGGTTACATAATAGCCACTATACGATGCCCGCAAAATATGTGCCGAGGTCCGGAATCGAACCGGAATCTAATGTTTTTCAGACATTCGCCGTGACCGACTTGGCTACCTCGGCATAATCTTGCATGCCCGAAATTACTAATTATCACTCTCGGACTTATTTATTTTACACTATAAATTGTCAAAATTCAATTTACAATTTTTTCTATTCTGATTTATTTGTGTGGGCGATACAGGGCTCGCCTTTCGATATTTGTCTGCTGACAAATTCTCAAGGCCGGCCTCGGGACCAGCCGTCCCTCCGGCTTCTCGCCTAAGCTTTTTATTTCGTTTCGTGTGGGCGATACAGGGCTCGCCTTCACATCAGTTTCTGCTGAAACTGACGCTGACTTTTGTCTCAGTCAGACAAAAGTCTTCTCGCCCCTTTCGGACATTCTATTCTATTCTACTATGTGGGCGATACAGGGCTCGAACCCATGACCTCATCGGTGTAAACGATGCGCTCTACCAACTGAGCTAATCGCCCAAATTATACACTATTAGATTGCTTCGTCCGCCAGCTGGCGGACTCGCAATGACAGGTATTCACAAAGTCTCTGGGGAGGGACTTGACCTTTAAATAAATTTCTACTGAAATTTTTTAAAGGCTGGGCTCGGGCTCAGACAGCCCTCCGCCCGTTTAAGCCCTCTTCCTCCTCACAAATATAGATTATGGTGTTGTGTTGTACACAATATCATAATCTATTTGTGGGCGGGGAGGGACTTGAACCCTCACGGGAGTAATCCCCTATGCACCTCAAGCATAGATGTCTGCCGATTCCATCACTCGCCCAAAGTTTTTTGTAGAATGCCTTATTTTTAATAAGGCATTCCTAGTTTTTATTTATTCTTCAGATGATTCTTCTCCGTTATCCATCGCAACTGTTTTTAGACGAGCTTTTCTTCCTTTAGCATCTCTTAAATAATAAAGTTTTGACCTTCTTGTTTTAGTTCTTTTCATTACTTCAATCTTGCTAAGTGAAGGCGAATGTATTGGAAAAATTTTTTCTACTCCAATTCCTCCGATAACTTTTCTAACTGTAATAGTTCCGGTAATACCTTTTCCGTGTTTACAAGCTAATACTTGACCTTCAAATATCTGAATTCTTTCCTTATTATTCTTTTCTTTAAGAATCTGATGAACTCTTACGGTATCTCCTGACCTAATATCAGGCAAATCAGTTTTAAGATTAGCTTCTATGATACCGATATGCTTAATTTCTGGTTCGGCAATTTTAATAACAGGCTCAGCATCAATAACCTCTGTAGTTTCAGCGGTTTCAATAGCTTCAGTAGTAGCTTCGGTTGGTTCTTCAACAACCTCTGTAATTTCTGCAACTTTTTCTTGAGTTTCGGCTTCCTTTTTAATTTCTTCTGTCATTTTTTTATTAGATTCACTTAATTATTCTTCCTTGGTGGGCGTATCCTGACTCGAACAGGAGACCTTTACGATGTCAACGTAACGCTCTAACCAACTGAGCTATACGCCCGAAGTAACGCTCTTCTTCAGATAATTTTCTACTGAAAATTTCTTCAGACCCGCCTCAGCCCCAGTCGGACTTCCGGCCTTGCAAGATTACTTGCAAGTCAACTGAGCTATACGCCCCCTAAGGAGATTAACGATATCCCTATTTAAGCAAATTACACAATAAAAGTCAATAAATAGAACGTTAATCTCTTTTGCTGTTTTTAAGGATAAAATAGTGCCATCCACGCTTTATAATATTTACTTAAAGAGACATAAATGTCTCTGGCTTGCTGCGCATTTCGAAAATTATTAAATTTTAATGGATTCGTCTTAAAATATTTTCCTGCTGGAAAATTTTTAAGACCTGCCTCAGTGCCAGTCGCGCTTCCGGCTTCGAGTCCATCCACGCGTTCCTATATATTTGTATTAGTAGCAAAGCTACTTAAATACAAATAATGTGCGCATGGATGGACTCGAACCATCGACCTTCCGCTTATAAGGCGGATGCTCTAACCACCTGAGCTACATGCGCAAAATACCTTTACTTTATATAATAATCGTTTAATACTTTCAACCCCATAAGAACTCTTTCTGATAATCTTGCATCCCCTATTCTCAAATTACAGGTTCCATGTCCAAATCCTTTCTTATGATTTATGTTTTTACTAAAGCTATCTTTTATGTATGGATTATCAAATTGTAGTTTAGATATTTCCAGTACTTCTGTCCAAAAATTTATCTCTTTATTAATATCCATATCTTTATAAAGATGTAAATTGATTTTCGATTTTTCTTTTTTAATATTCCAACATTCTTCCAACCAAGACATAAAAAATTTGATAACTGCTGGATCAGTATTTGAAATAGAAATTTTTGTAAAATCATTTTTTGCTCCTTCTCCCCAATAAAGAAAAAAGCCAGCAAGGTATAGTTCTTTTTTGCTCAAAGGAAGTATTTTTTTCTTTTCTTCATTATAAAAATCATTTAACCTTGCTTCCTTTTTCTTTCTTTTTGTTTCTCGGCAACGTTCTATTTTTTGTTCTGAGTTTTTAAGTTCTTTGATTCTTTCTTCTGATAAAGGAAAATCCTTTAGCCATGAACTTAAAGTACTTTTACTAATTCCTAAAAACTCTTTTATTTGACTATAACTTAAGCCTTTTTTTCTTAAACAAATAGCTTTTTGTTTTTCAAGTGATCTAGACATAATTGAACCTTAGAAATATTTTAAAATTAGGTATTTCTAAGGTTCATTTATCAAAGATTCTACAAAAATACCACCTTACTATTACTTTTTTGTCTTTATGATTGCTTCAAATTCTTCTCTTTCAATTGTTTCTTTTTCCATCAAAACAGAAACTATTTTCTCAATCAAGTCTTTATTTTCCTTGATTATATTTTCTGCAGTTTTTTCAGCTCTTTTAATAATATCTTCGACTTCCTTATCAATGGCTTGAGCAATACTTTCTGAATAATTTTTAGTTTCTCCATATTCCCTATCTAAATATATTTCAACTTCTCTTTCACCAAAAGTAATCGGTCCTAAGCTAGACATTCCATATTTTTTTACTATTCCTCTTGCTATTCTTGAAGCTTTTGACAAATCATCTGAAGCTCCTGTTGAGATATCGCCAAAAATAAACCTTTCTGCACAATATCCACCCAATGCAACAGAAATACTTGATTCAAGTTCTGATTTTGTTCGGAAATAGCGTTCTTCTGACGGTACATTTAATGTATATCCAGCAGCCATACCTCTTGAGATAATAGAAATTTTTCTAACTGGTTCAGCACTGGGAACTAAAGATGACACAAGCGCATGACCGGCTTCATGATAAGCAGTAATCTTTTTTTCTTTATCCGATAGAACATGGCTTTTTCTTTCTGGCCCTAATAAGACTTTTTCGATAGAAGTCAATAAATTATCTTGAGTAATTGTCTTAGTCCCTCTCTTTGCTGCCAGTATCGCCGCCTCATTGACAACATTTGATAAATCAGCTCCTGAAAAACCTGGCGTTCTTTCGGCCACTTCTCTTAATTTTGTATTCTTATCTAATGGTTTTCCAGCTGAATGGATAGATAAAATATCCTCTCTCTCTTTGATATCAGGCAAATTAATAACAACCTTTCTATCAAATCTTCCTGGACGTAGCAAAGCTGGATCTAGAACATCAGAACGATTAGTCGCTGCTAAAATTATTATTTTATCATTTTGCTCAAAACCATCCATTTCAGTTAATAATTGATTTAATGTCTGCTCTCTCTCTTCATGCCCTCCTGTAATTGCTGGCCCTCTTGTCTTTCCAATACTATCAAGCTCATCAATAAAAACAAGACAAGGTTGATGTTTTTTAGCTGAAGCGAAAAGACTGCGAACCCGGCCAGAACCAACGCCAACAAACATTTCAACAAAAGAAGATCCAGCAACAGAAAAAAATGGAACATCGCTTTCTCCTGCAACTGCACGAGCAAGTAATGTTTTTCCACAGCCAGCGGGACCCACTAAAAGAACTCCTTTGGGAATTCTTGCACCCATTTTTAAATATTTATTAGGATTTTTTAAGAAATCTACAATTTCTTTGAGCTCTTCTTTTTCTTCTTTTAATCCAGCGACATCTTTAAAAGTAATCTTTTCTTTTGGTTGCCCTTCTGCTCCAAAAAGCTTTGCTTTTGCTTTTGTAAAATCAAAAGTTTGGGCAGCACCTGTTTTTGCCTGCTTAAAAACTAACCAAAAGAAAAACCCAAAAACAATAAAAGGCAATATTATAAATAAGAAAAATGCCCATAACCAATCATACATTTCAGATTCTTCGCCAAAAACAAATGAAACGTTGCGTAGTTTTTCTTTTTCTACTCCATAGTTGGTTAGTGCTTGTCCTATTGTATCGTTAGTTTCTTTTTTTGTTTTAGCTTCGCTTTTATCTTTATAGGTAATCAAAAGTTCATCCTTATTAGATGTAACTTTTTCTACTTTTTCTGAATTAATATCCTGAACAAGCTGAGTAATAGAAATTTCTTTTATTTCCACAGCTGGTTTGTTAAAGAAATTAAAAAGTGTACCCAAAATCAAGAAAATAAGAACAACATAGAAAATATTCAGAAGTAATCCCTTGATAGGACTTTTCATAGGTTCTAATTTTATTAAAATTCCAATTATTTTAACCTTAGAGACATCCAATGTCTTTGTGGTTGGAAACTAAGAATTTGGAATTCATATTCTTTGCCAACTTCCATTTTTTCTTTCATTTTTGTCTCTGAGCCGAATTCTGAGATATGAATTAATCCTTGGATTTTAGCATCTTCTTTTTCAGTTTTTAATTGTACAAAAGCACCAAAAGGATTGAATCTTGAGATTATTCCAATAACAATATCACCATTCTTTAAGCCAAGTTCTTGCCAAGGATCTTTTTTAAGATTTTTTAAGGATAAAGATACTCTTCCCTGACTAATGTCAATGATTTCAGCTTTTACTTTTTGTCCTATTTCAACGAATTGAGATGGGTCTTCGATTAGTTGCCAATCAAGTTCAGAAATATGAACCAATCCTTCAAGCAAATCGTCATCAGGAGCTCCTTCAAATGGCTGTTCTGGCATAGCAAACTTGATAAATGCACCAAAGTTTACAATTCCAGAAACTTTTCCTTCTACAATGTCGCCGACTTTGAGATTTTTGATAGCTTTTTGAAGATTTTCGTTTTCTTTTGACTCTTCGGTTAAAATAATCTGGCCTGCTTTTTCATCAAAATCCAAAACTTTAACTTTTATTTCTTGACCGATAAAAGACTGCAGTTTGCGTAGAATCTTAGCTTTATCACCTTCAGGGACTCTAGGATATTTTTCTGGAGATAATTGAGATGTAGGTAGAAAAGCTGGGATACCTGAAATATCAGTAAGCAATCCTCCTTTGTTTACCTTGCTAATTTTAACATTGAATTCCTTATCAGAATCTTTCATTTCCTTAACATTCTTCCAAGCAAATTCTCTTTCAGCATCTCTTAAAGATAACTCAATAAAGCCGTTTTCGTTTTCAGCTTCAATAACCTTAACAGATATGATATCGTTTGGTTTGACATTTTTCAAAACGTTTCTAGCGTTTTGATATTCTGCACCAAAGATTATCCCTGTTTTTGTTGGACCTAAGTCTAAATAGATTGATAGATTTTCAATAGCTAAAACCCTACCATCTACAACATCGCCCGATTTTAAGATCCGGACAGAATCATTTAATTTTTGTAATATTTCGTTCTGCATATAAATAGTTTATAGCATAAAGAACTAGAGTAATCAAGATTTTATAAATCTAAAAGCGAAATAGTCTTTTCTTGACTATTTTATGCTAATTATAAATTAATCCTCTATTTTGTTTATTAAAAAAGTAGAAAATAATCTCTATTCTTTTTCTTCTTTTATGTTTAATTTTCAATCCAGCTCGGATTAATGTTTAAGCGATTAGCAGAACAAGTTGAACTACTTGTTCCGTCTGCTACAGTACATATCCATGTAATGGTAGCACCTTTTTCTGGAAAGGCAGTGTTTGATGGAATTCCAGTTGTACATTGTGCTCCTTCATACG
>Ga0265297_10003217_pt1 | contig 30157 bp, 37 predicted proteins | sample Munlanlwell13791_FD_192502 | JGI IMG/M metagenome (GOLD analysis project Ga0265297, IMG submission 192502) | Leachate microbial communities from a municipal landfill in Southern Ontario, Canada - Leachate well 137-91 | ecosystem: Engineered > Solid waste > Landfill > Unclassified | place...
AAGAGAAATGTGAAATAAATCAATAAAATTTTTGTTCAAATGTCCACATCCGTAGAAAAAATTAAAGAAAGGTTGAGTATTGTGGATGTTGTCGGTTCGTATCTGAAGCTGGATAGGGCAGGCAACAATCTCAAAACGAAGTGTCCTTTCCACAATGAAAAGACGCCGTCTTTTTTTGTATCCCCGGATAGAGGAAGCTATTACTGTTTTGGTTGCGGTGCAAAAGGAGATATTTTTAGTTTTGTGGAAGAATTTGAAGGAATTGATTTCATGGGTGCTCTTAAAATTCTTGCCGAAAGAGCGGGGATAGAACTTGAAAAATACGAACCAGGAAAAGTAGAAAAAAAAGACAAACTTTTTAAACTTTTGGAAGAATCAACCAAGTTTTTTGTTGGTTGTCTTCAAGAAGAAACAATACCAAAGGAATATTTGAAAAAAAGGGGACTTACAGAGAAAACAATTAAAGATTGGCAAATTGGCTATGCAAATGATGATTGGCATAAAGTTTCTGAGTATCTGAAAGGTAAAGGTTTCACTGACGAAGAAATGGAAAGAGCCGGTCTTATCAAAAAGGGTGATAAAGGCTTTTACGACAGGTTTCGAGGCAGAATAATGTTTCCAATCTTTGATACAGCAGGCAGGATTATCGCATATTCCGGCAGAACTTTATCAAAAGATGAAAATACTCCAAAGTATCTCAATAGCCCTGAGACACCACTTTTCAACAAATCAAAAACACTCTATGGATTTCATATCGCAAAGCAAGCGATAAGAAAATTTGATTACTCAGTACTTGTAGAAGGACAAATGGATCTACTTATGTGTCAGCAAGCCGGATTTACAAACACAGTTGCTTCTTCGGGAACAGCACTTACCCTTGATCATTTGGAAATTTTGAAGAGAATGTCTAATAGAGTGATCATGGCATTTGATTCTGATAGTGCTGGGGCAAAAGCGGCAGAAAGAGCATGGATGATCGCCATGTCTGCCCAAATGGAGGTAAAAGTAACACAGATTCCAGACGGATTTGATCCAGCGGATCTGATTTTGAAAGGATTGTCTGGAAATGGGAAAACGGGCAAAGAAGATTGGAAAATTCTTCTGAAAAATGCACAGAATATTATTGATTTTCTTCTTAATAAAGTTTTAGACGAGAAACTTGATAACAGAAAACTCGGAATTGCAGTGAGAGAAAAAGTTTTGCCATATGTTTCTGTGGTAGATAGTGAGATAGAAAAATCACAATATATTGAAAAGATATATGAAAGAACTGGAATAAAAATAGAGGCGCTATGGGATGACCTTAAAAAAATAAAAGTTGTTATTACCATTCTTAATGGTGCTAAAAATATAGAGCAAAAAGAGGCAAGTGAATATAATAAACTAATAAAAATAAATTCTTTGGAAAGAAAGGCTGTAGGTATGATTTTAATGATAGAATCCGATGCTTCTAAAAATAAACTTTTAACTTTTTTTGAGGATGAGATTAAGAAGTTCCTAGACATAAACTTTTTGGAAAAAAGCAAGATTTTGGATAAAAATTTAAAAAATGAAATTATATTTGAAGCAGAAAGCTACTATTTGGGGTTTCCGGACGATAAACTTAAGTCGGAATTTTCCGGACTTTTAAAAGGAATAAAAGAAGAGGAATACAAGAAAGAACTTTCGGAGATAATCATGGAAATAAAAAAGGTTGAAAAAACAAATGATAAAGATAAACAGTTAGCGTTGGCAAAGAGATTTAACGATGTTTCCAAGATACTTAATAGTTTAAAAATTAATAAATAAGTCGAAAGAAATTATTAGCTTAATATTTTAATACAATGAAGAAAAAGAAGATAAATAAGAAACTAAAAAGAAAACAAGTAGTAAAAAAATCAAAAAAGAAACTTGCTAAAAAGAAAGTTGTTACTAAGAAGAAATTACCCAAGATTACCCTAAAACAGAAAGATATGGAAGAAAGATCGTCCAGACTTCTTGCAAAAGGTAAAGAGAGAGGATTTGTGACTTATGATGAAATTCTCCATGAATTTCCAAAGATAGAGGAAGATATTATTTTTCTCAATGAGCTTTATGTTAAATTGAGTTCATCTGCGATAGATGTTTTAGAAGGAGGAGGAATGCTTGAATTTGAGGATGAAAATGCAAATAAGAAAGTTTACGGAGGGAAAAAAGCTGATCCATCGTATGATTCAATACAGATTTATCTTAAAGAAATTGGCCAATATCCGCTTATAAATGCATCAATGGAAAAGGATTTGGCAAGAAAGATTCAAAATGGCGATGAAGAAGCAAAAAATTTACTTGCAAAAGCAAACTTGAGACTCGTGGTATCTATTGCTAAAAAATATGTTGGAAGAAGTGCAGACCTTACTCTTCTTGATCTTATACAAGAAGGGAATCTCGGTCTTTTTAAAGCTGTAGATAAATTTGATTGGACAAAGGGTTACAAATTTTCTACCTATGCTACTTGGTGGATAAGGCAAGCGATTACGAGAGCTCTTGCAGATCAATCCAGGACTATTCGTGTACCAGTACACATGGTGGAAACTATCGCAAAATACAAGCAAGTCTTTAGAAGGCTCTCCCAAGATCTTGGAAGAGACCCAATGCCAGAAGAGATTGCAACAGAAATGGGGATAGAAGTAGAGAAGGTTTACATAATAGAAAAAATTGATCAGGATACTGTGTCTCTTGAGACCCCCATTGGAGAAGATAGCGATGATGGAAAATCTACGCTTGGAGATTTTGTCGCAGACGACAAGATACTTTCTCCGGACCAAGATTCTTCAAGGAGAATTTTGGGAGATCAAGTTAGGGAAATTCTTACGGATCTCTCTCTTAAAGAAAGAAAGATTTTGGAAATGAGGCATGGTTTAAATGATGGTATTACGCATACGCTTGAAGAAGTAGGGAAGGAATTTGGTGTAACCCGAGAAAGGATTCGTCAAATTGAAGCCAAGGCTCACGAAAAAATTCGTGTTCACGAAAAAATTAATAGGTTGCAGAGTTACTAGATAGTCTTTTTCTCAATAGAAATAGCATGATATAATTGTTGTTTATGAACAACGTATATAATTGGTATCAGACTCTCATTAAACCATCTTGGGCTCCGCCCAGCTGGTTATTCGGCCCCGTATGGACTTTTCTTTATATTTTAATTGCAATTTCTTTTGGAAAGGTATTTATAATGTTTTTTCAAAAACAAATTCCTTTTATAGTTATTCTTCCCTTTGTTCTAAACTTGATTTTTAATTTTGCTTTTACACCACTTCAATTTAGTCTTAGAAGTAACATTCTTGCTGGGGTAGATATTTTGCTTGTGTTAGGCACACTTATTTGGTTAATGATTGCGATTTTTCCATATGCTAAATGGATTACATATATTCAAATTCCTTATTTAATCTGGGTTTGTATTGCTACAGTTTTGCAATTTACAATTACTTACTTAAACTGGTAAAAAATGAAATTTACATTATCAAAAACAGATTACATTCTTTATAGAGATTGTGAGAAGAACACTTGGGTTAAAATTCATAAGCCGGAAATTTATAACGCAAAGGAACTTTCTCAATTTGAGAAGACTATTATAGAAACGGGAAATGAAATAGATGAACTAGCGAGGGATCTTTTTCCTGGAGGAATACTTGTAGAAAGTCGTAGTAATACGAAATACACGAAATCTCTTATCGAAAAAAAGACGGAAGTTATTTACCAGCCGGTTTTTGAGACAGAAAAATATAAAACAGCTTGCGATATTTTGGTATGGAATATTAAAGCAAGAAAGTACGATCTGTTTGAAGTCAAAGCTTCAAACAGTGGTGAAGATAAAGGGGTAAAGGATATTATTTATGCACATGATTTAGCTTTTCAATATATTGTTTTAACTTCTTTAAAAGTTCCTTTAAATAAAACATATATAATTCGTCTAAATAAAGAGTATAAAAGAGTAGGAGACCTTAATATAAAAGAATTATTTACAAAAGAGGATTTTACGGAGAAGGTTGAAAAAATTAAGGAAGAAGTTACTGGGGAGATGGAAAATGCTTATAAAGTACTTTCTACCGATAAAGAACCATTTGGTGAATGTAAATGCATGCTTCGTGGAAGAAGCGCTCATTGTACGACTTTTACATATTCAAATCCAAACGTTCCGGAATATAGTATTCACAGTATTACAAGAATTGGTCTTTCAAAGAGGAAATTAGAATACCTAGTGGATAATGATATTTTGGACATTATGGATGTTCCAGAGGACACGGAGGGGGTTTTTGAGCTAAGTGAGGCGCAAAGAAACCAAGTTAGAGTGGTACAATCTGGAAAACAAATAATCAAACATGACGGTATTGAGTCATTTTTATCTACCATCAAACACCCAATTTCTTTTATAGATTATGAGACTTTTGCATCTGGTATCCCTAGATTTTTTAGATATAGTCCATACGACCAAATACCTTTTCAATTTTCTTTACATGTTTTAGAAAAGGATGGTGCAGATTTGAAGCACAGTGAATTTTTATTTGTTGATAATACAAATCCAGATGTGCATTTTATTAAAGCAATGCAAAAACACATACCGGTAAATGGTTCTATAATAGTTTGGAACAAAAAATTTGAAATGGGAATAAATAAAAAACTGGCCGAGAGGAATTCTGAATACAAAAAATACTTGGATGATATAAATAGCAGAATTATTGATCTAGAAGATCCATTCAAAAACCAGTATTATGTACATCCAAAATTTAAAGGTAGGACATCCATCAAATATATCTTACCGGCACTTGTCCATGATTTATCATATAAAAACATGGATATTCAAGAAGGAGGTACTGCATCTGATACTTGGAATAAGATTGTTACCGATCAATATTCAGAGAAAGAAAAAGAAGAAAAAACAAAACATCTCAAAAAATATTGCGAATTAGATACTTATGCAATGTATGCTATTTGGAGAAAACTGAGAGAATTACTTTAATATAATATCTACAAAAGCTTTAAAAGCATTATACTGATAGGCTCCGCTAAAACTTATATGTTTTTTATCGGTTCCAATAACCATATTTGTTCCAAAACTTGTTGTTATATTTGTAATCTTTTCGTCGGTAAGTGCATTCTTTAAAATTATTTCTATGTGAGGAGTGCTCAACTGTCCGCCAGTAATTTTTATTGCATCTGCTAAATCTTGATCTACTATTGATTTTTGCGAACCGGATGAAAGGCATTCGTTGAATTTTGTAATATCAAGTCCTAGAGAAGTGGCAATTTTAGGTAGTTCTGCTAAGTCCAAGCCGTTATTTCCCGGGGTGACTGTGTAAATTTGATCCAAAAATTTCCAAAACATACTTTCTCCGCCGAGAAGTGTAGCACATTCTGTTGCTTCTGCTTCTTTGGGAGCTTTTGAATGTAAACCAGTAATTGGAGAGTGTCTAAACACCCAAGCGACCTGACCTGTTTTCCCATAGACATCTGTTATTTGATGCATAACTGTATGAAACATCTTGCAAGGAGGGCATTCTGTATCTCCGTATTCCACAACAACAATATCTGCTTCTGAACTGCCTAAAATGTGATCTTTTTCATTTATGGGGGTTACAACAGAACTTTCGGTATTATTTTTTACTGTTGTTGGAGCATTAGTTTTAATTTCTTTTGTCCAAAAAATTACTCCGGCAATTAAAGCTCCTGTTATAACTATTGCTATCGGTGTCAGATATTTATTCATCTTTTTTATTTTATCCACTTCCAGGTGGATTATTAACTTATAATAGGGCAATTTTATCATACCTGTATCATACTTTGCAAATATTGCTATAATATAGGGATGTTCAACTCAATAATTTTAGGAGTTATCCAAGGCGTCACGGAATTCTTGCCAATTTCTTCCTCGGGACATTTGGTGTTGTTTAGAAATATTCTAGGTTTTAAGACAGGTTACGACTTATCTTTTGATGCTGTATTACAACTTGCTACTGGACTTGCGCTCGTTGTGTATTTTTGGAAAGATATTTGGAGTTTAATTACCTCTTTTTTCAAAATGATCTCGAAGAAACCGACGGAAATCAAAGAGAGAACTTTAATTTTTGCCATTATTCTCGGCACAATTCCAGCGCTGATAGGAGGGCTTCTTCTTGAAAAACAGATGGATACAATTTTTAGAAATTTACATCTCGTTGCCTATGTCCTCATAGCGGGAAGTATTGTTATGTATTTGGCTGAAAGACTTTCAAAACAAAATTCAAACCTCTCTGCGGGCAGGGGATTTGTTATCGGATTATTTCAGATTCTGGCACTTCTTCCTGGTTTTTCCCGTTCGGGAACAACAATTTCAGGGGGACTTTTTATGGGACTGAGTAGAGAACAAGCAGCAAGATTTTCTTTCTTACTTTCAATACCAATTATTGTTGGTTCTGGTTTATTAAAACTATTTGAGCTTGTCCACAAACATGAGCTAGGGGGCCTCGGACTTCCACTTCTCGTCGGTTCTCTTATTGCATTTTTGACAGGACTTCTAGTTGTGCATTTTCTTTTGAAATACCTTAAAAATCATAAATTAAATGTTTTTGTGTATTATCGCGTTCTTTTGGCAGTTTTAATTTTAATTTTTATTTAAAAAAGTAAAAAACGAATATTTTTTATCCAAATAAGGTGTGCGTAATCACTGTTTCGTTTTTCTTTTCCCAGTTTGAAGTATCTATTTTAATTTCTTTTATTTGTCCATTATCTTTGTATTTTAAAATGCCGTGTTTTAAGGCGTATTCGTAAACCTCTTTCGTGATTTTGACATCTTCTTTGCAGTATTTGATTACTTTTTCATATTCGCCATTTTTCCACCAGACCGTTGCTTCTATACCGTGACCGATTTTATTTTTTCCAAGAGTCGCTTCAGCAATAGTATCAAGCTTAATTCTTCTTCCCAAAGAATTTTTGATGTCTTTCATTATATCTACACTTTTTATTTTTGTGAGGTCGCCGGAATAGTATTTGTTCAAGAGGGGAATGTCAAAATGATCAGAATTATATCCAATGAGAATATCTGTTTTTTCGATTATTGGCCAAAGGTCTTTGAGTTGTTCCTTTGTAAAGCTGGAATATTGATCTGTTTCATAGTCATAAATGCAAGCCACGGACATATCAAGAGCAGCTGGATCCTTGCTCGCGACATCGTCAAAAACATTGCTTGTTTCCAAATCAAAAACTATTTTTTTCATATTTTATTTTTCTTAACTCTATAATAATAAGCAAATAATCCCCAAATATTAAGTAATAAATAAATGACGATTAAAGCTAGTAAATAAGGAATTATTAGATTTATTGAATATTTGATTATTAATCCATACATAAAAAGAAAGCCAAATATACCAGTGACGACATCCATTATTTTATTTGTTAAATGCTCATGGATATCTAAAATATGTAACTCAAAAAATTCCCAGCCGATAATTATGATCATGGATATTAAAAAATTTGGCCAAAAATCAATTTTGAGCCAGTTCAAAAGTCCGGCTAGAATTATTCCTGTCAGAAGATGCGGAATTGTCCAAAAATCTATATATTTTCCTTCAGCCCAGAGATCAGCATTATCTATCATTTTGTTTATTGATTAGTTTGGCTATTTTTTCTATTTCAGAATCGGAAAATTCTTTTTGTTCACCTGTTGCAAGATTTTTTACATTAAACTTTCCCGTTTTGATTTCTTCTTCTCCTATGCAAATAATAAAAGGAATATTGTTTTTGTCGGCGTATTTTATCTGGTCTCCAACCTTACGGAAAGAAAAATCAACCGAAGTTTTTATTTCTTTCTCTCGCAAAAGTTGGGCCAAATCCTGAGCAAAACCCACGGATTGTTCATTCATGACGCAAATATAGATGTCTGCCGGAGGATTAATCTTAGGCATTAAACCATAAGTTTCCAAAATATCTCTTATAATCACATCTCCTGCGCCAAATCCAACCGCCGGAACTTTTTCTTTGCCAAAAATATCGAGCAAGTCATCATATCTTCCTCCTCCGAAGACAGAACGTCTATTTTCTGGGTTTGTATCATATATTTCAAAAACAATTCCAGTATAATAATCAAACCCTCGCATCAAAGCTTGACTGAATATTGCGTTTGTAATTCCAACTTCTTCAAGCCGTTCTATGAGTTTTCTGATTTCCTTGATACCCGTATTTTCGTCGGCGTTTTTAGGCAAATGAGAAATAAATTCTTCAAAATTTTTGGAGTTTATAAGCGTTATAAACTCTGTACTTCTTTCAGAAATCATTTCCTCCATAGCTTTTTCAAATTCGCCTGTTTTCATTTTGTCTTTCTTATCTATAAGCTTAGAAACTTTTTGTGCCGTATCTTCGTCTAAGGAAAAAAGATCTTTCAAAATGTAATTTATTATTTTTCGACTGTTAATTCTGATTTCGAAGTTTGAATCTTTAAGTCCGAAGTTTTTCAAAATTTGTGAAGCAATAGAAATAACTTCCACTTCTGCCTCTATGGATTTAACGCCAAAAATATCTACATTCAGTTGCCAATGTTCACGAGTTCTTCCTCTTTGCGGTTTTTCATAACGAAAAAGATTAGGAATTGAATACCATCGCAACGGCATTGAAAATTCTTTGAGTTTTTCTGCAATCATTCTGGCTACTGTGGGAGTCATTTCCGGTCGAAGCGATACTTCTCTGTCGCCTTTATCTTTAAAAGTATAAGTTTGTTCATTCACAATTTCTTCTCCTGATTTTGCTTTGTAAAGGTCTGCTGGTTCAAGTACAGATGCTCCATATTCAGAATATCCGAAACTTTCAACTGTTTCTTTCATCACTTTGAATATATAATTTTGTATTGCCATATCGACAGGATAAAAATCCCTCACTCCTTTATACGGCTCTGTGCTTACTTTTTTTGAATTTTCCATAATATTCTCTAATTCTATACAAAATAAGGCTTTTCTACAAGTTATTTCTTATTAACATTTTGCCACTTGCAATTTTTATTGATGTATGCTATACTTCTGGGGCAGTACAAGTTCTCGTAGGTTTAAGTTTTCTTAGCCGTTTGAGACACAGGTCGTTCTGCGATTTAGTAGAATATTTCAAAGCAAATGGCAAAGAAATTATATATAGGAAACCTTTCATATGGTGCAACAGATGCATCTTTGAAGGATTACTTCTCAAAAGTTGGAGCCGTTGAATCAGCCAATATCATCATGGATAAGATGACTGGACGATCAAGAGGTTTCGGTTTTGTGACTATGACTAATGATGATGAAGCTGACAAAGCTATTTCTTCACTTAACGGTGTTGAGATGGATGGAAGAAAGCTCATTGTTAATGAAGCAAAGCCACTCGAACCAAGACAAGACAGAGGAGGTTTCCGAGGAAGATAATTGACTCGCTAGAGTCGGTTAAACAAAAGCGCCCAGACATTTATGTCTGGGCGCTTTTGTTTTTAATTTTAAGAAGTTTTTTATAAGTCGTTTAATTTTCTCGTCTGACTTCTTTCGTTTCTTTTTCTTTCCACCTCTGTAAGGTTCTTTTTTCGGAGCCTTACACTCTCGGGAGTGATTTCCAAAAGTTCATCGTGTCTCATAATTTCAAGACCTCTTTCTATATCGAGACGAAGTGGGGGAGTAAGATATATTGCTTCGTCTGAACTTGTTTTTCTCATATTTGTAAGAGCCTTTCCTTTCGTAGGATTTACATCCATTTCATCTCCTTTTGTAACATTTCCTATAACCATTCCTTCGTAAACTTCAGTAGCTGGATCAATGTAAATAGAACCTCTTTCTTGCAAATTCCACAAGGAAAAAGCTAAAGCTTTTCCAGAAGCCATTGACGTCATGGAACCATACTCCTGTTTTCGTATTTCTCCGACATAAGGTTTAAAACCAATAAATCTTGAACAAAGAATTCCTTCACCTCTAGTATCTACTACGAACTGTCCTCTATATCCCAAAAGACCTCTTGTGGGTACATCAAAAATAATTCGGCAATGTCCTTCTTTCTGTTTCATTTCGGTCATGATTCCTTTTCTTCTTCCAATCTTGTCTATGACTGTTCCGGAATATTCTTCTGGCACATCTACCGTAACTTCTTCGAATGGCTCTGTTTTTATCCCATTTTCTTCTTTGAAAATTGCTTGTGGTTGAGATACCTGAAGTTCATATCCTTCTCTTCTCATATTTTCAAGAAGAATAGCTATATGAAGTTCACCTCGTCCGTAGACCATCAATGGCTCTGAATTAAAATCAACTTTTAATCCGACGTTTACTTCAAGTTCTTTTTCTAGTCTTTCTCTAATTTGTCGTCCTGTTACAAATTTTCCTTCTCTTCCTGCAAAAGGGGAGTCATTTACCAAAAAATTTAGAGAGATAGTTGGTTCATCTATTGGAATAGAAGGGAGAGGAATCTGTTCAGCATTTTCTACAATTGTCTCACCGATAAATGCATCCGGAATTCCAGCAACCATCACAATATCTCCACAAGGTGCTTCTTCCACTGCTTCTTTGGCCATTCCATTGAAAGTATAAAGTTTAGTAATTCTAAATTTCTTAGTTTCTCCGTCAGGAGTTTTTGTAAAAATTGTTTGTCCGTCTTTTATCTTACCTTCGTAAATTCTTGCAATTGCAAGTCGTCCGAGAAAATTATCATAAGCAAGATTAAAAATCTGAGCTTTCAAAAGTTCATTTTCTTTATTTTCTGCTGGTTTTACATTTTCTAAAATACAATCTAGAAGGGGAGTGAGGTCCTTTTGCTCATCGCCTAAATTTTTCATCGCAACGCCATTTCTTCCAATTGCATAGATAATTTGAAAATCCAGTTGTTCATTGTTTGCTCCTAATTCCATAAAAAGTTCCAAAACTTTTTCGTGGGCTTCTTCTGGTCTTGCAGCTGACTTGTCTATTTTATTTATTACGACAATAGGTTTGAGTCCAATTTCTAAAGATTTTTTTAATACAAACTTCGTTTGTGGCATCGGACCTTCTTGAGCGTCCACGACAAGTATGACGGAATCAATGGATTTGATTACTCGTTCAACTTCGGAACCAAAGTCTGCGTGTCCGGGAGTATCCACGATATTTATTTTTGTGCCTTTGTAGAAAACAGAAGTGTTTTTGGCATAAATGGTAATACCACGCTCTTGTTCTAGAGAGTTACTGTCCATAGTAAGGCCTTCCATATTTACCCCGCTTTGCTTCATTAGAGCATCTGTGAGGGTGGTCTTTCCATGGTCCACGTGGGCTATAATTGCTATGTTACGAATTTCCATATAATTAAAATGAAGCGCCTGCGCGCTACACGTTCTATTAAAGCATATTTTTAATTAAAATGGAAGTAGATTTGACAAAAAGATCATTTGTTATATAACTTAGTAAGAAGGATCAGATTGTAGAAGTGTAATAACTTCGTCTGGTTCTATTACAGAAAGGGGATCCTATGGATTCCAAAAGACAAGTAGAGTTGCTTCGGGCACTGGTAAAAAAAGATATAAGTGAGGAAAACAGCAAGTTAACACTACAAGGCATGGTACGAAACGCTGGACGGAAAGCGGCAGATCTAAACCGTCAGTTCAAGCTGAGTTCGCCTGTTACAACCAATGAGCTCCTTCTACTCTATGCGGAGCTCTTGGATGAAAGGGCTTCTGAACATTACGGAAAGGCAAAAGATATACGGAAGCAGTTTCTTCTTCATGGTGTACCATGGCGCCCAGCATTTGCACCTGATCTTGGATAAGAAATTCATCTTTTATAGCAAAAAAAGAACAGGTGTGAACCATAAGGTTCCATAAAAGGGTAATTGTTTCTCTCTGCCTAAAGCGGACTTGAAACAGAACAAGAACCTAGCCTCTCTTTTGTTTGCAAGCCTTGCGTTGCACAGTGGTGTGACGCAGGGTTTTATTTTTTTAATAACTCTTCTATGTTTCCAGACATTCCTGTCGTATCTCCCTCTATTCCCGTAACATCTCCATAAATATTTGTAACATCGCCGGAGATATTGGTTACATTTCCTTTGATGTTTGAGACATAACCTCTTATGTTTGTTATATTACCGACGAGATTTGTAACATCACCTTTTATTTTTGAAACATCGCCAAGTATATTTGATACATCACCTTCTATATGACTGACATTTCCCCGGATATTTCTGACTGAGCCACTGATGTTTGACACATCCCCGATGGTAGAACTAAAATCCGATGAGAGATCGCTCATGTCTCCACTGAGATTTGTCATATCACCTTTGATATTTGAAACATCACCAATAACATTACTGACGTTACCAGAAAGTCCGCTAATATCTCCAGAAATATTTGATACATCGCCTTTAATCTTATGAATAGTCAGATTTCCCCTGATCTTGGAGACATTTCCTTTTATATCTTTGAAATCACCAACTATTTCAGGATGTAATCCTGTTACACCCCCTGTGTTTTTTTGCAAATTTTTTGCATCCAATCGTTTTAATGCCATAGGACAATTATACAATATTTAAAAAATAAAAGACAAGCCGAGCGCCATCAGATGGCGCTCGGCTTGTAAACCGTTAAATTTTCTTAGCTTATATATTCTTTTGCAGCCACTTGATGACATCTTGCTTTTGCGTCATGACCTGGCAACCGTTTTTAAACAACTCCACATTTGTGGCTTGGTGTGGAGTAGAGGCGATCATGATAACGCTTGAAGCCAGAATCTTCTTGATATCGATGGCGACGCCGACATTGATCCGAAAATGATCTTCGCGGCTGTCAATCACCAGATGTCCGATGAAAATCACTACGGATATATCCGGATTTTCTTTGACAGTGGTGATGGCTTCTTTGGGATTGAAGGCCAAAAATCCATTGATTGATTCCAGTTTGTCTACGGGAAGCTCTTTCAGAATATCTCGCATGCTAAACTTTCCGATTCCAACGAACAAGACTTTCTTCATTGTCTAACCTTTCTTTTAATTGGTTTTTTAGACTTTACCTAATTTAGACGTTATCACACATTATTTTGTAAGTCAATCACGTTTTTATTGGTTATATAGTTTATTTTTGATACAATTATCGTCATGAATAGCGAAATTGAAAAAATAAAAAAGTATGTTCGCGCTACAAATTATTTATCAGTAGGACAAATCTATTTACAAAATAATTTTTTACTAAAAGATAAACTAACTTTTGATGATATAAAATCCCGTCTTCTTGGTCATTGGGGAACTTGCCCGGGAATTAATTTCATTTATGCGTGTCTCAATAATTTAATTATAAAAACAGGAGCCAACATGATGTTTGTTCTTGGACCAGGACACGGCTTTCCGGCAATTCAATCAAATGTATTTTTGGAAGGAACTCTCGGTAAATATTACAAAGAAGCAGAGTTGAACGAAGGAGGTATTTCTTATATTACAAAAAATTTCAGCTGGCCATATGGTTTTCCTAGCCATTCTAGTCCTATGACTCCTGGAGTGATTCTCGAAGGAGGAGAATTGGGATATTCACTTTCGACCGCATATGGAGCAGTGCTTGATAATCCTAATCTAATTGTGTCATGTCTTGTTGGAGATGGAGAAGCGGAAACTGGAGCACTTGCTACTGCTTGGCATCTATCTAAATTTATTGATCCTGCAAAAAACGGAGCAGTTTTACCAATCTTACACTTAAACGGTTACAAAATTTCTGGACCGACAATTTTTGGTAGAATGAAAAATTCAGATCTCAAAGCTTTATTCAAAGGGTATGGTTATGAACCGATAATAGTAGAAGGAAAAGGAGAAAAGGTCTACGAAAAGATGGTTAAAGCCCTGGATGAAGCTTATACTTCTATCAAAAAGATTCAGAAAGAAGCTCGGGAAAACCCAGAAAGAAAACTGGAAGACTATTTCAGATTCCCGATGATTATTATGAAAACGCCAAAAGGTTGGACTGGTATCAAATATTTGAAGGGTTTTAAAATAGAAGGAAACGGAGACAAGATTGAGGGAAATTGCCTTTCGCATCAAGTTGTGGGTAAGGAAGCTAAAACAGATAAATATCAACTGAAACTGATAGAAAAATGGATGCGATCATATAAATTTGAAGAACTTTTTGATTCGCAAAATGGTTTTATAAAAGATATTTTAGATAATGTTCCAAAAGAAGGTTTAAGAATGGGTGACAATCAAACTTCTTTCGGTATCAAAAAAGGCGATCATAGTCGTGATTTGATTTTGCCTAACCCTGAAAATTTTGAGACTAAGATAGATGGAGCGGGAGTCGTTTCAGCTGGAGCTATGAAAAAAAATGGAGAGTATTTGGCAGAAGTCGTGAAATTGAACAAAGAGCAAAGAAATTTTCGACTTTTCTCTCCAGACGAAACATATTCCAATCGCTTACAAGATATGTTTAAAGAAACCACTAGATCTTTTTCCGGCAAACTTGAAGAGTGGGACAAAGATTTGTCACGGGACGGCAGGATTATAGAAGTGTTGTCCGAACAGTCGCTTCAGGGTCTTGCTCAAGGTTACGTTTTGACCGGTAGGTTTTCTATATTTGCGTCTTATGAAGCTTTTATTCCAATAGTTTCCAGTATGGCTGACCAATACAGTAAATTTCTTAAAATTGCCAGAAAGACAGAGTGGAGAGGAGATGTTCCGTCTTTCAATTATATTTTGACTTCTTCCGGTTGGCGCCAAGAGCACAACGGTTTTTCTCATCAGAATCCGAGTTTTATGGATGAATTATTAAACAAAAGTCATGATTTTATCAATATATATTTTCCTGCGGATGCAAATGAAGCAATTCTTATTACTGAGAAATGTTTAAGCTCCAAAAACGAAATCAACGTAATTGTAGTAGAAAAAACTATAGAACCTATCTGGTTGTCTCTGGAAGAAGCAAAAAGGGAAGTGGAGAATGGTATTTCTATCTGGGATTTTGCAAGCGATGAGAATCCAGACGTAGTCTTCGGTGGTTGCGGGCAATATCTTGTCAAAGAAGCTTTAGCAGCTATTGATCTTTTGAAAAAAGAAGCTCCAGAAGTGAAAGCTCGTTTTGTGAATGTGGTGGAACTTTCTCCAAACACGGTTGGTCATGATGATAAAATTTCTGAGGTTGATTTTGAAAGATACTTTACCAAAGATAAGCCAGTAATTTTCAATTTCCATGGTTATCCAGACACTCTTGAACAAACTCTTTTTCGTTTTGTAAATGCTTTGGGTAGAATTTCTATACATGGCTATATGGAAAGTGGATCTACTACGACCCCTCTTGATTTACATATCAGAAATAAAACCGACCGATACAATCTGTTTATTGAAGCAATAGAAAAAGTAGCAAGAAATGGCGTAATTGATGGGGAAAAGGCAAATCGACTTACCTTGATTTATCAAAACAAAATTAAAGATCATAAAGACTATATTATGCGTGTCGGAGATGATCCAGAAGAAATATTAAATTGGAAATGGACATGGAAAAAAAATATTTAATTGTAAATAGTGGAAGTGCATCGGAAAAATATGCCATTTATACAAAAGAAAAATGTTTGACATTTTTACATTTGGAGAAACCGGAAACAGGATGTGATTATATAAGCACCTTGTATATAGACGGTAAAAAAGAAGAAAAATGCATAACAGAAAAAGAATTTAAGGACTCACTGAATTACGGAATATCTATCTTCAAAACAATAGGAGTAATTTCTAGTAAAGAAGAAATTGGGGGAATCGGAATCAGGATTGTTGCTCCAGGAAAATATTTTCAGGGGGACAAAATTATTGATAAATCCTATGAAAAAGAAATAAAAAATATTTTACAGGATACTCCGCTCCATATTTTGCCAACATATGAGAAAATTCTCCTATTAAGAAAGATTTTAAAAAACATTCCGATAGTTGGAGTTTCAGACAGCGATTTTCATAGCACAATTTCTGAAAAAGTAAGCAATTATGGTTTACCTAGTCAGGATTCAGAAAAATATAATATAAAAAAATACGGTTATCACGGTATTTCTATAGAATCAATTTTGAATAAACTAAGATTGGGAAAAAATTCAATCCCTCCAAAACTAATAGTGTGTCATATAGGAAGTGGAGTAAGTATAACTGCAATTAAGGATGGTAAAAGTATAGATACGTCTATGGGTTTTACCCCACTTGAGGGTGTAATAATGGCTACAAGAGCAGGCGATATTGACCCGGGTATAATTGCTTTTATATCAGAAAAATTGGGTCTTAAAGGTAAAAAACTAAAAGATTATTTAAATAAAAAATGTGGACTTTTGGGCATAAGTGAAAAAAGTTCCGATGTCAGAGATTTGCTGAAAATGGAAAAAGAAGGAGATGTAAAATCCAGACTTGCTCTAGATATGTATGTTTATAGATTACAAAAATATATTGGATCGTACTTTGTGGCGCTTGGTGGACTAGATACAATCATCTTTACGGCAACAGTAGGAGAGAGATCTTTTATTATGAGGGAAAGGATTTGCAGAGGATTGGAAGTTTTAGGCATCAAGATTGATATTGAGAAAAATAATAAAAGTGAGGGAATAGATGCAGACATTACAGCCACGGACTCGAAAGTATCTGTCCTGGTATTGAAGACAAATGAAATGGATCAAATAGCAAAAGATGCGATCTCTATTTTAGGTTTTTAAAAGAATTCTCTCATCTCTCTTTCCAGTATATCTATTTTTCTTTCCGAAATATGATGAGCTTCTAGATGGCTTCTCATCCATTCTAGTTCTCTTTTCATTTCTTGTTCATCAATTCCGACTTCATATTCTCCTTCCTCATTCAAATCAGCATTAAAAATTCCTTCAATTCTGTCTATTTCTTCGTGAGTAAAATCATTGTTGGCAAGATGACCGCGAAGCTCTTTGAACTCGCTTTTCGTTATTGTCTTTTTTGAATCTGGAAAAAAGAATCCCATGCGTAAATTATACTACTAAACACTTCACTTTTGCAACTTTTTTTGTTAGTATCTTAGGGTCAGATAAATGTCTGACAAATTTAATTCCGGAGTAGCTCAGCGGTAGAGCGACCGCCTGTTAAGCGGTTGGTCGTAGGTTCGATCCCTACCTCCGGAGCAAAATTAAGCCCCTAAAAAGGGGTTTTATTTTGCTCCGGAGAATAAGTGCCGGGTGGCACTTATGTGTAGGGATCGAAAACCTCTGATAGTTTTTTGAAGTGTCTTCACGAACAAAAAACAGAAGAGGTGTACAGTCCATGTAATGGAAGATATCCCTACCTCCGGAGCAGTTTAATATACACAATTGTTATATCTTTGATATACTCTTTAGTATGGAAAAATTACCAAAATTTGAAGTAATAGGTGATGTGCCAGAAAAAGAAAAAGCGGATTATATAGCTCGTAAGAGAGACATTTTTGAAAAACAAGAAAGAATTTTACCAGAAGACGATAAACTCAGAAAAGAAATTGAAAACGCTGAATATACCAAGACACCTGAACAGATTGCTATTTTAAATTTTATAAACGAGGAAACAAATCGTTTAATGAAAGAATGTGGTGTTGAACCATTTGATATTCCAATTGAAAATTATCATATTTTACCTGAAAAAGAATTAAAAAAGTTTTTTGATGCGCAATCATCTGGCACTTATTCAAGCCGAGCCTATGCCATTGGTCTCTCCTCAGATTTACGTTCAAATCTATTATGGTTTGCAACCGTAGCTTTTCATGAATCATTGCATATGAAGGCCAGAGAAGTAGCTCAACTATACAGAGGAGAGGAAGGAAAATATAAAGAAAAAAGATATCGCGCAGGTATTAAAGTATTTTCACCGCATCAAAAAGATATAAATGGAAACTCGGTCACTCACTTTTCTGGTGCTGATGAAGGAGTAATTGCTTGGCAAGAGAAAATAAATTTTTCTAAATTGCTAGAACTTCCTGAATTAGCCGAAGAGAGAAAGGAATATGAATCTGAAAAATCAGAAATATTTAGAAGCAGAATTTCTCTAGAGAAAGAGATACCTGAGGATGAAATTATTTGTGTTAATCAAGATGGCACCAGTTGGCAAAACATAGGTTATCCAGAACAAAGAAAAGTCTTGGAATATGTTTGTGAGGAAATTTCCAAAGAGCTAAAAGATAAGTATCCATCCAAGGAGGATGTTTTTAGAGAATTTTTGAAAGCAACCTTTAATGGCAACTTGATTGTTATTGCAAGATTAATGAAGCAAACTTTCGGTGGCAAAGGACTTAGAGCTTTGGGTATGATGAAAACAGGTAAGAATAATATTGTAAATAACGTCTTAGAAATGCTTAGAGGTATGAGAAGGGATACTTTACATGAATCTCAACTTTGATGATCCAATTCTTATCTTTCTCCACTCTGGGTTCTGGATTTGTCCATAAGTTGGAGCAAAATCTTTAGCCTTATTTTATATAGTTATTTTTTGATACCCTAGTTGGGGTTAGAACTTTTGGATTATTTCTGATATATTTACGAAATGAAAACAGTAGGAATTATAGGTGGCTTGGGACCAGAAACAACAGCCGAGTTTTATTTAGACATTGTTTTTTCGTGTCAGAAAAAAGAAAGAACAGCCAGACCGTCAGTTATTATTTCAAGTGTCCCTTTACCTTATCAGATAGAAGAAGATGCGATATCCAAAAATATTGGGATTGAGAGGTGCTTACCCTTTTTGACACAGGAAGCCAAACGACTAGAAAAAGCCGGAGCGGATTTTATTGTTATGCCTTGTAATTCATTACATATTTTTATAAAGGAGATAAGAAAAGCTGTAAAAATTCCTGTGTTAAGTATCGTTGAGGAGACTGTTAAATTTCTGAAACGAGAAAAGATGAATAAAGTAGGAGTAATTTCAACCTCAGCGACAATCAAGAATAAGTTGTATGAAAATGCTTTTTCGGTAAATAACATAAAGTATATGACTCCGAATGAACTTCAACAGGCTAAAATGGGAAAGTTTATCTTAAATCTTGTTACTGGCCAGCAAAAAAATAGAGATAGGGAAGAACTTATAAAGATTGTCAATGATTTTGAGGGAAAAGGATTGGATTGCGTTATTCTCGCTTGTACTGATTTACAATTACTCATACCACAGCATCAGACGATCAAAATCTTTGATACTATGAAGATATTTGCCGATGCAACTGTTGAGGAACTTCTGAATTAAAATAGCGACACTGATTTCAGCAAATTGACCTTTCGCCGTTTGTATGAATTCCACTAATTGGTATTAGAACTTTTGGATTATTTCTGTTATATTTTATATATGGAAAATAGGGATGTCTTTGTTTCTGGACCTGAATTAGAGACTCTTTCCGATCAACAAAAAAAGATTGCTATCGGAAAAGTTCTGGCTGTTATTTCTAAATATAATGATATGGTTGTATCGGGTAGTTTTTCATTACAGATTTCTAATAAACGTAATTCTAATAATCCAATTGATATTGATCAATTTAATTTTGATGCTTTAGGCGACTTAGATATCGGTTCTGTTAAAGCAATGAATAGAAAAGAGGTTGATTCATTAAATAAAGAAATGACGCGAGGAGGATTTAAAATTCATGACAATATGTTTTTATCTTTTTCTCCACACCATTCTGAGATGGATAAGATAGCAATTTCCGTGGTAAACATTTTGTTTAATGGCCAAACATTTCCTGTCAGGTATACTACTCCTGCCTTTTTGCTTGTGACTCTAGTCAGTCAAGGAAATGAAGATAAAACTCCCACTGAAAAAAGAGAAAGAAAGATTAAAGAAATTCAAGAAAGCCCGACTTTTTCTAAAGATGATTTTATCACCTTAGCTAGATATGAAGTTGATTCTATTGATAGAATGAACGAGCAAACATTCAAAAATTGGAAAAGAGGAATTGAAGAAATTGGTGGCTTAACAAATATAGAGGCTATTCGGAAAGAAGCAGATAATATTTCCTCTCTGATAGATGTTCAAAAACTTATTGAATTGTTAAAAACAGGAAACAATCTTTCCGACATCAATTTTTTTGACATAAGAAGGGTGACAAGCCTAGAAGCTTTTCTAAGAGACTTTAAATAGAATTTATCCCGAAGTTTAACTATATACAGATTATACCTCTCTGATATACTTGAGGTATGGTTATCGACATAGAATTAACTTTGAATAGATGGGGTTTAGGGAAAATTGCCGAAAACAAATTTCAATTCTTATGTTTTAGGTTTTCTAAGTGGAAAATCCCCAACAAATATTCCATTTCATTTGAAATAAATTGGCGAAAAGACGAATAGAATAGGATAATCATATTCAATTAATTAAAATTAAATACGTGTAACCTTTGACTTTAATTGTTATAATGTACATATGCAAAAAATAGCCACACAAATTTTTATTTATTCATCTATTATCTTTGGAATCATTGGTATCTGTATTATCTTAACAGCTTCTGGACCAAATACTCCAGATACAAAACTTGACGAAACATTGATAAGACTTCTATTTGCAACTGTTTTTATTATACTTCCTTCATTTGCATTAAGTGTTGCAAGTAAGTATTTAAATGGTAAATCTTAACTCAGCATGAAAAATATATTTATAAACTATATTAAACATCTTAAAACTAATCCAGAAAATCTTTGGTTTAGGAAAAAACTCTATGGTTGGGGTTGGACACCAGTAAAATGGCAGGGCTGGATAACAATTCTAGTGGCAGTTTTAATTTTTGTATTTTTCTGGGTAGATCTAATGTCCGGGAAAAACATATTAATTAATACTGTGGTAATTATTATAGATTTCTTTACACTTTTGTTTATTTGTTATAAAAAAGGTGAAAGACCAAGTTGGCAGTGGGGCCCAAAGAAGGAGGACTAGGTATATATCTTATATATCAACAATTTGATATTATTTGTGTATTATGGAAATCACGATTTATTTAGCAAAATTTTGGGGCAGTCTTTTTATGATTCTCGGTCTATTATCTATTACAGCAAAATTATTAGGAAGAGTTATTGAGTATACTGAAGACAAAACAATCACTATTTCTACAGGTTACATCACTTTTTTATTGGGATTAGTTACTGTGACCCTGCACAATGTTTGGGTTGCTGATTGGCGAGTTTTCATTACAATTTTAGGATGGATTACCTTATTAAAAGGTATTGAAAAAATTGGTTTTCCAGAGCGGGTAAATAAAAAGGCACAAATGTTTAAAGGCAGACAAATCCTTTGGGGCGTAGTTATCTTTCTTATAGGCGTCTGGTTTTTTGGGATGAGTTTTTGGTAATAAAAAGGTCGAGTTTTCTAAATTTATAATAAAAAAATATGAAAAAAAATCAGTTAAAATATCTAGGATTTTTGGGGTTTCTTGGTTTTTTGGGACTTTTAGGAAGATATAATCCATGGCAGTATTTAATGTTTTTTAATTTTCTTTATTTTATTCATTTCTTAAGATTTTTTTCAAAGGAATCAGAAGAAAATGATGTAGGCAAGAGTTAGATCTATATTTCTAGGGTCAACACCTTGTAAATCTTTGTTGAATACAGGATATGTTCAAACATACTTTAATGTTGTAAAATGGTATTAGGTTGGATTAATTTAATAACTTAATAAATCTATAAATTGTATGGATATTTCAAAAGATTTCATTTCAAAAGAGCAGAGAGATTATAAGTTTAAGATTGGTTCAGTTATAGCTTCCAGCTTAACTGGTTTTTTGGTCGGGGCTATTGTCGCCAGCACTATATGGGCAATAGGGTTTGATTATATGTCCAATGCACGAGAAGCTCAATGTTCTTTGGAACAGGTTAATTATAAACCTCTTCCTTTATAATTTTTTAATCACCAGTCATCATATGCAAATATGATATATCTTTGATATAATTACCCGTATGATAAATAATAAAAAAAAGTTCTTAATTGTCTCATTAGCTATAATTGTGATCCTATTGATAATAGGAGGAGTGAGTGTTTATTATTTTAAACAAAGTAGATCATCAGGAAATATTTTTACTACAGACGATAACAATAAATTTATAAATCCTGCGAATTTTAACTGTTCTGAAAATAAAAAAATCCAAGCCCTTTTCTTTAAAGATAGAGTAGAACTTTCTTTAAGTGATGGTAGAAATATGCTCATATCGCAAGCAGTTTCAGCATCCGGTGTTCGTTATGCAAATACAGATGAATCATTTGTTTTTTGGAACAAAGGAGATACTGCTTTTATCAACGAAGGAGATAAAACAACTTTCAAAGACTGTTTAATATCAACTGATGAAGCGTCGACAACACCTCAAAAAAATAATTTAGTTTCTGATATATATCCTCTATATTCAGATTTACTTTGGAATAATGAAATAGCCACAACTACGAACATGTTTGGTTTGCAATTTTCAGGTTTTGGAATAGATACTAGATATATAACAGATGATAAATACAACAAACTAGACCCATCTTTCAGAGAATATTATGATACTAAGTTAACGGCTAAAGGTTGGGTTCAAAACAAAGATTATGATGCTGACGGGGCTGGAAGTTCTATTTGGGGATATACAAAAGGAAAAGATGTTATTATTTTGTCGTATCATTCTAAAGCTATAAATCAAAAACCGAACGAACCTCTTTCATGTCCATGTAATATGACTTTCTATATTTTTTCCGGGGAAAAAATATAATCTTCTTTAAAATTCTCAATTATCACCGGTTTAATTTTAGTTTTTTTGGAATTCTGGCGTCTTACTGGAGCTTCAACATATAATATTCTCTATTCTTTGAAAAAATGGTATAATAGCGTAGGTCAAGTTTATTAGTTGTTAACTAAATAATTTATGAACAAAAAGATAATATATTTGTTTTCTATAGTACTTACTTTAGTTTTGGTAGGTGCAGTCAGCGTATATGCTGATCAGAACGAGAAAAATAATCAGAAGTCGTCAGATAATGCTACTAGCTCAGATAAAGCTACTAGTTCAATAAATAACAATGATTTAGGCGAAGCTACTAGTTCAGACTCAGACTCAGACTCAGAATCAGAATCAGAATCAGATTCTGACAACGCCACTAGTTCAAATATGGGTGAACAACACCGAAGTGAAGTTGCTAAAGTTGTTCAGAGTTTGGTAAAGGTGGCAAATAAGGATAGTAATATAGGAGAAGAAGTCAGAGCTGTTGCCCAACAAGAAAAAGATTCTGGTGATAAAGTGAAGGAAAAAATGAATACTGTAGAAAAAAGAAATGGTTTCAAAACTTTTTTGATAGGTTCTGATTATAAGAACCTAGGGGATCTAAGAAGTGAACTTGTAACTACACAAAACAACTTAGACAGATTAAATGTGGCTTTGGAAAAAACAACAAGTTCTACAACCAAAGCTGAACTACAGACACAAATTGACAAACTTTCCACAATACTGACAAATGCTAAAAATTTCATAAAAAGCGAGGAGGGGAAATTCAGTTTGTTTGGTTGGTTGTTAAAAATGTTCAACAAATAAATCTATTTGGAGTAAAAGTCAAAAAACCCTGGCTTAGTCAGGGTTTTTTGATGTCTAAACATGAACGTATATCTCTTTTCTTTCTTATTGATAAAGTGTTAAAATAATACAAAGTCTATTTATTAAAATTAATAGTTAGAAAGTAAAATATGACAAATAATAAAGGTTTATTATCCGTTATTATCGTTTTGGTTTTGATTATTGTTGGAGGTGGTTTTTTCTTTTTGAATAATAAGAATGGTCAAGAAAAAAACGAAACTGATCAGCCAGCAACATCTTCATCATCGACCCCAACTCAGGCATCGACGGCTGATGAAAAGATGTATGATTGCGGTTTGGCAAAAGATCCTACGTGCTTTGCAAATAGAATGAACGGATGTTTACCGGTAACAGCAAAGATGATTGCGTCAGATAATAAAACAGAGATTAAGCTGACTATCTTAGGAGTAGAAAATGAAAAATGCCATTTCCAAAGAGAAATAAACAATGTTGTAGATCTTAATTGTTTTTTTCCTAAAGGAACTATGAACTGGGACACTATTGATCAAACATTTGGTAATGATAAAGGTTTACAGAAGGTAGTTGACGAGGCTTGTAAATCGGGCTGGTAATTGTAGTGAAAAATGTGTTATAATTATCAAGTGTTAAGACACAGGAACAAAGTCGAAGTTTCAAGCAAATTAATTTTAAAAAATAGTTATTTATGACAGGAACAATCAAAGCCCTTATAAACAAAGGATTTGGATTTATTGCTCGCGAAGGTGAGACAAAAGATCTATTTTTCCATTCTAAAGAACTTGTCGGCGTTACGTTTGATGAACTCAAAATAGGCGACAAGGTATCTTTTGAAGTTGTTGAGAGCGAAAAGGGTCCAGCCGCTACGAAAGTAGCTAAGGCATAATTTTTTAAAAAATACCCCTTACTGCCAATTGGGCAGTAAGGGGTATTTTTTGTTTCTAAAAGAGAACTTTTTATGCTATTATCATCGTCGGAAGTAAAACAAAGAAGTAAAGAAAAAGGAAAGGAGGTGAGTAATGCCTGTCATAAAGAAAAATGTTTTTAGAAGAGTTTTGGCCCTTTTACCTCAACATTCAGATTCTTCCCCTGAGAAAGGGGTAGGTCCAAGTTCTTTCTGGATGTTATTTGAAAAGTGGATAGAGACAGAACCGGGGAGTCCAGAAGATTTGGTTTATGTAAAGAAGATTGTGGATTCTCTGGCACTTAGGTGTTTTCATAAAGAAGAAGTTTTGCAGGCGTATCATATTGTGTTAGAAAATGATATACCTCTTAGAAAAGTTCTTCTGAATGAAATGGAACACTGGCGTCATATTGATGGTATAGAATGGGAATATGCAGCCATAGATGCCAAATATCACGCCAGAGTATTAAGAAGGAGATAAAGCCCCATGCAAAGTTGTGTGGGGCTTTTATATTTGACTTTTTATGATATAATTTTCGTATGAAAACTAAGCAAAAAGGTTTAATAACACCTTTACTAATAGTGGTTATTGCTTTGTTAATAATTGGTAGCGGTATTTACATTTATGTAAATAAAAAATCGACGGAAATCTTACCGGTTGTTTGTACTATGGAAGCTAAACTTTGTCCCGATGGTTCATATGTTGGACGTATAGCCCCGAATTGCGAGTTTATCTCTTGCCCTTCAAGTGAAGGAAAAGTGGAGTTTGGTAAATCAGTTATTATGCATATAAATGATGAAGTCGTGTTTCCGGATGGTCTAATTCTTATTTTAAAGGAAGTAAATGATTCCCGTTGCCCAGCAAATGTTCAGTGTGTTTGGCAAGGGGAATTCTCGACCTTATTTAGTGTAAATATACAGAGTTTCACAGAGGAAATCCGTCTCGGCACTGTCAATAATAAAGAAATAATTTTTAAGAACCATGTCTTTTCCTTGAAAAATGCTACAGAAAATACCGCAACAATTATTGTCTCTAAGAATTAAATGAGAGATTGATAATTTGCTAAAAATTTGCATTAAAAAATAAAATATCTTATAATTAGAAGTAATATAAAAAAATACTTCATGAGCAAAGTATCTTTTATAAATTATAAAAGTCGTAAATAAATATTAAAAACATGTCATCAAAAACAACTATTACAGCTGTTGTCATCATTGTTGTCGTTATATTGGGCTGGTGGTATATTGCCAATCGTTCTAATAATAACTCAACGACATCTACTGCGACTTCTACAACAGAAGTAGCAACAACGACTGCAACAACTACGACTCAGCAATAAAATTCGTTTTAATGCTTTAGTAACAAAAAACTCACATCGGTGAGTTTTTTTGTTTCTGTATAAGTCCTAAATGTGCTGTAAATATATAGAAAAGAAGTCGTTTTTTGGCATCTTTTATTACTTGACAAACGATTTATTTGGAGTATAATTGTAGTGGACTCAGAGTGATTGAAATATGAATCAAACATAGCTCGAATAAATCGAGTTATGAAACATTAGGGAGGATGCAGTATGAACAGGTTCTTTAAAGTCGTAGTTGGTGGTGTCGTTATCTTGTCTGTTTCTGCTACATTGGCTTTGGCTGACAGCAGGGGCCAGATGAATGGCGACCGCAATGGCGTGCGTCATTACGAAGGTGATCGTGGACGTGGCGGCAATCACCGGAATGAAGTTCCGGGAATGTATAACCATCCCCGCAATTCGTACCCGTACTATGTCGGCGACAGAGGGCCGGGAGCTGTCCAAGTCGGAGTCGGAGTGCTTGAGCCGACGCCACCCCTTCTCAGTATTTTTGGGGTGATCATTGTTGGACCATCAACCGGTCACTGGGAAAACCGAATTGTTGGTTACCAGACGGTAATGCGTCCGGTATATCATCCTCAGGTTCTTGGATTATATTGGAACGGTTTCCAGTATATCCAGTATGTGGTAGTCCCTGAACGTTGGGGACCGGAACTGGAACCGATTCAAGAACCGATTTATCAACGGGTTTGGGTATCTCCGTAAAGATGGTGGAGACCATCTTGGATACGAGAATTCATGGGCGCGCACAATCTTCGGATTGTTGCGCGCCCTTTCTTTTTTTAAAAAAATTGCTATTTAAACAAATAAAGAAGTATAATGTTCGCGTATGGAAAATGAAAATGATACTAAACTCGTTTCCGATTATCTTAATGGTGAGGAGGATGCTTTGAAAGAGATAGTCCAAAAATATTATAAAACTATATACAGATTTTTGTTCAATTATCTTGGAGGGTCTCCCGAGTCTGCGGATTTGACTCAAGAAGTTTTTTTAAAGATTTGGAAAAAAATTAAAAAATATGATAAAAAACACAGCTTTAAAACATGGATTTTTGCTATTGCCAGAAATACTGCAATAGATTTTTTAAGGAAGAAAAGAGCTTCTGTTTTTTCAGATTTTGAAAATGTAGATGGGACGAATATGCTTGAAGAGAATCTTTCTGATGATTTGCCATCTGCCAGTGAAGTTTTTTCTAAAATAGAAAATGCCGAAAAGTTAAAAGAAGAGCTTGATAAATTGCCAGTGATTTATAAAGAAGTCATCATACTTAAATATCAGGAAGAAATGGATTTTGGGGAAATAAGTGCTGTTTTGAAAAGGCCGGAAGAGACTGTGAAGAGCCAGCACAGAAGGGCTCTAATAATGCTTAGAAAAAATCTAGATTCCTCAAAGTTTTTTTGATTGCACCGAAAAACACTTTATTTACGTATTGTAAGTGTATGAGTAAAGAATTTAACCATTTATTTGGTAGTTTGGAAAAACAGGAAATTCCCCCTGGTTTGTATAATGACATTGTTTTTAAACTTGAAAAGGCAAGAATCAAGAAAGGCAGAACAGGATTGCTAATTCAAGGTATTCTGTCTCTTGTCTCTTTGGTGGCGATTTTTCCGGTCTTTTTGAATGTTGTAGAAAGATTCAGTCAATCTGGTTTTTTCCAATATCTATCTCTTATTTTTACGGATGGAGAAATAGTATTATCAAATTGGAAAATTTTTGTATCTTCTCTCTTAGAGTCGGCTCCTTTTTATGAAGTAACAATTCTTCTGATAGCGATTTTTGTTTTGCTTGAAAGTCTAAAATTTGCATTTAGGAATTTAAAAATGATCCAATATCGCGCTTATCAACCAAATTAATTTTTATTTTATGAATTTACAAGAAATTTTTAAGTCAAAAGTTTTTTCAGGAATTATTTTAGCAATAATAGTTCTCGTCGCGGTAGGAGTGGTTTTTCAAGCAGGAAAATTTGTGGGTCTGAGAAAGGCTGAATTTTCTCGTGGGATGGGGAACAACTATTATCGTATATTTGATGGGCGAGGAGAGGGTATGATGGGATTACCACCCTCAGATTTACCCGGAGGGCATGGTTCGGTTGGCAAGATAATTAAAATAGATTTACCAAATATAGTAGTAGAGGACAGGGAAAATGTAGAAAAAGTTATTGTCATAAATGATAAAACAACGATAAGAAAATTTAGAGATGAAATAAAATCCGGTGACTTAAAAGTCGGAGATTTCATTGTAGTTTTAGGTAAGCCGAATAGCACTGGTCAAATAGAAGCAGATCTTATTAGAATGATGCCCGATCCTTCTCCTATCATGGGCACAAGTTCTAATCCTATTAGAAAATAATTATGGAAATTAGAAAAATATATAGTAATTCGTTTTTTACGAAAGTACTTGTTTTTACAAAAACACATAAGATTTGGTCTGCAATAATTATAATCGCGATTATAATTATTTGTTATTTTTCTTATTCTAAAATTTTTGCAAATGGAACAACTATACAATATACATTTGGAAAAGTGACCAAGGGAGATCTCGTCGTAAATGTTTCTGGTTCGGGACAAGTTGCCACTTTGAGTAAAGTTTCTATTAAACCAAATACTACAGGACAAACGCAGACTTTAGGACAAATTATTTCAGTAAGAGTTAAAAATGGAGATACTGTAAAAGCCGGGCAGATTGTCGCTATTCTTGATGGTAAAAATGCGTTGCAAACACTTAACCAAGCCAAATCAAGTGTCACAAGCGCGCAGGCGAACTACAATAAAGTAGTAAATGGACTTACAGAATCAGAATCTTTGTCTTTGAACAATACCTTAACTTCAGCTCAAACATCTTTAGATAATTCTAAACAAAACATCCTGATAAAATTAAAAAGTGCTTATACCACAGCTTCAAATTTAATTTATTTAAGCACGGACTCTTTTTTTGAAAATCCTATGATAAGTCCTGTGCTTACTATAAGCGGGGTCAATTTTATAAGCCAAGAATTGCAAAACGATGTTAACCAAGGACGATATTCCATAGGTCCGATTTTAAATAATTGGAGAGAAAAAATAAAAACACAAACCTCCTCGGATGATCCAGTAGCTTCCATAAATACCGCTTTATCTGATTTGAATGTGATGAGAAATTATTTTGATGATATGTCTACTCTTTTTGCCTTGTATAGTGTTGCTTCTGATTCTACAAGTCAATCATTATTAAATACAGATAAAAGTACTGCTTCCGGAGCAAGGAGTAGTATAGATTCTTTGATAAGCGATCTTACATCAACATTACAATCTTATAACAATACTGTATTTACGCTTCAACAAGCCAAAGATAATTTAGCTTTGAAATCAAAGCCTGCTTCGGCAGATGATTTGGCAGTTTCTCAAGCGAGCTTAGATAATGCAAAAGCAACCTTGGCCAATGCTGAGACTGCTTATGCGGCTAGGATTATCACAGCTCCGTTTGATGGACAAATAGGGGGACTTTCAGCGGAAGTTGGTCAGCAGGTTTCTTCCTCGGATTCCTTAGGGACTCTTATTACATCTGAAAAAGTGATAAACGTTACTTTGAATGAAGTTGATGCGGCAAAAGTTTCAGCGGGAAATCCTGTGACAATTACATTTGATTCTTTGACGGGAGTTTCTCTCACGGGCTATGTAAGCTATATAGATCCGTTAGGAACTGTTTCTTCTGGAGTTGTAAGCTATTCTGTGCAAATAAAAATGAACGAACAGAATGACCAAATAAAGACTGGAATGACAGCCTCGGTAAGTGTAACTACAACCAAACACTCCGGTACTCTTATCATTCCTACATCAGCCATCTCAACTTCCGGAGGCAAGAAATATGTCTTGGTTGCCGACGCTTCATCTTCAAACATTCAGGGTTCAGGCAATAGTTTCGACACGTCTTCTTCAACAAGAAACATTGCCTCAACTACCAGGAAAAACTTTGCATCTTCCTCAAGAGCTACCTCTTCAAGATATACAGAAAATTTTTCAATAGATAATGCGAACGTAACTTCAAATTCATCTACGCAATATCCGGTTGTCAGTGTAGAAATTACTACAGGAATTTCAAATAATATAAGCACAGAAATATTGTCGGGGCTTTCTGAAGGACAACTTGTAGTCACCAAAAAGACAACTGTAAGTGCAAATACAACTACGACAAAAACTTCTGCAGCATCAGCAACTACAAATACAAGAGGGGGTTTTGGCGGAATGGACGGAGCTGGAGCCATAGGCGGAATAATAAGAGATTAAACATTTTCAGATGATTGAATGCAAAAATATCAAAAAAACATATGTAAATGGCGAAGCCAAAACTGAAGCGCTCAAAGGAGTGACATTCACGATTAAAAACGGAGAATTTGTCGCAATTATGGGACCTTCAGGTTCAGGAAAGTCTACACTTATGCATATTTTAGGAGCATTAGATACTCCGACAGGGGGTCAATATTTTCTTGACGGAC
>Ga0265297_10003218_pt1 | contig 30144 bp, 21 predicted proteins | sample Munlanlwell13791_FD_192502 | JGI IMG/M metagenome (GOLD analysis project Ga0265297, IMG submission 192502) | Leachate microbial communities from a municipal landfill in Southern Ontario, Canada - Leachate well 137-91 | ecosystem: Engineered > Solid waste > Landfill > Unclassified | place...
TTGAGAAGCTCTTTTTTGGCCGTTGGACTCATCGAAGATACCCTCCTTTGTAGGGTTACCTTTATCTTGAGTCAACGATTCGCCTTTTGCCTCCGTAGAGTTACCTTTATCTTGAGTCAATGCGTTGTCTTTAACGGAGTAAAGACGCGCGAGCCCTTTGCCGATATTTTAAGGTCATGATCAACTTTCTTGATTTTGCAATCCTTTCATTTACGTCCCTTTTCGTCATTGTCGATCCGGTAGGCCTCATTCCCGCCTTTTTGTCCATGACCCAGCAAAACACAAGCAGGGAACGGGTCCACATGGCCCTGCTGGCCTCTTTTATCACGTTCGTAATATTGATCTTAAGCTTTTTTTGCGGTCAAAAATTACTTTTGGCTTTCGGGATTACACTTCCGGCTTTTGAAATCGCCGGCGGCATCGTCCTCCTCCTGGTCGGCCTGGATATGTTACAGGCCCGCCGCACAGCCATCAAGGAAACCCAGGAAGAGAAGGCTGAAGGGATTACCAAACACGATGTCGCCATCACCCCCATGGCTATTCCCATGCTCGCAGGCCCGGGTGCCATCACCGCAGTGATTCTCCTGACGAATAAAGCAAAAACGTTTGCTCATTACGCAATCCTGGCAGGCAATATCTTCCTCGTCTCAGCCCTGACATTTCTGATCCTCGGATTCGTAGCCAGCCGCTCCAGGATATTCAGCGTGATCGCTCTTAAGATCACCAGCCGCCTGATGGGCCTTATCCTTACTGCAATCGCGGTTCAGTTCATCCTGAACGGCATCCTGGTTGCCCGTCTTTTTTCGTAGACGTCCCATTTCAGTCTTTACTTCAAAATACGCTCTCCTCTCTTACTCGTTGCATTCCGCCGCCCTCCTGTATATACTTCAAACTATAAATAGTTAATAGTGTTAACTATTCGATCCAATCAGGAGGATAAGGACCATGAACGAGCGAGAAGCATTTGTGGCAAGCTTCAGAGAACTTCAACCGAAGTTCTCCCGCATATATGCCCAGATGCTCAGCAGGATCGATCTGACGTTGCCACAATTTGCGCTTCTTTATCAGTTGATGCTGCTCGGGACCGTCTCTATGACTGAAGTCAGCAGCCATCTGAAGATCACCAAACCGGCCGTCACGAATCTTGTGGACCGTTTGGAAGAAAAGAAATTCCTTAAACGCGTCCCCCATGCCGAAGACAGGCGTGTCATCCTGCTTGAAATACTCCCGAAGGGCCAAAAGATCATCACGGAGATCCAGAGCCAAAGTCTCGGCCTTCTCCTGAAAGCCTACGATCAATTTAACGGAAAAGAGCACCAAGTCATCAGTCGTTTCTATGCAATAGTTTCAAAAACCATGGATGATTTTTTGTTGAGATCTAAAAATGATCGCTAAGAGTTCCCTGATCTTTTGTTTCATACTCACTTTTTTTATCTTACCGTCCGTTCAAGCCCGGGAGAGTGCTTCCACCACCTCATCATTCGGGACAGATTCTCTTTCTTTGGAAGAGTGCTACCATCTCGCGCTTGTTCAAAGCGAGACCGTGGCCATCCAGAAAGAAGCCATCTCCCGCGCCACGGCGCAGATATTCAATGCGGCAAGCCAGGGACTCGGTAATGTGGATTTCATTATTGAGCGCACGTTTCAGGATGATCAAAAAAGCAATTTGAGCGCATTGGGTGATCCCAACATACATGAAAGCAAATTCAAGATCAGCCAGCCGCTTTTCCAGGGCTTTAAGGCAATCGGCGCTTTGACGGGCGCCGGGAGCTACAGGAAAGAGCAAAAGGAAGCATGGACCCGCGCCAAAGAACTCCTTTATACCGATGTGGCCCGCGCTTTTTACAACGTCCTCCGGTATGAAAAAGAGATCGAGATCAACCAAGGCATTCATGAACTTCTCCAGCAACGGATCAAGGAGCTGGAAGAACGCGAAAAAATAGGCCGCTCCCGCGTAAGCGAAGTGATCACGGCCCAAACAAATCTCAAAGTACTTAAGGCGGACCTGGCCAGTGCCCAGGGAGCACTCGCAACGGTCCGTTACCTCCTGGAATTCCTGACCGGAACCGAACTTGAGGGGCGCAAGCTCGAAGAAGAGACCTCAGAAGAGGTCTCCTCGCGAACGCTTACCGAGCATCTCAAAATGGCCCTGACACGATCCGATGTCAAGGCCGCGGAACAAGCGGTCAAGACCGCTTGGCGCGGCATTGTTGTAGCTCAAAGCGGATTCTGGCCCATGATCACGCTGGACCACAATCAATACACGCGCCGCGAAGGAGTTTTGTCGAACCTGGATTTTGACACACTCATCAAGTTCGACGTGCCTCTTTTTTCGGGCGGTGAAACTGTCGGACAGGTCAAGGATTCCATTGGAATTCTGAGACAGAAAAAGCTTTCTTTCTCACTCGCCAAACGCCAGGCTGAACTCGACATCAAACAGAGCTATCAGATCTGGCTCTCCGCCAAGGAAACGAACAGGCTTTTAAAGGAAGCTGTCCAGGATGCTGAGAAAAATTACGAGGTCCAGTCCGAGGAATACACCCGCAGTCTCGTCAGCAATCTGGATGTCCTCGCGGCCCTGGAATCCCTTCATAACACCCGGCAACGCCAGAACCTGACCTATTATGTTATGAAACAGGATGAGGCGGCCTTCCGCGTCGCCATCGGAGAAGTATCATGAATTTATCAGAGATCTCGGTCAAAAACCCCGTTTTCGCCTGGATGCTCATGATCGGGCTCATCGTGTTTGGCCTGCTCGGCTGTCACGGAATGGGCGTCGGACAAATGCCGGATGTGGATTTCCCTGTACTGAACGTAAGCGTGATCTGGGAAGGCGCAGCACCCGAGGTCATGGAAAGCGATGTGGTCGATATCATCGAAGATTCCGTCATGGGGATCGAGGGCCTCCGCGATATTTCCTCCTCCTCCGCCGAAGGGAAGGCCAGCATCAAACTCGAGTTCGATCTTGATCGCGACATCGACGTCGCCCTGCAGGAGGTTCAAAGCAAGATCTCGGAGGCTCGTCGCAGGCTCCCGACCGACGTAGACCCTCCGATCATTCAGAAATTTAATCCCGAAGACCAGCCTATCATGTTCCTTGCAGTCACCTCACGTCTTCCCCTGAAGAATCTGATGGATTATGTCGACCGAAACATTAAGGATCGCTTCAAGACCGTGCCCGGGGTCGGTGAAATCTTTTTGGGCGGCTTCCTGGAGCGGAACCTCCGTGTGTGGATTGATACGAAAAAACTCCTCGCCTACCAGCTTACGGTCGAGGACGTGATCGCCGCAATCCAGACAGAACATGTTGAGATCCCTGCCGGAAAACTGGAAACCCCGGTAAAGGAATCCGCAGTCCGCGCCATGGGAGAAGCCCGATCCGTCGAAGAATTCGAGAAGATCGTCATCAATAACCGTGACGGAAAACCCATTTACCGCCCGATCAAATTAAGCGAGGTCGCCAGGATCGAGGATGGTCTTGCGGACCTCCGGAGAATGTCGCGGGTCATGGGCCAGCCGGCCGTCGGGCTCGGCATCCGGAAACAGCGCGGGGCGAATACCGTCGCGGTGGCCGAAGGCGTTAAGAAAAAACTCGCGGAGGTCCAACGCGAACTTCCGCCGGATTTTTCGATCGATATCAATTTCGATTCGAGCAAGTTCATCAGCGACAGTGTCCATGAACTTTTCCTGACGCTCATTCTCTCCGCCATTCTCACGTCCCTGGTATGCTGGCTCTTTCTGGGCTCGTGGAGCTCGAACCTGAACATCCTGCTTGCCATCCCGACTTCGATCCTCGGAACTTTCATCGCAATGAAATTCGCGGGCTTCACCATGAACATATTCACCTTACTCGGGCTCTCACTCGCCATCGGCATCGTGGTGGACGATGCCATCATGGTTCTTGAAAACATCGTCCGCCATCGCGAGATGGGCGAAGGTAAGGTCGATGCAGCGCTCAAAGGCTCGAAGGAGATCACATTCGCGGCGTTGGCCGCCACGCTGGCGATCGCGGCGATTTTCATTCCCGTGGTTTACATGAAAGGCATTATCGGAAAATTCTTCCTTCAGTTCGGCATCACGATCACCGCCGCGGTCTTCCTTTCGCTTCTGGAGGCGTTGACTCTCGCACCGATGCGATGCTCTCAATTACTTACGATCGAGGAAAGAAAAACACGGTTCGGCAAAGCTTTCGAACATGGCATGATCAAGCTTAACGAGCTCTACGGCAAATGCCTCATCCTGACCCTGAGACATAAGTGGAAAGTACTCTTGTTCTCCTTCGTTTTTTGTGTCGCCTCTTATGTGATCACGGCCCCTCTTCTCAGAAAAGAATTCGTCCCCGCGCAGGACCAGAGCATATTCCTGGCCGCGTTGGAAACACCCATCGGCTCCTCGGTCTATTTCACGAGCGAGCGGTTCAAGGTCGCGGAAGAATTCGCCATGAAGCACCCCTGCGTCAAACGTTATTTCTGCGTCATCGGTATCCGCATGGGTGGCATCGAAGGAGAAGTCAATGCGGGGATGCTCTTCATAACTCTCAAGGATCCCAAGGACCGTCCGTACGACCCAAAACTCAAGCGCCGCCCGACCCAGCAGGACGTGATGGACCAGTTCCGTACGGACCTCAACAATATCCCTAACGTAAAAGCGATCATGCAGGATCTTTCCACGCGCGGGTTCTCCGCAACACGCGGATACCCCATCGAGTTCTCGATCCGGGGACCCGACTGGGACAAATTGATCGAATACGCCCAGAAAATCCAGGACAAGATGAAAAAAAGCCCATACTTTGAGGATATCGATAGCGACTACCGTTCCGGTCTCACGGAGGTGCGGATCACGCCGGACCGCGACAAGGCTTTCGACCATGCCGCGAGCATCGAAACAATCGCCCGTACGGTGAATGCCATGATCGGTGGCGAGCGCGTGGCAAAATACACGCAGGACGGAAAACGCTATGATGTCCGGGTCAAAGCCAATGACCAGGACCGCCAAAGCACCAAAAACATCGCGGATCTTTGGATATGGAACAACCGCGGCGAAATGGTCCAACTCGAAAATGTTGTCAAGATCACGGAGCGCCCCAGCCTCTTAAGCATTACCCGCCAGGGTCGTGAACGCGCTATCAGCATTTACGCAAGCGCCGCCAGCGGCCAATCTCTTGCAAAGGCCATTCAAGAGGTCCAAAAGATCGCCGGAGAAACACTCTCCGCCCCTTATCGCATTGTCTTCAGCGGGACAAGCCAGACGTTCAAGGAATCGATGATGAGTCTTATCTTCGCGCTCATTCTCGGCATCGTCGTGGCCTACATGATCCTGGCTTCCCAATTCAACCACATCGTCCACCCGATCACGGTCCTTCTGGCACTTCCTTTTAGTCTTGTGGGTGCTTTTTGGGCACTTTTGATCGCCAACCAATCCCTCAGCATCTTCAGTTTCATTGGTCTTTTGCTTTTAATGGGAATCGTGAAGAAAAACTCGATTTTGCTCGTGGACTTCACTAACCAGATGAGAGGGCGGGGCATGAATACTTACGACGCGATCCTCACCGCTTGTCCGATCCGGTTACGGCCGATCATCATGACATCAGTTGCCACCATTGCGGCCGCGGTCCCGGCAGCCCTGGCGCTCGGTCCCGGAGCGGAAACACGCATCCCGATGGGCGTTGCGATCATCGGCGGCGTTCTGGTCTCGACGCTTTTGACCTTGTTCGTCGTGCCGGCCTTTTATCTGGTTTGTGATAAAGTGGAACAAAAAGGATCTTTGACTCTGATCTTTGCCGCCATCAGGGACAAGCTAGCAAGCCATCTTCCCAAGAAATCCTCCTGACGCAGGCTTATAGGACATTCGGTAAGTTGGAGCAAAAATTCCTTCTCACCTCCCTCTCCCCCACGAAGTGGAGAAGATAACTGAATTGAGTAAGCAGCGTCACTATTTTCAGCTTCCCTTCGGGACATTCCCTCTTTAACATACGGATATGAACTGGGAACTCGCGCTCCAGCCGCTTCTGACCGGCCTCTCGGTAGGGGCGTTTTGTCTCACCTATTGTTTTCCGTTCATGGGCGTCTTCTTCGGTGCGGAGGAACGCACCCCCAGGAAAAATTTTCTTGTCCTCCTCGAATTCCTGGCAGGACGTCTGGCGGGCTATCTTTGTTTCGGCCTGCTCGTGGGTTATCTCGGAGAGAAGTTGGACCCCCGGTGGCTACGCCATGCCACGGATATTTCTTTCATCGTTCTGTCCCTTGTGCTTCTTTTCTATCTTTTCGGTCTCGTGCGCGAAAAAGGATCCTGCCCTGCCCCGAAATTTCTTAAAGCCCGGAGCCCGGCGCTCATGGGTTTTTTCATGGGGATCAACCTCTGCCCGCCGTTTTTGCTGTCCGTCACTTATGTGTTCTCCAGGCACAGTACCCTATATGGCATGGTTTATTTTGCGCTTTTCTTTCTCACAAGTTCCCTCTACTTCCTCCCGATTGTGTTCGTGGGATTTGCTTCCAGGACCAGGGAGTTCCGAATCATGGCCCGCGCGAGCGGCTTTCTGGTGGCTGTTATATTTCTTATTTACGGAATCTATTCGATTGTTCATAATTGACGCTGGAAGGGAGGCCGCACGATGAACATCACGGAGCTGTTGAAAAAGGTCTTTGCCTTCCTCTTTTTGGTAATCGTTCTTGGTGCGACGCTCCTTTTTATTTACCGGCGTGAAAATTCCGTTCGCGCGGACGCCGCCCCGAACCGGACCGGCCTCCATGAAGCCAGCTATTACGAACCCCTGTCCAACAAAACCGTGCAATGTTTCCTTTGTCCGAACCAATGCGTAATCGCCCCTTCGCAGTGGGGCGCCTGCAAGGCCCGCAAGAATATCGACGGCAGGCTTTATTCCATGGTCTACGGCAAGATCGCGACCGTGCATGTCGACCCGATCGAGAAAAAACCGTTCTTCCATGTTCTCCCGGGCAGCACGGCTTTTTCCATCGCCACGACCGGATGCAATATGCGTTGTCTTTTTTGCCAGAACTGGGAGATTTCGCAGGCCTTCCCCGGCGATGTGCCGACCCAGACGGTAACGCCCGATGAGGTCGTGGCCCAGGCGTTCGCAAGCGGCGCCCGGTCCATTGCTTTCACCTACAACGAGCCTGTGATCGCCTACGAATACATGCTGGATATTGCGAAGCTCGCCAAGGCCAAAGGACTCAAGACCGTGGTTGTTTCAAGCGGCTACATCGAAGAGGAGCCGCTCAAGGAACTTTTGAAATATGTCGATGCGTACAAGGTCGATCTCAAAGCATTTAATGAAAAATTTTACAGTAAACTCACGGGCGGTCGTCTGGAACCGGTCCTGGAAACTCTCAAGACCATCAGGCAAAGCGGCGTATGGCTCGAAATTGTGAACCTGCTCGTGCCCGGGGAAAATGATAGCGATGATGAACTCCGTGCCATGGCACGCTGGATCCGGTCAAATTTGGGTGATTCGGTCCCTCTTCACTTCAGCCGGTTTTTCCCCCAGTTCAAACTTAAAAACCTCCCGCCCACACCCCCTGAGACGCTTATTCGCGCACGCAGGATCGCCATGGAAGAAGGGCTCAAATTCGTTTATACGGGTAACATCGCCTACCCCGAGGGCGAAACGACCTGGTGCCCGGGTTCGAAGGAAAAAGCTGTGGTCCGCCAGGGCTATTTTGTCACCACTAATAACCTCAAAGATGGAGTCTGTCCCGATGGAGAAAAAATCCCCGGCATCTGGGAATAAAAAAACGGAAAGTCCCCTTTTTTCCACACAGCGTCCAGTGTGTCACACGCTATGGATGGGTCCTGGATTTTTAAGTTGTACGCCGTGTGTCGCGCGTTGTGCCCGGGCAAAGACGGCCCCCCCCCCTTTTCTAATAACTTCTCTTGTGTTAATCGGATTGCTTTCCCTTGCGTTTACATTCACCCCTCCCAGAGGGCAAAAACAAACTAAGAACGGGAACGTTCGCAAAGCCGTTGCGGCAGGTGAATTTTATCCCGGGGACAAGGCAACCCTCGAAAAACACGTGGACGCGCTACTGCGCCAGGCTGATCCTCCCAAGATCACGGCGCCGATCCGCGCGATCATGGTGCCGCACGCTGGTTATGTCTATTCGGGACCGGTCGCGGCGTACGCATATAAAGAACTTGAAGGCCGCAACTTCAAGACCGTCATCCTGATATCCAACAGCCACACAGAATGGTTCAACGGAATCTCGGTCTACAAGAAAGGAAGTTTCGAAACACCGCTCGGACTTGTGCCCATTGATGAAGAAAAGGCCGCAAAGCTCCTCGCCTCATCCTCAAAGATTCTGGATCGCCCGCGCACCCACGAAGAGGATCACGTGCTTGAGGTGCAGCTCCCCTTTCTCCAGCGTGTTCTGAAAGATTTCAAGATCGTCCCCCTGCTTTTCGGAAACGATGATCCTGCACTTTCCAAAGTCCTCGCAGACGCCTTAAAGAAAATCGTCGACGACAAGACACTCATTGTCGCGAGTACCGACATGTCCCACTATCCGGCCTATGACGATGCCACGTCCACGGACCGCGAGACCCTTCAGGCTATTCATACCGGGCAGGTGGATGCATTGGACGCCATGTTAAAACGACACGTTGAAAAAGGGATTCCGAACGCGGAAACCTTTCTTTGCGGCGTGAGCGGTGTGCGAACGGTCCTGCTCCTGACCCAGACACTGGGTCCCACAGTTCCGGTCTTTTTAAAATATGAAAATTCGGGCGACACATCTGTGGGTGATAAAAACCGCGTGGTCGGCTACGGCGCGGTCGCCTTCGTCGCAAAGCGAAGCACGATACCTGCGGCGTCCCCGGCCATCGCCGCAGAAAAGAAAATTGCAGCGGACGAAAAAGGAATGACCCCGCCGGAAAAGAAAGAACTGCTCGAGATCGCGCGCTCCACCGTGGAAAGTTACGTTCAAACCAAAAAAATCCCTGCATTCTCTCCCGCTTCTCCGGCCCTCAGGCGGCCGCGCGGCGCCTTTGTGACCCTGAAAGAAAACGGCCAACTCCGCGGCTGTATCGGCCGGTTCGATGCTTCTGGGCCCCTTTTTCTTACCATCCAGCAAATGGCGATTTCCGCGGCCCTGCAGGACCCGCGGTTCTCGCCCGTCAGCGCGGACGAGCTCGACCAATTGGAGTATGAGATTTCGGTCTTGAGCCCGCTGAAAAAAATTAAAACAGCCGACGAAATCAAGCTCGGCAAGCACGGCGTTCAAGTTTCGAAAGGTCTTTACCACGGAGTTTTCCTGCCGCAGGTCGCGACCGAAACAGGATGGAACAAGGAAGATTTTCTCAGCGAACTCTGCTCCCAGAAAGCCGGATTGTCCAGAAACTGCTGGAAAGACCCTGGCGTCGACTTACAAGTCTTTACGGCCGACGTCTTTTCGGAAGAGAAGAAGCAACAGTAAAAAAACGTTCGCTGCACCCAGAAACATCAGCGTTTGCGGAACTCCCCACATCGGAATGAAAAATCCCGCGGTCAGCAGGGCGCCAAGCGCCGAACCCCAAAGATCTGCCGCATAAACACCGCCAAGACGGTTTTTCCCGCCCTTGGCAAGATAAAGCCGGTTCGCGAACGGAAAGATGGCTCCGGCTATGAAACCAGCCCAAAGCGCTACCCCTAAAAAGGCGTATTGATATTCTTGCGTTAGAAGAGATCCTTTTGAAAAAATCCGCACACAAATTCTGACCAGCAAAAAGAAAAATGCTGCGTTCATCGTGTGAAGGCCTGCAAGCGCAAAGCGCTCCGGGATCTTCTTGAGGCTCAGCGCCGCCCAGGTCCCTGCCCCCAGTCCTGCCATGAACGTCATGATCACCCACGCAAGCCGGTAGTAAAGGTCGCCGAACGCTGCCTGGAAAAGATAAATCACCACGATCTCAAACGCCATCAGGGAAAAACCGGCTGTTTCCATACTGACAAGCGCGAGTTTTCGCCTTCGCTTCCTGGGGCCCTGCGCGAATACGCCCAGAAACAGAACCCCAAATAAACCTGCCGCTAAAATGACCGGGAAAGGGGGCGTGGCCAGAAAAAAGAACGTTTTCGCAATCCCGGGATTGAACTGACTGAGCCACCGGAGGAATTCGAAATAACAGGTGCGCGGCCTGAGATCGGTGTTTTTTGTCTTCCATATGGCATTACGAAAAGCCGTTGTGACCCGTTCCACGCGGTCGTTCGTAAGGCGGTAGCGGATCTGGTCCGCCGTCACAAAATCCGGCTTGATTTTCCGTTCAGAAAGCCGGTCGACCATCTCTTCAGGATCCAAAGGCGGCAGATCCTCCCTCGATGCCAAAAAGAAGAGCGTGTCCTCGGGGAGTACTCCCACGGCCGGAAAAACCTGATTAAGCGTCGCGTAAACCGAACTTCCGAGCCGTTCCAGTTCCGGCGTCAGGGTATTCGCCGCAAACGTGATGTGGGTGGCAAACATGCCCCCGGCAAAAAGATGGGAACGGACGGAACGGAAAAACTGTTCCGTGTAATTGCGATTGACGAGCACCGAGGCCGGGTCCGGAAAATTTGCGATAATGACGTCGAATTTTTCATTTTCGAACCTGAGAAAATCTCTCGGGTCCGCGGCCCAAAGCCGCACCCGGGGATCGCGAAGAGTCGCTTGGAGATCCTCCGGAAGAAATCCGCGGGTGATTTTCAAGAGTTCGGGATCCAGTTCGACCGCACGAACCTCCCGGGGACTGTGTTTCAGGATTTGCTGCAAAGGCCCGTTGAACCCGGTCCCGAGAAGCAGGACCTTTTGAGGGGCCGGATGTGCGAGCATCGGAAAATGGACCAGATATTCGCTCGCAAGGTCCTCGCGGTCCGCCCCCAGGAGCAGGCCGCTCTGATAGAAATTATATTGCGGCCCCAACCGCGTAACAGATACATTGCCATGAACGGTGTTTTCCGTCCGGACAAGTGTTTCGTTCGGGAACCGCCACTGGGACGTCCATTGCTGTAAAGAAACGCTGTTTAGGAAAAGCCATGCCGGGAAAAGGATCGCGGCAAGGGCCAAAAACCACCGAATCATTTTCTTTTTCCCGAAAAGGGCATAAAAAACTCCGCAGGCAACCGCAAGATTTAAAACCGCAAGGAGCGCTGCCACCCGGAATTCATTGACGAAAATCAACGCGAAACTAAAAACGGCCCCGCCTGCGATGAATCCCAAGCATTCCCCAAAATACGCCCGCCCCACCGCGCGTGCCGGTTCCCTTTCCAGCGCTTGAGACACTTGTCCTCTTGCCGCAACCACAAACTGCATTCCCAGCACCCCGCACAGAGGGACAAGAACTGCGAACGAATAAAGGAGAGAAGGGAAAAGTTCCGGAAGTGCTCCGGCCGGAGTCCCGAGGATCAGTTTACCGGAACGTATGAGAACGACCACAAGGGGAAAAAGAAAGGCCGTGAGAACATGACAGACCGCCAACAGGCGGAAGGCCTTTTTTGCGTCACGGCAGAGTCTTGAACCTAGTGTGCTCCCGGCGGCAGTCCCAAGAAGCCAGCAAAAGAGAATCCAGCCGATGAAAAACTCGTTGGCGTAAAAACTCATGGCCAGTTCCCGGATCACCACCACTTGGGAGATAAGGGAAGAAAAACCAAGGACAAGAACAGAAATAAAGAATAATTTTCTCATGTTTTTTCCCGCAGGATCCGGTTACTTTCCTGCGGCGAAGCTACTACTTCCCGGCCCTAAAATCAAGCGGCTCTTGGAGCAGTGATCCGAAGAACATGGAGTCCCACGGCTTTATGGTTCGACCTTCGCTCACCACCCTGCGCTTGGGGCGAAGGGCAGCCGTGGCACCTCCAGACTTCGGCGGCATCCCGCCGCAGCATCCATGCCAACCACCGCCTGAAAACCGGCAGGACTCCGCCACAAGCGGGATAAAATATCGAATCTCTTTCATTTCCTTTTTTTGAGAACCTTGCCGTAGGCAAAAATAATCAGTCCGATGATCGCGCTCCAGCTGCACAGCATAAAAATCCATCCGGATAATTTCATTTCTTTTCTCGTCTACGGAATTCTGATCAACCTGAACCAGTAAAAACCGTGCGGTCCCAGTGTCAGGAAATAGGGCAGCTCTCCGATCTTCGGGAATTTCACATTCCCCCAAAGCTCCAAAGGTTCCCATCCGTCATAGTGTTTCAGATCAAGCTCGACAGGCTGAACATAACGGGAGAGATTGTTGACGATAAGAAGTGTTTCATCCTCGTGGGCGCGGATATAAGCCAGGATCTTCGGGTTTTTGTGCCGGAGAAATTCGATCGTCCCGCGGCCGAACGCTTTCAAGCTCTTGCGGACCCGGATCATCCGCTTCGTCCAGTTGAGAAAAGACGACTGGGTCATATTTTGGGCTTCAACATTGATGGCCTGGTAGCCGTAAACAGGATCGATGATCAAGGGCGCATAGAGTTTATCGGAAGCTACCGTCGAGAACCCCGCATTCTTGTTCCCGTTCCATTGCATCGGTGTCCTGACACCGTTCCGGTCCCCAAGATAAATATTGTCCCCCATGCCGATCTCGTCCCCGTAGTAAATGATCGGGGTCCCGGGAAGACTGAAAAGAAGACTGTTCAGAAGTTCCATTTGCCGACGGCCGTTGTTCATAAGCGGCGCGAGACGACGCCGGATTCCGAGATTCAGTTTTGCCTTTGGATCCGCCGCATACTCGCGATACATATAATCCCGCTCTTCCTGCGTCACCATTTCAAGCGTTAGTTCGTCATGATTGCGGAGAAAAAGCGCCCACTGGCAACTATTGGGTATGGAAGGCGTTTGACGCATGATCTCGAGGATCGGCGTGTTATCTTCCTTGCGGATCGCCATAAAAATACGCGGCATTAACGGAAAATGAAACGCCATGTGGCATTCGTCCCCCTCTCCAAAATAAGGCCGCACATCCGCGGGCCATTGATTCGCCTCCGCAAGCAGGACTTTTTTCTTAAAGGATTTATCCAGCTGAGTTCGCAGTCCTTTAAGATATGCGTGCACTTCGGGAAGATTTTCACAATTTGTTCCGTCACGCTCAAAAAGATAGGGGACGGCATCGAGCCGGAAGCCGTCAACCCCCATCTTCAGCCAGAAGAAAAGCACGTCGTGCATGGCCTTTCGCACCTGAGGATTATTATAATTGAGGTCGGGTTGATGACTGAAGAAACGGTGCCAGTAATACTGACCGGATTGGGGATCATACGTCCAGTTGGACTTTTCCGTGTCCGTGAAGATGATCCTAGCGTTTTTGTATTTTTGAGGATCATCACTCCAGATGTAGTAGTCCCTTTTCGGCGATGCCCTGGACACCCGGGCCTCCCGGAACCAGGGATGCTGGTCCGAAGTATGGTTCAGAACAAGTTCAATAAGAACCTTTATGTCGCGACGGTGGGCTTCTTTGACAAAATCCTGAAAATCCTTCATGGTCCCGTACTCGGGAGAGACCTCCTGGAAATCCGAAATGTCATAACCGTCATCTTTCATTGGAGTCTTGTAGAACGGGAGGAGCCAGATGCAGTTGATACCGAGATCCTGAAGATAATCCAGCTTTTGGGTCAAACCGCGGAAGTCACCATAGCCATTCTCATTACTGTCAAAAAAAGTTTTGACATGAAGCTCATAAATAATAGCATCTTTGTACCAAAGATCCTGACCGGTCACGAACAGCCCCCTCTAAAATTCCGCTTCCGGAGCTTTATCACCTGTCTTAAAAAACCGAGCACCTCGCCGGGAGAATGTATGTAACATTTCGCTGTTGAAAACGCGCGGGGATTTTCGGTCACCCTGGCGGTAATTCCGGAACTCTGAAGAACCTTGAACGCATCCTCGTCCGTCCGGTCATCTCCGATAAAGATTGGTAAAAAATTTCCCTGTTGCTTGTATTTTTTGAGAAGTCTTTGAACGACTTTCCCCTTGTGCCAGAGACGGGGACGAGACCGGATTTCCAAGACCTTTTTTCCCTCCTGAACACCAACCATACCTGACCGGACCCAGGGAGCAATAATCTCCCGGAAATTCCGATAAAGAGCAGCGACCTTTGCCTCAGGAACCAAACGATAATGCAAACTGATCCCCAAGGTCTTGTTTTCAAGAAGCATGCCTTTGACAGGATACAAGTTTTTCCTCAGTTCGCCCCAAATACGCGTCATGATCCGCAAGATTTGCTTCACGGACGAATGGTTCCAGACAAAATCTTCCCCTTTCATCTCAAGCCCGTGATTGCCCACATAAATAATTCCGGAAATCGAACCTATCATATTTTCGAGATCCGGGAGGGAACGTCCGCTCACCACAGCAACCTTGACCCCCGGCAAATTGCTTAAACTGCGCAATACGGACCTCGCGGCCATCTTCAGCCGGGCCTTTTCGGGCTTTTGGACGATCGGCGTAAGTGTCCCGTCATAGTCCAAAAAAAAGAAAACTCTGGACGCAAGCGCTATTCTTTTAACAATCTTTTCATTAAAACTGAGCATAAAACATTCCCTGTTTAAAATGATCTTATGAGCGCGGTGATCATGTCCGCGGCCCATCGGTAGACGTTATATTCCCGTACGATCTGGCGCATTTTCCGCATCCGTTCCTTTTTTTCTTCCGGAAGCATCGTAAGCGCCTGATGGATCGCTTCCGCTGTTCCTTCGATATCATATGGATTGATCAAAAGCGCACTCAGGAATTCATGGCTTGCGCCCGTGAAACGGCTCAGGATCAACACACCGTCCTCATCTTCCCGTGCAGACACGTATTCCTTGGCAACAAGATTCATTCCATCATGAAGGGAACTTACGAAACAGAAATCTGCTATCCGGTAAAAATTGAAAATTTTCTTTTGGTCATGATGATTTTCTAAAAAGAGGATGGGACGGTAAGAGCCTTTCTGGAAGCGCTGATTGATCTTCTCGACAAGCTTCTCGACCTCTTTCAGATGGTCTTGGTAACTTTCGATCAAACTCCTGGAAGGAGCGCCAAGCTCAACAAATACGAGCTCTCCCTGAAGGTGGGGATATTTTTCCAGAACCCTCTCGATAGCCCGGAAACGCTCCAAAAGACCTTTGGTGTAGTCGATGCGGTCAACTCCCAAGCCTATCTTTTTATCCTTGAGCCCGTAATCCTGCTTCAATTTCTCGAGCGGATCTTTTCCGGTTTCCTGAACCGCGACATTAGGAACTCCGGAAATGCTGATCGGGAACGGACGTACGGAACTCGATTTCCCGCCGCGTGTGACTTCAAAATTCGCCCAGTTGATCTTACATTCAAGGGCGTGATCAACCGTATCAAGAAAATTGTTACAGTGGAACTGCGTGTGGAACCCGATAATATCGCTTCCGAGCATTCCTTCCAGGATCTCCTCCTGCCACGGACAGATCCCGAACGCTTCCGCGTTGGGCCAGGGAATATGCCAAAAAATCGCGATCTTCGCATCGGGCCTTTGCTCTTTGATCATCCTAGGAAGCAGCGCGAAATGATAATCCTGGACAAGGATCAGGGGCGGATCGTCGTCAAGTTCTTCGAGAAGCGCCTCAGCGAATTTCCGGTTCACTTCCTTGTAGCAATTCCAGTCCTCGATCCTGAAAACAGGCCTCACATGACTGATATGACAAAGCGGCCAAAGACCTTCGTTGGAAAAACCGTAGTAATAACCTTTTTCCTCTTCTCCAGTAAGCCAGACGCGCTTCAAGGTAAACGAAGGCTTCCACGGCGGAACACCCACCTTGTTTTCTTTGTCGACAACTTCACGATCCGCACTGCCGGCTCCGTGCGCGATCCAAAGCCCTCCGGTCGCCTGCATGACGGGATCCAGGGCCGTTACTACACCGCTCGCAGGAGTAATGCATTCTATCTCGTTGCTTTTCTTACGATGAATGTAAGGCTCCCGGTTCGAGATCACATAAAGCTGCTTCCCGCGAAGCTGGGACTGCAAATAGTCTTTCAACCGTTCTTTTGTCCAAACTGTCCCCTCGGCATTAACGAGCCGGGACTGTTCTACCAGATCAAACCGGGCCGCCTTGAGGCTTGCCGCCATGTGACTGACTCCATAAAGGAGTTTTTCAATATCCCCTTGCTCCTTCTCCGGCTTGGACTCCGCCCCAGGTTCAACCCCAAGGGCCTTTTGGATCATTAAACCGATACGGGCGATCGGCCCTGTCACGCTCCAACGGATCACCAGAAGCGATATGATCGAAAGAATCGCTGCCAAAATAGAGAAAGTGAAGGCCGAGTTTTTCCAAAATTCCTTGATCTGGTTTAGAATAAAACGGCGATCATGAATAAGGCCCAATGCACCAACGACCTTATCCTCTTTCATCAACGGAACGACATGATAGTTGACCTTCCTCCCACCCCATTTGCCGTTCACATCCACCGGCGCATTTTCGTCGATAGCTTTTAGCGATTCCGGTTTGAATAATTCCTCCTTTGTCAGCTCGGGAGGGAAAGCGATCCGAGGGCCTTCTTTCATATCCACAATAAGACCGAGCAACCTTTTATGTCCCTGGTACTTCTCGATGAATTTCTGAACCCGGTCAGGCTGATCTGTACGCTCCAGAAAAGATTCGACGGCCTCCTTGAAAGTCTTGGCAAGCACCGTGGTGCGGAGCCTCAATTCCTCATTTAAGCGTTTTTCCTCGTTCTTCGCCTGGAAATAGGAGAAACTTACGACCACAACGGTTGTGGCAATCAAAAGCGAAATGATTAAACGAAGTGTGATTTTCATTTTTTTCTCGACCTGAACCAAACGAAAGTAAAAAAAACAACAACCGCAAGCAAGGCCACATAGACAGGTCCGTCACGCAACACCCATTCCATAATCATTCTCCGTTCTCGCCAGGACCCCTAAAGTGAAAAGGGCCGCCTCCTGACGTTACAACGCCAGATGGCGGCCCGACCATCGTTGACCCCTCCGGCGGATTCTCTACCGGACCCTTTACCTCAAAACCAAAAACCGTGCTTATGCTAACGACCTAACCTCCGGGATACAACCTTAATTTAGCCCCTAGTGGTAGGTACTATGATTTAATTGCGCAGCTCCCTCGGCCAATTCATCCGGAAAAGCGTTCTTCCTTGACAAACGGGAGTCACGGCTGCGCCTGGTTTTCCATTAGTTTTTTTAGTTTTTTAATTGGAAACCAGTGCTGTCCAAGTCGCCGTTCATGAAAAGAAAACTAAGACTTGGGCGGCTTATTGAAGGACTTGTCGAAATCCTGCAACTGCTGCTCGAACTGTTTCTGGATCTGCCGGGTTTTCTCCTGGAGCTGTTTGGCAAGCACATCCCATTGCTGCTGAAGCGTTTTTAAAGTCTCCTGGACCTCGGCCTCCACTTTCCCGGAGGACTCCGAAACCTTCATCGCCCCCGTCGAAAAACTCTCGCCGGCCGTAGTCTTCAACTCCCGGGCCGCTTCACCAGCCTGAGTCCCAAGAGAAGCCTGATCATCCGCCGCATAACCCATCCCGGTCAAGACAAGCATCATTACAAACATAACTGCCAATAGTTTATATTTCATGACTCCTCCTGGTTAGAACGGCGTACGGAGCATGGCGTGAAAGCTTTCGCGTAACGCACTTGCCTTTCAATAAAGGCTCTATCGGAGGCGAGTGCTGCACTGAACTTCCTATTAATCTTTACGGGTCGTTCAGTGCACCACATGCCTTACTCCTTACTAGGCTTTACAATACTTTTCCACCTCAGAAATTTCTTTATTGATACCCGCGGACTGTCGCATGTCTGCGGCCCGTAACCGAGACCGTCGAACAGCCGATGAAAAACAACCGAATGGCGAGACAGGATATTTTTTCACGAGATGTTTTTTTATCTCAAAAAAAACAAAATTCGATTTTAGACGTTTTTTATTACGGCGCGGTATTATACAATAAAGTGTCAGTAACCGGAGGCTAAAACACGTATGAATTTCACAGGAAAACAGAGTTCCTTCCTTTCCTCTTTCCTTGTTTTGTCCCTTGTCTTTTCCGGCTGTGTCCGGTACCGGCCTCACACAGAAGACCGCACGTCCTTTATGAAAAGAGCTCAGACCCAAACGCGCAACGACCTGACGGTCACACTCACGGTCTTGAGCAACAAGGAAGCAAAAAGATTCTTCGGCGCTTCCCTTTCCAAAAGAGGGATACAACCGCTTTGGCTTGAGATCGACAACCGCAGCGACAACACCTACTTTCTTATCCCGAGGAATATGGATCCTAATTATTATTCTCCCGAGGAGGCCGCTTATATGGCCCACTACAAGCAGAGCCGGCAGTTTTTCGAGGCGGGTCTCCTCTCGGTCCTTTTCTTCCCGGCCCTTGTTTTGTTTCCGGTCAATTATTTTTTGGTTCGCCGTGCGAACAGAAAAATGGACCATATCTTCGATAAGGTGTCCATGCACAGTTACGTCATCCAACCGGGCAAGAAGCACGCGGGATTTCTTTATACCTCGGTCGATCAAGGCACGAAACACGTCAAAGTTGATCTTTTGGGGGATAAAAAACGCGAGATCTTTAACTTTGCGGTGACGATCCCGGGCATAAAACCCGATTACACCACCAAGGACTTTGCGAACCGTTATCCGAAAGATGCGATCGTGGAATACACGGATAAGGACTTCCCCAAGTATCTCGAACAACTTCCCTGCTGCGTCACCAATAAGAAAGGCACCCAGAACGGCGACCCGCTGAATCTGGTGGTGATCGGAGAATTCGAGGACCTGATCACGATTTTCGGTTTTTCGAGTTGGGATGAGACCGCCGCGCTCACGCCGAGTTCCGGACTTGCAATGGCCAAGGCGTTTCTCACTGGGGAAAATGACCGCTACTCCCCGGTCAGTCCGCTTTACTATCGCGGTCATTCGCAGGACATCGCGTTCCAGAAGACGCGGAATAACATCAACCAACGTCTGCATTTCCGTCTCTGGTACACCCCGATACGTTACAACGGAAAACCTGTCTGGATGGGAGCCATCAGTCGCGATATCGGGGTCAAGTTCACACTCACAACCTGGTACATGACAACGCACAAGATCGATCCGAACCTGGACGACTCGCGTGATTATCTGTTTGCGGAATTGATCGAGATGGGAAAAGTCTCAAAATACGGTTTCATCGAAAACACCACGCTCGAACAACCCGGCCATAAAAATAAAAATCTTACGAACGACCCCTACTTCACGGACAACCAGCGTCTTGTGATCAAGCTTTCAACCGAAGATACCCTGTTCACACCCTTCTCATGGGGACGTCTAAGCGAAGATGTGACTTTGCAAAAGACGTAAGGAGTACGGTGCACCGCGCTTTTTCGCGGGTCGCCATACTGTAAATAAAGACAAAAAAACCCCGCTGGCCGAAGCCAACGGGGGTTTTTATAGTTCCAGTTGTGGTTCTTAGATCTTCACAACGTTGGAGGCTTGTTCGCCCTTGGGACCGCGGGTCACTTCAAATTCGACCGCTTGGCCTTCTTCCAAAGACTTGTATCCCTCGCCCTGGATTGCGGTGTGATGCACGAAGACATCAGCGCCACCCTCACGGGAGATGAATCCATAGCCCTTTGAGTTGTTAAACCACTTCACTTTACCTTGTACCATGGTTGATATTGCTCCTTTCACTTAAATTATAGTAACGCATGACAAGTTCAACCTTCACGACGGTGCAAAAATCAACCTGGTGCAGTTGGAACTAGCCCGCTTTGTTGTCCCCATCCGGGGAGTTTGAAACAGGGTAAAAACAAAAAACCGCAAGGTAAACATACGACCTTGCGGTACACATCATGTTCTACCTCCTGCTTACTACACGCGGAATATGCCCTATGGCGAACCATTTGTCAAATTTTATTTTAAAGTGAAGCCTGAGAGGGCACATCCCACTTCGCAGGGTTATTTTTCCTTCGATCAAGTGTCTCGGCGGGACTCGCTTTCGATAAAACGTTTGAAGGACGAGCGGGCAGGGACTTCTCGGCGAGAAGGAGCGAGGGACTGTCCCAATACCTATTAATTTCCGCGGAGTGGAAATTGGGGCTATCCTGACTACCGTTTAGGAAAAGAAAATAATAGTCAGGGCTGGAGGGCGAACAAGGAAATCCACGCCGGGGATTCCCGAGTGGTGATGAGGCTCAAGCCCGAAGCATTCTCTTGGATAAACATCTGCTTGAGGTTCCCGGTTGTAAAGAAAATAAGCCGGTATATAATTCTTTCATCGCTTTGGAAAGAGTTTTGGTCTCTGATCATACGAAAGGAAGAGCATCGTGACGACTCGTCGGGAAAAACTGCGTCAAAGATTCGCCGCATTCCGGTCAAAGTTCGCGGGACACGTGCAAAAGGTCCGCCCCCGCGTCGCATTCAAGATCCTGGCCGGCATCGTGATCCTGTTCCCCTGGATGGTCTGTTCTCTCATCATCAGTTTCTTCAAGGTCGGCCACTGGCGCAAGATCGCGACCTGCCAGGCCTTTCTCAAACGCCACGTGCTCGCCTTTGACGGCGTGGATCCCGGAACTTTGACGGTGGAATCCGTCTCCGGCGGCCTGAGCAATTCCAATCAGATCTGGCGCTGCCGCAAGACTACGGGGGAAGAGGTGCGCTATTTCGTAAAGATCTTCCTCGATGCCGGCAGCTTCTGGGCCAAACACCTCAGTTTTGTCAGCCCGTTTCCCTCTATTTACGGCGGCAAGACCCACGAACGTTTTACCGTGGACATGGTCAGCCGCGTCCAGCTCGACAAGATCGGGGTCCCCGTCCCGCGTCTTATCGCTTATGACGCCGTCGAAAAGGTCATGGTTGCCGAGCATATCGAGGGAGAGACTGTCGATTCGATTCTGGAGCGGATCGGCGAACGCCAGACGTTGGGCCCGGGCGATGAGGCCGTGATCCGGCAATGTGCGATCGGCTTGGCCAGGATCCACCGGGCGGGTTTTTCACTGATCGATACCCAGCCCGTCAACTGCATCTGGGTGCCGGTGGAGCAGAAGGTTTATTTTACGGACCTGGAGTTCTGCGGCCGTCAGGACAAACGGGTGTGGGACATCGGATTTTTCCTGTGCTTCATCGCGATACGGCTTTCAGGTGTGGTCCGGCACGAGGTACGCAATATTTTCCTGGAAAGTTACCAGAAAGAGCGCCAGATCGATCTCGCCCAGGTCGCGGAGACCGGCCTCCGGCTGCAGGAATACATGCCGGTCTTTCAGGCCATCCTTGATATCCGCCGCTTCACCCCCGAAGAACTCTTCGAAGGCCTTATCTCCGCCTAGTAACCCGAGGAAATTCGTAATGACAGATTCCGAGGCGCGAGTCTCGAGTCCCAAACGAGATGTCTAAACTCCTGCAGAAAAAGTCCCTTCGCGTATCTTCAGAGCTCTATCCCTAACCAAGCTGACCATTCATTTTTTTTGGGGAATGCGAGCATAAATCCTGTGAGAGAAACGACTGCGAACGGGATAAAGTCGTAGACCTGCCTGCCGAGAAAGACGAGGACCATACCCAGAAGGAGCGGCAGCTCCGCCCCCGCGCTCATCAAAACCGTTCTCACAAAAAGCCTCTGCGGCGGACGCTCTGTGTTCGGAATTTGGGCCGGAAAAGCATTAAACATCCGGCGATTCAACTGCCACATCGCAAAAATTCCGAGGACCGAAACCCCCAGGGCCCCGTATTTAACAAGCGGATAAGTTTGAGCATTCAGGATCGCCGGACCCACTTTCCCCATCCGGATCAAATAATATCCGATCGCTCCGTACGCCACGACCGAGGCCGCCATCCCGACCGTCATTCTCTGTGCTTGCGTGTAAAGTTTCTTCGCCATTTCTATCCGGTCCATGATTTTTCTCCTTTTTTCCCTTGGGATCATCCTTCGCTGAGCAATGGTCTTTCAAGTGCGGCGTTTTCAAGAAGGCTGCCGTAGTGAAAAACGGCGCAGAGACTGCTTCCCGACTTTTCACAGGTTCGGAATTCTTTTTCAAAGATTTTCGGTGAATGGACAAGCTTGTAAGCGCCGACGCCAAGGTACAACCGTTTAGGGTCCGAAACCTTGGCTTTGGCAACTCCGCTCCATCGTTCATATTCAGCCGGGTCCGGGGAATAATTCATGATCGTCACGAAATCCACAAGGCCACTCGAAATCCAGGACGGCCAATCCTGAAATGCCTCATGAAGCGCACGGGCGTAGGACATACACCCTGTCGCGGAAACCTGAATATCAGGACGGATGGCCCGCGCTTTCTGGACAAGAAGCTTCAGGAGTTCCGTCACCTGGGCGCGTTTCCAGTCATTCCAGGCCCGGCTCCCCTCTCTGATCTTTTTAAGACCGGTCGATTTTCTGAAGCGGTCCATGTTGATAGGAGTGTAGCCATACCGCGGGTGGCTGTCCGGATAACGGATGTAATCAAATTGAACGCCGTCCAGTTGAGGATAGGCCAGGACAATTTCTCCAACCATAGAAACGAGTTCTTTCCGCACCCGCGTGTCCCCCGGTTCGAGAAAATACTGGCTGTCGATCTTGTAATCCTCAAGCGTCTTTTTTTCTTCCAAATTTCTCGTCAGGATATCGGGCCCGTATTTTTTAAGGAGTGGCGCATCTCCATTCGCGCTGAGACTCAACATATTGAGCCAGGCATGTACCTCGATCCCCGCGCCATGCGCCTCCTTGATCAGGAACGCGAAAGGATCTTCCCCAAGCGTCTTCAAAACGGCTTCATACGCCGTAGAATCCCCGACCTTGGAGGGGAACCATGTCTGATTTGCGCGATAGATCTGCACAAAGAGGATCTTGATCCTGGCTCTCTTCGCGAAATCGACAAGTTTCATCATGGTTTCACGGCTTGAAAGCGTCGGCGGGTTCTGGATCAGGGAGACGAAAAGACCACGCGAAGGGGGGGGCTTCCCGGAGGGAATATCAAAATTCCCCCGGGAGGTACTTGACGCATGAGGTGTCAAGTTTTCGCATCTCACGGGAGCCTGAAAAGCGACAAGCGAGCACAGGATAAAGATCAGGATTCTTTTTTTCATCAGAATGGATCCGCCCTTCTACGCGGCGCGGCCGATTACTTTGAGAAATGCTCTTACGACCTCGGGACGGAACTGGGTACCGCTCGCGCGCTCGATCTCACTTACCGCATTCCCGGGCGTTAACGGTTCACGGTAAGAGCGGAGGGAGGTCATGGCGTCGTAGGCATCGGCGACGGAAACGATCTGCGACGGCATGTTGATCGCTTCGTCCCTGAGACCGTCGGGGTAACCCTTCCCGTCCACGCGCTCGTGGTGCGAACGTATCACATGCAGCAGATCCTCGTCCAGGACAGGTTTGAGGATCTTTTCGCCGGTCACGGGATGTTCCTTGAGGATTTCCCATTCTCCGGGGTCCAGTTTTTCTTTTTTGTTCAGGATCGTTTCATGGATCACAAGTTTCCCGATATCATGAAGCTCGGCCGCACACCCGATAAGTTCCGCTTTTTGCGGACCTACCCCGAGTTCCAGCGCGATCTTTCGCGCCAGGTCCGCCACGCGCTCCGAATGTCCCCGGGTATAGGGGTCCTTGGCTTCGAGGGCCCGCACGAGCGATTGTGTTACCTTGAAAAAATAATTTTGCAGACGCTGCCGGGACTCGGAAAGACTCGCAGCCATTTTGTTGAAAGAATCCGCCAATTCCCCGATTTCATCCCGGGAACGCACCTTGACGCGGTAATCAAGATTTCCCCCGGCCAACTGACGCGTACCCTCCGTAAGTCTTCGCACCGGGTTCGAAACGCTCCCGGCGATCAATATCCCGAGCAGACAGCAGAACAGGCACCCCGAAAGAAGCACCACGACCATGCGCCTTTTGATCTCCTGTTGCATCCTGCCGATATCATCCGCCAGGATATCCACGCCAAGGATCGCGACAGTCTTTCCGTCTTTTCCGAGAACCGGGGCGTAGCCCGAGAGCGTCACTCCCCACGGATCGGTCTGAAGCTCATGATCGGCGGACGGAGCGTTGAAACCCTCCAGCATTTCCGGAAAACGGCTGGCGTCGTAAAAGTCCCCGGGACGGGCAGAGCCTCTTTTTCTCCCGGCCTCCCCGCCGGATGTCTCGGTATCGATCAGAAATTGCAAATTTCCTGGAGTTTTTGTCTTCGCAAGAACATAGATATATTGAAGGGGCTTGTTCATTTCCAGGACTTTATCAAGCTTCGCGGCCACTTCCCGGTAAGCGGAACTTTGGACCCCGTTCTGTGTTAAAGGGATTTTTTGAAGCGTCTCCGTGTCCACGGCCAAAGATGCTGTTTTGGCGATGACGATCAGGGAATTCCGGAGCTGCTCAAAACTGGAAGCGAGATTAAAGCGGTAGACGAAAAAATTATTCAGCCCTGTCACAGTCACCATCGCGAGGATCAGGACCAGCGTGACCCGGGTCCTAAAACTGTAGAAAAGAGCCTTGCCTTTCATCCTAGCCTCTCTTTTTGAAGAACCTGAGCACTTTTCAGATCATTTCGGGGGAAAGGCCGCAAAACGCGGGCAAATTTAACTTTCACTTTTTCTTGAAGAGCCGGCGCGAGTCAACTCGAAACGATCGAGGACTTTTTCCTGGAAGGCCTGCATGTAAAGAAAGAGACCGGGAGTCACAAAAAGCGTCACCACCTGGGAAAAGACAAGGCCTCCGACCACCACAAGCCCGAGCGGAATACGCGAAGAACCGTCCGCACCGTAGCCCAACGCGATGGGAAGCGCTCCCATGATTGCTGCAAGTCCTGTCATGAGGATCGGCCGGAAACGCACAACGCTCGCGTCATGGATCGCGTCAAAGTTGCTCTTCCCTTCAGTAAGGCCCTGATTGGCAAAGTCCACCATCATGATACCGTTCTTGGCCACAATGCCGAGCAACATAAAAATCCCGACATACGCGTAAAGCGACATTTCAGAATGAAAAAGCCATAGTGTCGCGAGACCGCCGAGCGTTCCGACCGGAAGCGTTGTGATGATCGTAAACGGATGCACGTAACTTTCATAAAGAATACCGAGGATCACATATTTAATAAAAATCGCGATAAGGATCAGAATACCAAGGCTCGCGATAGCATCCGAAAACTCTGCCGCCTCACCCTGCAGTTTCCCGGTGACTTCGGCCGGAAGAATCTTTTCAGCCGTCCGCTCGATAAACATTGTCGCGTCACCAAGAGGGATCCCGTCTTTGAGGTTGAACGAAAGCGTCGCCGAATTCAACTGTGCGTCATGCGGCACGTTCTGAGGGGTCACCACTTCGGTCCACTCCGCCACAGAACTCAAGGGTACCATTTTCCCCGTAGCGCTTGATTTGACGTAAACCTGGGAAAGGTCCTCAGGAACTTTTTGATATCCTTTTTCAAGCTCTACGATCACTTGATACTGATCGATCTGGGTTTTATAAAGCGTCACTTTGCCCTGGGCGTAAGCGAGGGAAAGGGCGTATTCGATATCCTGTGCTGTGATCCCCAGGGTCGATGCCCGGTCGCGCAAAAGCTTGATGTTCAGAGTCGGCAAATTCAGTTTGACGCTGTTCTGTACGTCCACAAATCCCGGACGCGCTCGCAACTCTTTTTCAAGCTGCATCGCGCTATCATAGACTTTTTGCTGGTTCGCACCGCGAATGGTATAGGAATATCTGCTACCGGAGGCGGTGCTGTCGCCGCCCGTGCTGATTTGAAGGGAGGGCGTTGCTTTAAGGAACGCAAACCCTCCGGCGATCTTTGCCAGCTTGCCGCGGATCTCTGCCAAAGCTTTCGCCATCGGAAGACGCTTCCCGGAAGGCTTGAGCACGATATGGATAAACCCGGTGCTTTGGTCGGAACCGGTTTGAAGTCCGGTCGCGGTCAGAGTCCTTTCAATATTGGGATCGTCCTCAAGCACCTTGTTCACTTGGGATTGATACTGACGGGCCTGCTTCGTCGAAGTCCCCAAGGGCATCAACGTACCCCCCATGATCGCGCCGCTATCACCGTCCGGAAGGAATGTCTGAGGCAGGACGTTGAAAAAGTAAATAGTCCCGCCCAAACAAGCCGCCCACAGAACGATCGTGATAAAAGGACGCAACAGGATCTTTTTGAGGAGAATGCTGTATCCTCCGATCACCTTGTCCATGAACGGATTCATGATCCTTTGGACCCAGCTCTCTTTTTCTTTTCCTTCTTCCTTAGCCTTCAACAGACGCGCGCACATCATAGGACAGAGCGTGAGCGACACTACCCCTGAACAAAGGATCGTCACGACCACCGTGATCGCGAATTCCCTGAAGATCCTTCCGACAACACCGCCCATGAATACCAGCGGAATAAAAATAACGGCTAAGGAGAGCGTCATGGAAAGAATCGTAAAACTGATCTCTTGAGCGCTTTTGATCGCGGCCGGAAAAGGCTTCATACCTTGCTCGATAAGACGAACCGTATTCTCAAGCACCACGATCCCGTCATCCACGACGAACCCGACCGCAAGAATGATCCCCATAAGCGACAAATTATCCAAACTGAAATTAAGGGCTTTCATGACAAGGAATGAGGCCACGATGGAAACCGGCAACGTGATCGCGGGAATGATCGTGTCCGACAAACGCCCGAGGAAAAGAAAAATAACAAGAACGACCAGCACGAGCGCAATAAGGATCGTGTTCTTCACGTCATCGATGGACTCGATGATCGATTCGGATTTGTCGTAATAGACACCGAGCTGGACCGATCCCGGAATCTCACGTTTCAAATCTTCTACCGTATCTTTGATACGTTCGGCAAGAGCCACGGTGTTCGATCCGACCTGCCGAAAGATCGGTATAAAAGCCACACCCGTATGCATCTTCTCGCCCGGCTTCCTGGAAGCCATGACATTCACCACATCACTCAGAGTGCTATTCACACAAGTCGCGATGTCCCGGAAACGGATCGGAGCGCCATTCCGGTAAGCCACGATCAAATCTTTATATTCCCTGGCATCGATCATCTGTCCCTGAGGCTGGATTGAAAAAGTGCGCATGTTTCCGTTCAGGCTTCCTCCGGGAATCGTTACGGTCCCAGCCTGAACGGCTCCAGCAATGTCATTTAACCCGATCCCGTACGAAGCAAGCTTTGCCGGGTCCACCTGGACGCGGATCGCGGATTGCGAGCCGTAGACCTGGACCTGCGAAACGCCTTCGATCATGGAGATCCTCTGGCCGATCGTCCGGTTCGCATAATCATAAAGCTGGCCGGGCGTCAGGCTGTCGGAAGTCACTATCAAATACATGATCGGTGTGTCGGAGGGGTTCGTTTTTGTATAAGTGGGCGGCGCTGGAAGATCGGTCGGTAGATTCGCTTGTGCGCGCGAAATAGCGGCCTGTACGTCCGGCGCCGCAAGGTCAACGCTCCGATCCAGATCGAAAGTGAGCATGATCTGTGTTTGACTGTCCGTGTTGGTGGAAATGATCGATTTGAGCCCCGGGATCTGCATGAACTGACTTTCAAGGGGCGCGGCCACGGTCGAGGCCATAGTGTTCGGGTCTGCTCCCGGGTAGCCGACTGTCACCGTGATCACGGGAGAATCCACCACCGGAAGGTCGCTGATGGGCAGGCTAAAGAACGCGGCGATGCCGAAAAGCATGACGAGCACCATGAGTAGCGTCGTCATGATCGGTTTTTTGATGAAGCTTTCCGTAAAACTCATGGTCCTTCCTCGTCTTTTAGAGGGAGAAGATCAGGAAACACTTTTAGAAAGTCCGCCCGGCTTTTGTTCCGTCGCCTGTGCCGGGATCTCTTTGACCGGCACGCCGGAACTCAATCCCATTTGACCAACGGTGACGACCCTCTCATTCCCTCGGATACCTTCTTCAACTACGATATCATCCCCTTGCCGGCTTCCGGTTTCCAGGATCCGTAGGTCCGCCGTACCTTCCGGCGTCACAACAAAAGCAAAGGTCCCCTTCTGTCCCAATTGCGCTGCCGAGTAAGGGATCAACACGGCACCTTCCTGGATCCCCAGGATCAATTTCACATAAACGAATTGACCCGCCCACAAAGCATTCTTTTCATTAGAAACAATCGCCCTGAGAGAAATGGTTCCCGTCGTATTGTCGATCGTGTTCTCAATGAGTTTCAGCTCTCCGGTATAGGACTTTCCGTCATCCGGAACACGAACCTCCACTTTCAAAATTCCCGAGGCCATCGCATCACGAATCTCCTGAAGTTGGCGATCGGTGACCGTAAAATCAACATAAAGTGTATCGATCGCTTTAACATTGGCAAGCGTCGGACCGTTATTGGCAAGGACGATATTCCCGGGGTCCACAAGAACTTTCCCCGTCACTCCGTTGACGGGAGATTTAATGGAACAATAGTCCAAATTGATTTTGGCCAGGGCCACTTCGGCCTTATCGAGAGTCATTTTGGCTTCCCCCGCCTCGACGTCCGTTTCGTATTGTTCGAAATCCTGCTGGGACACGAGTTCCTTGCTGGCAAGCCCCCGGTTTCGCTCCAGGGTGTCTTTTTTCATTTTCAAATTTACTTCGTCGGCCCGCAAAATCGCCTGGGCCTTATCTAACGCAGCCTGGTACTCCGACGGATCGATCGTGAAAAGGAGGTCCCCTTCCGCGACTTTCTGTCCTTGCTTAAAATGGGCCTGAAGGATCTTGCCCGTAACCTGGGACTTGATATCTACATTGACGAGCGCCGCCAAATTCCCGAAGGCCTCAATGTAGCGTGGAACGTCCTTTTGGATAGCGACGCCTGTCTGGACCGGACGTGGGGACACGGAGGGAACTCCTTTTTTCTCGGAGCATCCGCTCCCCAAGACCAAAAAAAACACCGCGAAAACCCAACTCATTGAACCAAGGAGCCTCGAAGGAAATGATCGCATTTTTTTAACTCTCCTATCTTCTTTAGAGCTCGATCGCGCCCAACTCAGCCTGGGCAGCATCTGTTCTCTCATTAATCGTGCCGGTAGCATGGGCCACCTGAGCGAAGCTGGTATAGAGTTCTTTTCGCGAGTTGATCACTTGGCTCCGGGCGTCCGAAAGATCCGATTCGGCATTTAAAACATCCAGGATGCTTTTCAAGCCGGACTTGTAGCCGTCCATGGAAAGATCGTACGAACCTTGCGAAGCGTCTAGATAGGCTTTGCTGGCCTCGAGTTTCTGGATGGCCGTGACGAAGTTATAATAGGCATTCCAAACATCCGTGGTGGCACTTAGTTCTGTTTGCTTCAAATTTTCAAATTCAGCATCGGCATCGGCCTGGGCGGCCCTGATCTTGGAAACCGTATCAAATCCCTCAAAAACGGACCAGTTAACACTCACGCCGGCCGTATAGCCGTAATCGTGCTGGGTATCATAATTTAAACCGTGGCGGCCAAAATACCGGTACCAATCGTTTGATCCCGATCCCTGAGCATTCAAGGTCGGCCAGAGGTCCGAGCGGGCGGCTTTGATCGCGGCGACCTTGGCGGCAAGATTGGCACGTCCCGCGGCAATATCGGGACGTTTGTCCAAACCTTCTTCAATCAACTGATTCACTTCTCTTGTTCCCACCTTGAATTCGACGTCTTTCTTCGGAAGCATGATATTGAGCGGCGTCCCCGCGGGGAAACCCAAAACCTTCGCGATATCTCCTTCGGCCGTCTTGAGATTCCCTTTGGCGGACTCTAATTCATAGAGCATTTTTTGATAACTCGCGGTGGCTTGAAGCACATCCACCTTTGCCTGAATACCGGCAGAAAATTTCGCATCGGTCGCGTCAAGCGCCGCCTTGGCATCCTTGACGTCCATGTGGGCGGCCTCAACTAACGCGGTTGTGCTGAAAAAATTAAAGTAAGCGGACGCAACATCGAGCAGAAGGTTCTGGAAGACCTGATTGAATTGAAAATTAGTCGCAAGCAATGTCTGAAAGGCTTGTTCTATCTTGGCGTTCCGACCGCCAAAATCGAAAAGCATGTAAGCCAATTTCAAGTCAGCGCCGATATCTCCCTGGTTCAGACTTTGAAGGGGACGTTTGGAAACGGTGTGCTGGGTGTCGAAATTCTGGTCAACGGTCACTGTGGGATACCAGGCACTCTGCGCTTCCCCGACGCGAGCCTTGGCCGAAAACGCCTGGTGCCAGGCCTGTTTCGTCGAAGGATTGTTCTCCAAAGCAAGACCGACCAGTTCGACAAGTCCCATAGGTTTTTCGATGCTTGGTTTTTTCCCCTGCACCGCCGTAAGAACCGTTTCCGGCTTTTTT
>Ga0265297_10003219_pt1 | contig 30140 bp, 33 predicted proteins | sample Munlanlwell13791_FD_192502 | JGI IMG/M metagenome (GOLD analysis project Ga0265297, IMG submission 192502) | Leachate microbial communities from a municipal landfill in Southern Ontario, Canada - Leachate well 137-91 | ecosystem: Engineered > Solid waste > Landfill > Unclassified | place...
TAAAGAATTGGGTATTCCCAAAAGTACAATACACTACTGGTTTCGAGACTTACAATGGTCACAACGAATAAAAAAAGAACTTATCGAGAAGGCTAAAATACAAGCGACAAAACGCCTCCGTGCAGTAATACGAGCGCAGAGAAAACGCTGGAAAGCATATAGGAAACAATACCAAGAAGAAGCCAAAAAGGAATTTCGCACCCTTAAATCTAACCCCCTTTTTCTTGCCGGTCTTATGCTTTATTGGGGTGAAGGAGATAATAGTTCAAAATCTCAAGTAAGATTATCTAATACCGATTCGCGAATGATTAAATTGTTTAATAAATTTTTACAGAAAACCTGTAAAATCTCCGAAGAAAAAATCCATCTTTCGCTCGTCATATATCCAGATATTAACGATGAAAATTGTAAAAAGTTTTGGAGTAATAAAACTAAAATATCTTTAAAACAATTTGGTAAAAGTAGCGTTATTTATGGCAAACATCCAACGAAAAGATTAGAAAATGGTATATGTATAATAGAGTAAATAGTAGTCCGGGATTAAAAGAAAAAATAATAATTTGGAAGGATTACATAATTAAAGAATTATGCGCGGGTGTAGCACAATGGTAGTGCATCTGGTTGCCAATCAGAGCATGTGGGTTCGATTCCCATCACCCGCTCCAGTTACCCCTTGACATTTTCCGTAAAATAGAATAAGATATAGCATTGCCCCCGCAAGGGGGTTTTAATATGACTAACTTAATAGTGGCAACTTCATTGGTTTTATTCGCCGCCTTAGGTATATTTTCCGAGCCTCAAAGCGCCCTGGGTTCTTTGGAATACCAAAGCTTAGACCTTTTGACCGTCCAGAAGAATAGCCTTTTATCTAGCTCCCCTCTTCCTGAACCCAAAGTAGCTAAAACCATCAAAGTAATCATCACCGCCTACTCTTCCACGCCGGAAGAAACCGACGACACGCCGTTTATTACGGCAGCCAACACCACGGTCAAAGACGGTGTTATCGCCAATAATCTTCTACCCTTCGGAACCAAAATCAGGATCCCGGAGCTTTACGGCGACAAGGTCTTTACGGTAGAAGACCGCATGAGCTCGAAAAAGGGCTATTACCATTTCGATATTTGGTTTCCGTCCAAAGAAGAAGCTAAAGAATTCGGCGCCAAATTAACCCATATTGAAGTGCTTGAAAGCTAACAAAATGCACTAAATAAAAATACACGGCCTGTCGGAACCCGTGTATTTTATTTATTTATCTATCTCCCAATTCCAGCAAAACTCCCTCAAGAACTTCAAGGATTTCGCTTTTTCTGGCTTCCGGCTTAAACGGCTCCCCGGGCTTAATAACTGTTTCTGCCCAAATATGGGGGAAAGAAAAACGAGGCATCACCTTGTCTCCGCCCTCGGTCCAAACCGGCCAAATAACAGCATGGGAATTTAAGAACAATCTCCGCAATCCCTTTTTAAATCTGCGTATTTTTCTGCCGGAACAAGAAAATTTAAACTCCTCTCCTTTGGATGTTCTTCCTCCTTCCGGATACAAAATTAAAATTCTTCCCTGATTTAAAATTTCAATCATCGCATCCATAGCCTTAAGCTCTTCTCTCGCGTTTCCCCGTTCCACCGGCAGGCAAGCCATCCTGAAAGGAGAAAACCATATTTTGTTGTAATAGTCATTCTTGTCGACGACCGAGATTGGAAGCAACTTCTGCGAAAACAAGCATCTTGGAAAGAACAAAAACGGCAGGATGGCCGGCTCCCAGAGGGAAGGATGATTTGCAATTAAAATCAATCCACTGGCTCCCGGCCGCACTTTCCTTTTTTCATAACCACGGATTTTAACTCTCCCTGTTATTTTTAGAATCAGAAAGACTAACCACGCGAGAAGCCCAATGGTCCAGATAAAAACCCAGAGCTTATATTTCTCTTTCATTTCTCCTCCTTGATTGGCAAGTTAAAGGACTAAAAATATCCCTGTGCCCGAGGCGAGAGTCGAACTCGCATGAGCTTGCGCTCAAGTGATTTTAAGTCACTCGTGTAAACCATTCCACCACTCGGGCAGATTTTTGAGGCCTGGGCGAGAATTGTCTGGCTACGCCAGATCTCGCGTAGCGAGACACTCCGCCGATAAACCTTTGAGGCCTGGGCCGGAATCGAACCGGCGCATAACTGTTTTGCAGACAGTCGCGTTACCTCTTCGCCACCAGGCCATAGACTCACTTATTTTACCAAATTGAGCACCTTTTTCAACACTTCTTCAACTGTTCCTTCTTGACTGAAACCGGCGGCATAAGGATGCCCTCCCCCGCCCAGCGTCTTCACAATTTGGGCGACATTTTTACCACCAATAGGTTCTGACCTTAAGCTGCCCTTAACCTTGCCGTTTTCGTATTCGACCAGAAATAATCCGACGTTAATGCGCGAAACTGCGGAAATGATATTGGTAATGCCGTCAAAATCCACCATATTCGCTTCAAATCTGTCCAAATCCTCGGGAGTAACCCAAGAGTAAGCGAGTCCTGTGGCTTCGTCAAGTTTGGTGCGTGCCAAAACATAACCCCAAGCTCGCGAAAGGTTCAGGGGCTTGGAAAAGTCCAGGGTTTGTTTGGCAATCTTATTAAGCGACGCTCCCTTAAAAAGCAACTCAGAAACAATATTAAGCGTCTGGGGACTAGTGGAAACATGGCAGAACCCCCCGCTATCCGAAAATATCCCGGTTAAAAGAAGCGTGGCAATATCTTGATTTATCTCGACATTGGCGTACTTCAGCCAGCGATAGATGATTTCCGAAGTCGAAGAAGCTTCGGTTTCTAGTAACTTAACTTCGCCCCGCTGATCGCTTTCTAAATGGTGATCAATGGTTGCGACGCGACAGCTTTTGTTCATTAATAAGTGTTCCGGCAATCTTAACCTTCTGAAATCGCCGTAATCGAGACAAAATATAACGTCCGGCTCAAAGGATTTAACTTCTGTTTGGATATCCGAAAAGCCGGGTAAAAAACTAAGGCTTTTGGGCGGATGATTGGGCAGGTAAGGCAAACTTAACAGGCCCATGTTTTTAAAGACGTAATTCAAGGCAAGCACCGAAGAAACGGCATCCGGGTCGGGGTTATAATGGGAAGCGATTAAAATCTTCTTGGCTCCCTTTAGAATCTCGCCGATACCCTGAAATTGTAACTCTTGGAAATCAGACATTTTTTTGATTTTTGATTTCTTCCAATAATTGTTCGATTTTTCCGGCTTCAGCGGTTTCTTTTTCCTCGACGAACGAGATTTTCGGTATCGGCCTCATTCTTAAACGTTTATTCAGTAATTGCTGGATATTAAAAATCCGCCGCCTAAGAGTTTCCATAATCATGGGAAATTGATTTTCCGGCAATACCGACACATATATTTTTGCGCCGATTAAATTACGGGTCGTATCCACCCTGGTAATAGTCACCAAAACGTTTTTTGAAAAGTCGCCTTCTCTTAAAAGAATCTGGCCGAGCTCTTTTTTGATTAATTGATTGATCTGCTGAACCCTTTCCATAAATTAAAGTTCGACTTTCTTTTTTTCTTCAAGATAAAACTGCAGAACATCGCCCTGCTCGATTTTGACGTCGCCCTCGTAAAGCACGCCGCACTCATCTCCTTTCACCGCGCGAGGAATATCTTTTTTGTTCTTCTGAAGATTAATCGGCCTTCCCCTGCCGACTATTTCATTATTTCTAATAACCTCGATCTGAGTACCCGTTTTTACCTCGCCATCGGTGATTTTGCCGCCCACGATCTGGCGGTTCTTATCCGTTAAAAAGACGATCAAAACCTTAAGCTTGCCAATGTCATTTCTCACCTTTTCGGGCGCCGCCCTTCTTTCCATTAAAACCCTGACTCCTTGAGCCAAATGATAAATGACGTCAAAGGTCATAATGGAAACATTTTCCCTTTCGGCAAGTTTCTGGGCAATGGCGTTAGTTTTGACTCGGAAGCCTACAATCTTGGCTTTGCCGTCTTTGGCCAATTTTACATCGCCCTCCTGGATCTCGCCCGCCTCGCCCTTCAAAACGCGCAAAGCTACTTTTTCTTGGGGAAGACCTTTTAAAACCTCCTTGATTGCCTCAATTGAGCCCTGGACATCAGCCTTGAGAACGATATTCAAAACTCTCTTATCTTTTTCCATTACGGTCATATCCGCCCCCTCCAATCTTTTTTCTTTTGTCTCAAGATGTTTTCGAGCCGTTTCGATATCGGGATAGACCTCAAACTTCTCACCGATTTTGGGGACAGCTTCAAAACCATTAATTACGCACGGCATAGAAGGTAAACCTTCTTCGCGCGGAACGCCCTGGAAATCTTCCAGACTCTTTACCTTGCCTAGAGCCGGATAGGCCGCGATAATATCGCCCTTCTTCAGAATACCGTCTCTCAAAAGGACTGTCGCGATCGGCCCGCGCTGATTATCCAAGTAAGATTCGACGACTACTCCTTCCGCTGGTTTGGCTATGTCGCCCTTCAACTCCTCCATCTCAGCCACCAGTAAAATTATTTCTAAAAGTTCATTTAACCCCTTCTTTTCTTTGGCCGAGGTTAAAACTTGCGGAACTTTGCCACCCATTGATTCAACCAAAACATTATCTTTAATCAAATCTCTTTTGACTTTTTCCGGGTTGGCCCCGGGCTTATCTATTTTATTGATGGCAACGATCATGGGAATGCCGCTTTTTTGAATATGCAAAATCGCTTCTTTGGTTTGGGGTTTGACGCTTTCTTCGGCATCCACCACTAAAATGGCGATGTCGGCCACTTTGGCTCCCCGGGATCTCATGGCAGAAAAAGCCTCGTGCCCCGGAGTATCAAGAAAAGTAATCTTTTTGGCTTGGTGTTCCACTTCATAAGCGCCAATGTGCTGAGTAATGCCGCCCGACTCTTTAGCCGTGATTTTTAACCCCTTAATTGCTTCTAAAAGAGAAGATTTTCCGTGGTCCACGTGTCCCAAAACGACCACGATTGGAGGCCTCGAAACAATATTCGATTGTGGCATATCAGAGGTCATAAAATTTAAGCATTAATCGCTTTGCCGATCGCATCTTTTTCTTCATCAGACAAAGTATAAGAGGAATTGCCTTTCTCAACCGGTTTGGCATAAACGCGATTAGCGGCGTTGATATAAAGACTGGTAATCACAAAACCACTGTTCGAAGCGTCAAGCAGGGCAATAGAAAAACTTTGGTCTCCGCCGCCTTCTTTGAAGGGATTGAACCTGACCATGCCGACTTTCTGCAGATTCTTTTTATTATCCTTTTTAAGCTCGGCCAACTCTTGAGAAATCTTCTCAAAATCGCTCGCCAGCTTTTCAAAAGCGGCTAAAACCCCTTTAAGATCTTTCGGCTCTTTTTTGCTGTTTTTTGATAAATTAAACATAAATTTGTATTGGCGGAGGCGGAAGGATTCGAACCTTCGATGGCCTTGCGACCATAACAGTTTTCGAGACTGTCCGATTCAACCGCTCTCGCACGCCTCCGCGGTTAACCTATATTCGTATCATTTTACTCTCTAAAAGTCAAAATGACAAACAAATTGAGGGAGGCTTAACCTCCCTCAACTCATTTGTGGACCCGGGGGGAATCGAACCCCCTACTCCTCCATGCCATGGAGGCGTGTTGCCGGTATACTACGGGCCCGTAATGGAAGGGCAAAAGATTTATTTCTTCTGCCCTTCATACCAAAGATCGATTAAAACCGAAGTTAATTTGTTTGTAATCTCCTCGGGTGGCGTGCCGACTGGGAAAACTAACGGCTCGCCGATAATAATAATGAGTCTGTGCCAAAATCGGGGAAAAGGAAACTTCCATCTGGGCAGAATCTTATCTGCCCCGATAATTCTGACTGGAACGATTTTTGCCCCAGTCTCTGACGCCCACTGCCCCACTCCCGGCTGAAGCACTCTCAAGATCGGCTGATGGTTAGTGTCGTAAATCTTTTCCTTTTCCGGCGCGCTGTTCAACATACCACCTTCGACAAAGACATTAATCCGGCCGCCTTCAGTGAGAATTTTACGACCGAACCGGTACGCCTGCACCCGCTCCTTTGTGCCCCCATTATCTTTCGCCCGATTAATATTAAAGATCCAGCCCTTGAGAAATTGGAAATGCCGCAAATTATGCTTATCAGCCGCGGTAATAGGCACATCCTTGGAAAACATTACATTGTCGGGTATCTCTCTTTTAATCTTAACCCTCTCGTCTATAATGAAATGGCCCAGGTGTACCAGAAACGACCAAAACTCTCTTACTAAACCAAGCGTGTCTTGAGTCAACTCGCGAAACCACCAGGGAAAATAAATCAAAGGTGCGATAATTACATCCAGCCAGCTATTATGGGTTAGGGCGATAATTAATTTACCCTCCCAAAGCGGCAATCTCTCGTAGTGAATAAACTGAACTCTTTTTGAGATCACCGGTAAGGGAATCTCGCCCAAACAAAGAAGAACCCCACCAATCGGCGCAAGAATATATTTGATAAGAAAAAAGATGAACCTGTTAAAGACCACAAACCTTACCAGCTCTGTTTCATTCGTTGTTTTTTCCATTTTTTCACCCCCTCTTTTTATTAAAGAACGACTATGTGCCCCAACCGCGTCTGGAACCTCATCCTCAGAGGGGATTTCGGGCCTCTTTGGAGTTTTGAAGTGAGGCAACCTAGTCGGGGCTATATTCTGGATATTAGCACAAATTAGACAATATAAAAGGGGTTTTAGCGTGTCTCGCCCCGTGTCCCACTTTTTGCGGTTTTGTTCGGGAAATGGGACAAATGGGACACTGGTAGCGTGTATTTTGGGACACGTTTGTGTCTACTTTTCGGGGTACAGATCAAATGTCTCGGTTTGAGACAGCGAAATGTCTCGTTAATTAATAAAATATTCCAGCTCAATCTCGTCTCGGATGGGTATTCCATTTTTTCCTATTTCAGGTATTTGGGGTTTAATTTTTCTGGATTCGGCGATAGCGCCGGGATAAACTCTCACTAAATGAAAGTCATTTTTCTGCCAGAATTTAAGGGCGTTAAGGTTATCGTTGGTAGTAATCAGCCATATCCTTTTAACATTTTTTTCTTTGGCCATTTTTATCACTTCTTTTAAAAGCAGGGCTCCAGTACCTCTTCCTGGGGGTAAACTATTTATAGTCACAATCTCCATTTCATTATTCTCTATATTGACGGTAACTAATCCAATCTTGTCGCCGTTTTCTTGGGCGATAAATCCTTCGAGGTTATCGGATTTCCAAATTTTCCCCCGGCTCACTATAAAATCTCCTCCCCAATTGTTAATAAATACATCTCTTACCCATTCTCGATCGGAACTATTGATTTTTCTTATTTGTATTTCCATATTCTCTCATTTTATCAAAAAGTCGCCTCTTTGGCGACCTTATGCTAAATTTTAGTTATTTTTTACTAAATGTCTTCTATCACCGGTTTATCTTCAATAAACTCTGCAAAAAGCCCTAATTTTAAAAAGTATTGGCACATGGCCATACAAGCAAATTTTTCGGTAGAATAATGCGTCCCACCCAGGATATTGATTTTATTCTCCTTAGTATAATCGTGAGCTTTCTTTGAATGATCGTTTTTAACGGCTATCCCTGTAATGAAAGTGTTAACTCCCTCTTTAGCTACCTCTTCAAGCATATCAATACTATTTCCCCCACCAGCAATAATAGCAACCGTTTTATCTTTTATCTCATCAGTGCCATTTTGATACAGGCTTGTTTTATGTCCCACAACTGATTCAAATTTTTCTTTTAGCTCTCGAACCGTGAAAAATTTTGTTTTGCCGAATACTCCACATAATGCACCAAAATAAGGGGCGAATGGTTTTTTTATCTCTATTTCTAGCACCTTCGCTAAACTAACGCTGGTGGAATATTCTCCGTAATTATCCAAAGGAACGTGCAAATTATAAATAGATATTCTTCTTTCCTTGAACTGTTCTAATAAATTTCTGTCCATCTGCTGCCAAACTCCGGGAGCTTTTCTTATGTCCCAAATTGATGGATGGTGAACAAAAAGCATAATATCAGTTTCGTTCTTTGCTAAAATTTCTTTCATAACCCTAGGAGAAGGAAATACGGCAGTATAGACTTTTCTTATCTCTTGCGCAAAATCGCAAACAAGACCCATTGAACGCTTCTTAAAATTATCACTAAGAAAATCCTGAACGGGTTCCATATACCTTACCCAATCATCACTTAAAGCAGAAGTAATAAAATCTTTCTCAAGTTTTTTGTATAGTTGAGCTGCTTTCATACTAAACTAAAGATATTTCTTCGTAGAATTTAATATCAGCCTTATTGCTTTGTATTTTTCTTTCATCATTTCCTTTGCTTCAGGAATTGTTAATTTCTTTCTCCAATCCCTTTCAATTTTGTTATCAAGCCATTTAATTATTTCTTCGAATTTAAATTCTTTCTTGCTGCCGAAGAATATTAGTACTGGAAAATTATCGAAATGAGCCATTACATCTGCGTTTGAAATTATCTGTGCGGTTTTTGTTCTTGGCTTAATATCCTTACTTCCCCTATGAGATTCAATACAATGTTTTACCTCATCAATTACTTTCCGAGAATAATTATATTTTTTTAATATCTTTTCGGCCACCGGCAACCCAGTAAGATGATGATTTTCATCTTCAGAAACCATTCTTCCAATGTCATGCAAAAGAGCGGCCAGTTCAGCAATTTCTTCGTTAACTCCTATTGTTTTCGCTAATTTCTTAGAATAGTTTACAACCGGAACAATATGATATTTCCAATCATTATTTTCAGCTTTATTTTTTACAAATCGTCTAATTTCATCAATATTTTTATTCATATTTTATTTTTAACTCTGGCTAACCCAAAAAGTCTTTTTGTCTTTTAACCAGTCCATTACCTGCTTTTTTAAAACTATCGGCATAACCTTCTCTTCAGAAAATTGTTCAATATCAAAAAAGAAGAAGTCTAAATGGTCTTCCATGCTTTTATCTTTTGCTTTTTCCGCCTTAACGTCAAAAACCAAATTAAGTTCGTGCTTTTTTCTTCCTCCTTCCCTAAAAATATTTTCCATAGCGCCGATAAAAGAAATGCTTTTGATGGAAATATCCAACTCTTCTTTTAGTTCTCTCCTCAGCGCGCCTTTGGCGCTTTCGCCAAACTCAACGTGGCCGCCCGGAAAGAAATAATAATTTTTATCCTTGCGCTTGCAAACCAAAATTCTATTCCCTCGATCAATAATACCTCTGACACAGACTTCGAAGCCTTTTTCTTTCATATATCTCATTCTACCAAAAAACCGCCTTCTTGGCGATTTTTTAAAACTAGTTGCGCGCTCCGGTCAGATACTAAAACTTTAAAGGGATATATTTTCGTATCCTATGTAAAAGGCTCTTTGACCAGTCTAGATTTGATCAAAGAGCCTTTACTTGGCCATTTTTTTTGAGAGAACTATGCAATTTCTCGGTAAGCCGTTGCAATGAACCTGTACAGGACCTTGATTTTGCTTACATCTGGTTTGACGACCCTTAAGGCTATACCACATTTTGAATTCTTCGCAAAGTCCAAAAGGAACATGCTTTTCCGATTGCAACAAATATGTCAAATAAGTCGATGCTCCCGGATATTCCTTTTCTATATCTTCTAGACCACACTTTGCGATGTTAACGGTTTGGACATTTTTGTCCAAGATCTGGAAGTTTTGGGCTGGGTTATCTGTGAAAACCAATACGCCACATCGAAGCCTACTCTTGAGCTCGGAATATATTTCATCAACTTTTGTTTTCATACGTACCTCCTTATTTTAATTATATAGCACTAATTAATAAAAAAGTCAAGTTTTATAATATATGCATACACAGCCTAATTTACTTGACAAATATTCCAGGGAATGCTGATATAAATAATCAAGCAGGAACCAGAGATTCCTGTGGCAGTTCTTTAATAAATATATAAAGGAGGGAAATCATGAACAGCAAGAAACGAATTCTTACCGGTGATAGACCAACGGGACAATTACACCTCGGGCATTATGTCGGCACGCTGAAAAATCGCATTCGTCTCCAAGATGAATACGATTGTTTCTTTATTATTGCCGATCTTCAAGTGCTCACTGATCATCTCAAAGACCATGCCTCTATTGAGGATAATGTTTTTGAGGTAATGTGCGACTACCTTGGTGTTGGGCTCAAGCAGGAAAATACTTTCTTCGTGCAGTCGCAAGTGCCAGAGCTTACCGAATTGACGATGTACTTTTCGTTTTTGGTCACTCTTGCTCGTCTTCAGCGCAATCCAACGGTTAAAAATGAAGCAAAAACCTATGGAGTCGCGAACATAAGTTACGGATTCTTAGGATATCCCGTCTCGCAAGCCGCGGACATTCTTGCGTTTAAAGCTGATCTAATACCAGTCGGTCAAGATCAGCTACCCCATATTGAGCAGACGCGGGAAATTGTGCGTTCGTTCAATCTGGCTTTTGGCAGGGATATGTTTAAACTTCCTGAACCATTACTAGGAGAAGTGCCGATTCTTGTTGGTACTGACGGCTCAAACAAGATGAGCAAAAGTCTCAACAACTTCGTGGCATTTGCTCATTCACCAGAAGAAACAGAGCGCCGCATTCTCGGCATGGTCACGGATCGCAAACGGGCATACCGAAAAGATCTCGGACATCCAGACGAATGTTTTACGTTCAAGTACTGGTCAGTTTTTGCTCCGAGCAATACGTTGTTAATTCGTCAAGAATGTGAAACTGCATCCAGGGGATGTAGAGAGTGTAAAACTCAACTTGCCAGAAAGCTCAACGAACACCTTACTGAAATCCGTGAACGACGACAGTACTATGTGTCGCGGCCCGATCTCGTATGGAATATTCTCGCTACCGGAACTAAACGGGCTCGGGTAATCGCCACTGAGACACTAATGGAAGTTCGTGAAGCAATGAATATCTCTTTTCCGAAACTCAGAATTTCAATGAACGGAGGGCAATAAAATGCTACTCATCGATTTCACGAAGTTGAATCCTCAATATCTAAACACGACTATGGCTGATCTGGGAATGGTAGACTTTAAAAACCTGCCATTCCCAGTCGTTCTTGAACAGCTTAATCTGGGTTCAGACAGAGTCGCAGAAGAACACTTCTCAACACAACAACGTTCAGACAAAGTCAATCTCTCGGTAAGTATTCAGACTCTTCAACAATATAAGAAAATCTCTGATGTGATAGGTTCGATGAAAATTCCACAAAGTACACCCGTCTGTTTCTCTACATTCGTGGGGGCAAAACCCAAAGAATACTTCAAGCAGTATGTCGAGGTAGCGAAGATCCTTTGTGAACCCTCACTTGGCTTGAGGTTTGTAGTATGGCTGGAGGATACTCTGACGATTCTAAAAAACGGCTGGAATGCATTAACGGCGCAACAAGCTATCGATGCACATATCGCCTTTTTCTCTAAGGAGTTTCCTGAAGACCAGATAATGCTCAGTAGCGCAGTGGCTCCAACGGGTATTCCCCAAAGTTTTGCAGAGAGGCTCTCTAATATAAGTACCGAGGAATTTCTCTCTGTATTACCGTTTCATCTGAGGAACCCGATATTCATAAAAACATTGGACGTTGTACACTTCGCCTGGAACTGTTATCTTCTGCACCGACTGCCAAGTATCTATCTGGCCGGGATTAACAATAAACGACACTTTCAGCTCTTTCGCAAAGTAGTCGGTCAACAAATAACGGTTATACTTCTACCGTTAGGATCTGAAGAATTTACAAGCTGAACATAAAACCCTCAAGACATGAAAAATCCTGAGGGTTTTTCTTTTTTGGCAGTTTCAAAACTTAATTCAAATCTTTTTGAAAGTAATCATGTCTCCAATTTTTACGTTTAATTCTTTAGCCCCATTTTCTCGCACTTTACCCAACTCTGGCAAGCCGAAAGAACTCCCTGGATAAATTACCCATTTCCCAGTTTCTTGACTCATCATTCTTTTTACATAAACTACTTGCAACACTTTTCCGTTAACAATGACGGTTAATTTATCTCCCTCGTTAAGACCAGTTAAGTCACCAGTAAATTTCATCAATCCAAAATTATCAATGTGGACAATAGTGCCATCGTGGATATTAAGTTTAACAACCTTTTCAATACTAAAAAGATGACCCATTTCATTTAGCGGTTTTCCCATTGCTATCTGTGACACTGCTGGCGCATGAACGTATTTACCGCCAAATGGAAAAAACCCAGGATCATTTAATTCATACAACTCCGCTACACCAAAATCTCTAAAAAGCCAAGTAAAAACACCGGTATTTGCTCCCATAAAATAAAAACCATTTTTCGCTGTTTTCCCGATTAATCGAGCGGGTCTTTCTTTTGACGGATTTAGTATTACGGAAAAAACAGTGTCTTCTGGATAAGCCTCGGCCATTAAACGAAGAGCAAAATTTCCATCGATAATTGAAAAGGGGGCAACTGGTACGACGGGCTCAACTATTATTTCTTCGCTTTTAATATTTTCTAAAACCGCCCCTCTTAATTCGTTATAAGCCACATCAACACAATCAGTGATAAATACTATCCGTTTTTTCATAATCATGGACTAGATTAATTTATTTATTTGGTTTATATCAAAAAGTTTCCCTAAGTCATGTCCAACATTATTTACTAAAACTATTTTTGCTTGCGGACAATTTTTCATTTGAAAAAACAAAGAACTGCTGTAACTAATTTTTTTATCTAATTTGCCATGGAATATAACAATATTAGGATAATTTTTATCGATTTTAATAAGAGACTTCTTGTCATTTCCTAAAAAATATTCATCCCAACTTTGTTTTTCTATGCCCCTAAATGCGAGCTTATAACCTCTTCTAAGAAATTCGAGGTAGAATAAACTAAAGCCGTAAAAATTATTTATAGCTTTCTCATCTTTCAAATACTCCAAAACCTCTTTTTTATTTAAAAATATCAATGGAGCAAATAATATAACATTTTTTACATCTGTTTTTGATATTTTTGCGGAAATAACTGGATTGCCAGAAAAACTATACCCCATTATGTGCAGATTTTTGTAATCCCACACTATCTCTTTATTGTCAAATGTCTTAACACCCATCTTATTTTTTACAAATTCAACCGCTAATTCTACTGTTTTTTTACAATTTTCGTAGGTAAACTTACCACCACTTAACCAGCTTCCGGAATAATAAACGCTAAAAAAAGCTATATTTTTATTAACTTTATTAGCAAAAAAATCCTCTTCGATTATTTGTGGCAATCCAGGAAAATAAATAAAAATATCTTCAACATTTATTCTATTGTTACTAAAACTATCTTTTGAATAATAGAAATGCAGCGCTATATTTTTATAAATAAAAAGTTGTAATTCCATATTCTTAAAAGTAAATACTATTTCTTAATTTTGTATTCATCTACTTTTACAATAGCCCTGTTTTAAGGAAAACTCAAGGAAACAAAAAAACTGCCCATCGCTGGGCGGTTTTTGATGCCTCTCGGTCTCCAGAACCGAGCACTATCCTGCTCCGAAGGCAGGGATTCAAATCTGTCTCAGTCTCTCGATAAAATGAGGTAAAAGTTATCAACTGATGGGGTCTGGACTCCTCGGCAGGGTTGCGCCATCCCTTGTATTGAAAGGTCGAAACGTATTAAATAAAAATCGCCGAATTTGGCGATAATCATAAACGCAGAAGGCGAAGAAAAGATTTATTTCCTCGATTTTGCTTCAAGCATACCGACTCTCTTTTCAAGGATAACGAATTCTTCTCGGGAAACCTTCTGTTTTAAATCGTTCTTAATTGTTTCGATATCAAGTTTTATTATTTCAAGCGTTTCGGTGTTACCGGCCACTTGTTCAGCCATAACTTGTATTTTATCTTCCAATTTTTCGGCCACAACGTCAAAATGTCGGTTGGTTTCTTCCTTATATTCATTTAAAATTTGTTTAATATCTTCAGCCATATCTATATCATTATTTTAACAATTCAATAAATCGTGTCAATTATTCACTTACGATGTCTGGATATCCGATTTCCAGATAGATGTTCGGAAATCGGATATCATATTGCGCCTTGGTCAGGCAAGTCAGTCACCTAAATTAGCATGTGTTTGTGCCCCCGGAGGGAGTTGAACCCCCAATCTTCTCCTTAGGACGGAGCCGCTCTATCCAGTTGAGCTACGGGGACGAATATATTATAATACAACAATATGGAAAAATACTCAAAAAATTCGTCAATCCCTGGAATTATCAAAAAGGTTTTACCGGCGGTAGTCAGCATCGTCGTTTCTAAAATGCTGCCCGTTTTTGAAGCTCCTTTTGGCGCGCCCCAGAACCCGCTTGACCCGAACACTCCCCTAATGGTCCCCAAGGGCAAGAAAAAAATGGATGTCGGAGGAGGATCCGGTTTTATCGTTGACCCGTCGGGAATTATCTTAACCAACCGGCACGTCGTCAACGACCCCGGCGCTGAATACATCGTGATTGTAGGCGAAGATGAAAAATATCCGGCCCAGGTTTTAGCTCGAGACCCGATTCGCGACGTCGCCATTATAAAGATTGATAAAAAGAACCTGCCGGTCATTGAGCTCGGGGATTCTTCGGAATTAGAATTGGGACAGACAGCCATTGCTATCGGCAATGCTTTGGGAACCTTCCGCAACACGGTCTCAGTCGGAGTGGTTTCGGGCTTGGCGCGAGAAATCTCGGCCGGCGACACTACCAACAATACCGTCACTAAATTAAGAGGCCTGGTCCAAACCGATGCCGCCATCAATCCGGGCAATTCCGGAGGGCCTTTAATCGACATTAAAGGCAAAGCCATCGGCATCAATACCGCTATGGTTTTTTTCGCTGAGAATATCGGGTTCGCTTTGCCTATCAATAACGCAAAAAGAGATCTGGACGACCTTAAGCAATTCGGTCGCTTAAGATTGCCGTTCTTAGGAATACGCTATGTTTTACTAGATAAGGAGCTCCAAGAAAAATTCAAGCTTACTATCGGGGAAGGGGCGTTCGTAATTGCCGAAAAAACTCCTCAGGGACCAGCGGGCGCCGTGGTTTTAGGAAGCACGGCCCACCAAGCGGGCATCCAGGAAGGAGATATTATTCTGGAAGTCCAGAATATCAAGGTTTGCACGAAAAATCCTATGGAGGACATCTTGCAGAAATGCAAAATAGGCGAAAACCTTAATCTGAAGATTTTCCGCAACGGCCAAGAAATTACACTTAAAGTGCGCTTGGACGAAAGGAAATAATAGTTTATATAACAATGAAAAACAGCTCCCCTTAGAGCTGTTTTTATTTTGATTACACTAAAGAATCTACCTGCCGTATTTCCACCTTGCCCAGTAATGTTTTTTGAAAAGGTCCATACTTAGCCGAAGCCATTATCTTTTTACCATTCAGAATAAGCGGTAACCATTCTCTGTCGGCGAGCAACATTTCGCCTAAAGGCAGACTATCTTTATCAAACCACGTCGGGTTGATCATCTCGTCGCTCATTTGAGGCTCGCCGGTCCACTGCGAAACCAAATAAACATGTACCCTGCAGTTGAAAATACTGCCGTCGCTCTTGGTGTTGCAGAAATCGACCACCGCTACCTTTTTGAGACTCTCCGGCAAAGCGGTAATTCCAGTTTCTTCTTTCAATTCCCTTAAAGAGGCCTGTTCCGGCATCTCCCCTTTTTCTATCCCTCCCCCGTAACCATTCCAACAACCCGTGCCGATGTTTTTAGTTTTAAGGCTTAAAAGAACTTTATTCCCTTTGACAAGATAGCAAAGGGTAGCGTTTAGTAGCGTCTTTTCTCCATCCATGTTTTATTCCTCCTCATTTAACTCTCTTTGGGTGGTCAAGCGGATTCGAACCGCCTCTGAGAGCTCCACAGGCTCTAGTGCTGCCGTTACACCATGACCACCATATCAAATTAAGTCAATTCTTAGTGCCCCTGGGAGGAATCGAACCTCCATCATCTTCTTAGAAGGGAGATACTCTATCCATTGAGCTACAGGGGCTTCAACTCCAATAGTTTATCTTAATTTTTCTATTTTTGCAACCTCTTTTTTAACTCGGCCAGCAATAATTGATTTTGCGCAGTTGACCCGACATAACTTTGAGCGCTGCCCAAACCGAACTCCTGCCACATTTTTGCCCGTTCGTTCAGAAGGGGCATTTTTTCTCCCTTTAAATTATAAAAATCTAGCAAGCTGCTGGCGCCAAGAAGCCTCGGGTCAGCTGAAACGGTTTTCGGCTCTTCGGGCGCGGCTATGGTGTGTTTTTCGCGCTTTTTTTGGAAAGGATCAATATAGCTTTGAAAACCGGCGGCTCTTTCGTCTCTCGCCTGCCACTCTTTCAAAATTTGCTGATATAATTCTTTTTCAAACTGGACGACTTCCCCGGCCGGCTTTGGCTGAGACAGCTTAATTAAAATATCGTACCGATAAAATATCAAAGCGCCCAGCGCCAAAACAATTAAGAATAAAATTACAAAAGCGGAAAATGGCTTTTCGGCCAACCCTCTTACGAAGCCGCTGCAGATATTTTTTAATTTTAGGATAGATTCTTTATCCATAATCACCGAGTATAAGCCTTTATTCGGAATGAAATGGCGATATCGCCATTAGTATTTTTTGTCGGTTTGTTTAAACTAAAATCGGATAAGACGATTAGGTACGAGCTCGACTCAATCCTGTCGAGAAACCGCAAAAAATTCGGAAAAGAACCCTCCATATCTACCTCGAAACTTGTTGACGGCCAAACATCTTCCTCCACTGCCTTAAATGTTAAAGGCGTCAAATCAATAGTAAGTTTGGAGCGGCCTGCTTCGTCTTCAAGAAACTCGATAAATTCAACCGGCTCTTCTTTACCAATAAATAACTCGTCCATCTTTTTTAAATTATCCTGATAGATCTCGTAAGTCGATTGAAACCTTTTAAGATTATCGCTTTTCTTTTCAAGCGCGGTCAAGGAGTCTCTTTGACTGATGAAAGTTTCCGAATTATATTTGATGCTTGAAAACAACGGGCGGACGGCGCACCCCGCCAAGAGCGCGGCAATTATTCCCAAAACTATTAATGGCACGTTCTTATTTTTGATCATAAATTCACTTCGAAGCTGGCGCTGAAGTTAATGTCGGAGGGCTTTGTCCAATTTGAAGGCGGGAAATAAACGCCCTGAAAGCCCGATTCCGACTCGAGGCTCTTTTTAAAATCGAGCAACGCTTCTCGGGTATCGCTGTGGCCGGTTAATGAAACTTGGAAACGATCACTTTTTTCTTTGTTGGGACCCAGCGATAAAGAATTGAGATAAATCTGGTCGGGGATAATCTCTGATATTTTGCGGAAAAGAGTCGTAATCCGGGGCTGTTCCTCATAAAACTCGCCGAGTTCTGTGAGATTTTGGTTGACCGCGGCGACCTCTTTTTCAATATTTTGAGCTTCCAGTGTTACGGATTTTTGCCGCTCGTAATCGACGAGAATGTTATAGCCCGCGACTTCACCGGCAAGGTAAATGTTTATTGAAAATAAAACCAAAGAGAGAGTTGTTAAAAAGAATAAAATAAAAATCCCCCAGATAAAAATCAACCGGCGATTTTCTTCCCTCTTCAAAACCTTTTTTTCGAATGGGGGCAAAAGATTAATCATAATCTTACTCCTCTTAGCGCCAACCCCAGGGCGGTGGTATATCTTAAAGATTCTTCATCTGACAGAAGACTGATTTTTTTTGATTGATCAGCCACGATATTAATCCAAGGATTGCCCAAAAATATTGGCGTTTTAAGATTCTCGCCAAGGAAATCTGCCAAACCTTTTAAATTAGCCCCTCCCCCGCAAAGCAAAACTTTGGCGACCTTTTGATTGTACTGGGCTTGGCAATAATTTATATATTTTCCGGACAAATCGACGAGTTCCTCCATCTGCAAATTTAGAATTTTAGCATTCTTTTTCCCCTGCTTACTGGCGCCAACGCCATTTTTTATTTTTAAGGATTCCGCTTCATTAAAACTGATTTTCAAGCTTTGGGCGATAATCTCGCTGAAATTTTTGGCAGAAATCTGCGTGGTCGTGGTGAATTTCAGCGATTGTTCAAAAAAGATGCTGAAACTGGTCCGATTTTCGCCCAAATCAATCAAAACCAAAGCCTGAGAAGCGCTATTTTCTTTAACTAAAGCTCGCGATATGGACATCGATTCGATTTCGAGCGCCACGGGCTCCAGCGCCGCTCCCTTTAAAGCGCGGACATATAAATCAATGATGGTTTTGGGCATAGCGGCGATCAAAACATTGAGCTTCTTGGTTTTGGCATCGCAAGAAATGATTTGAGAATCGAGATAAACTTTATCGATCGGCAGAGGAATATAATTTTCCGCTTCAAAATAAACCGCCTTTTGGGCTTCCTCCTCTTTCATCAAGGGCAGCTGGATGACCTGCAAAAAAGCTTTTTCTTCGGGCAAAGAAATAACTACGTGTTTAGTGCGTATCTTATTTCCGCAAACATTCTTAATTGCTTTTTTAATACTTTCCGATAATGCCTTTTCGTCTCGAATATCGCCTTGCTCGATAATCCCGGGCTTCATTCGCGTTTCACCGAAAGAAGCCAAATCAAAAAATCTCCCCTTTTTCTTAAGTTGAACGATTTTTAAAGATAGATCGGAAATATCCAAGCCGAAAGCCGTCGGCTTCAAAGTTAAAAAATCAATCATTGATATTTTTATTATATCACATTACAGCTCTTCCCAGTTTAAAAATTCGTATTCTCCGGAAGTCGGGAAATAAGGAGGAGGATCATACGTTAAATCCGGATCGTAAGTCATTTCGGTGGTTCGATAGCCCGAAATCACATTATTCTCGTAGACCCAAGTAAAAGTCCACATAGTATTGGTGATAATCGAGCCGAAGGTGGTAATTTTATTTCTGATTCCGTAAGTTTTATAAGGTTCCGATGTCCAATTCGGGTAATAGTACCTGAAAATATGGCCTTTTTGAGCCAGCATCGCCGCCTTCACCACCAAATTATCGGGCGAATAAAGAGGTATAAGAATGTCTTTCTGGGCGATTAACCCTAAAACGGAATTACTGTCGGCGTAATCAATGCTGCCGTTAATGATTATTTTTCTCATTTTATTCTGGGTTTCGGGCAAAGAAGCCGCCACCACCGTCGCCCTGCCTTTAACGATGCCGTCAACCCAGACGTTATTTTCAACGAAAATCGGGGCGCAGATGCCAGAAAGAGAATAATTCGCCTCAAAGTCCTCTGAATCAATATCGTTCGATTCGAATGTCCAATCTTGCCCGTCCCAACCCCAAACTTTCTGCTTCACTTTTTTCACCCGAAAAACATCAACCGTGCCATCTGATTTGAAATTAAGATGATAACCGTGATCAATAGGCTGAGTAATGTAAATTCCGAAGTTTTGAGCTTCGGTTTTAAGTACGGCCAAATCCTGAGTAATGCTGTCGAAATCAACTACGGGAACGGGGAACTCCCAAAAACCCTGCCCCTGCCCTTGTCCTGCACCCCAAATGCCCGGTTTTTCTTGAGAAGGAGAGCAGCCGTGTTCCTCGCTGCAAATATAGGTTTGCTTAGCCGAGGTGGAAAGAGAATTCTGGACTCCGTCCATTCTGATCCCGCCGTTGGAATGAAACGGCCCCTTTAATTCTTCGTTGTCTCCAAACCAAACATTGGTATTCGTCAAAAAAGCATACTTTGCCAAAGCCGGCTTGGCATATTTTACCTGAACCCTTCTTTTAACGTCCGGGAAATCGGCAGGCCAGCCCGTTGATTTAATTTTTACCGCCGATTCGCACCCCGAAGGAGTGGTAATTTCCAAAATATATTGTCCGATGATTTCCCCCTCGGGGTCTTTATAATCGTAAGTCCCGGAAAAATTGAAATCAGACGGCTCAAAAGATAAATGCCATTTGGCATAATTTAATCCCGCCTCGGCTACCCCCAAAGCTTTATCCCAAGCCACTTTTTGCAGAGATTGGCGATGCTGCAACAGTATAAAACCCAAAAGGCCGGACAACAGCAGTAAAAATATTGACCCGAAAACCAAAACATAAGTGATAACAATGCCTTTGTCTTTTATCATAAATTGGTTTTAAGATTCCTTAACTGAACGTCTGACTCCAGCTCAAAGTCTTGAGGCGGACGATCCGGGTTAACGTTAATGATTAAGCGGAGCTTCATCAGCTTGGTGTCTTTCAACCGGGCCGGAGACGGCAATTCAGCGCCGTCGCCGTCAAAGTAATGAAAAATTGGTGGCTGATTTCTGACATATTGAGATAAAATCGTGATTTTTTCATCTTCAGGCAAATACTGAACAGGGAAGTCACCGGGATCGGTCACCCCTTTTTTAAAATCAGCGCCGTCGATAAAATAGCGGACTTTTTCAACAATTTCGTCTTTATCGATATCTGAATAAAAAACGAATTGGTAATCCTCGGCCTTTTCAATGATATAAGAACCGTCTTCGCCGGGCTGGGACTCTCTTATTTCTTTAACCATGGCCTCCACTCCCCTTCTCGCCTCGTCAATAGCTATCGATTGCTGAAAAGTATAGCCGTGGATCTTATAGCCGGCCAGAATAAAAGCCGCAATTACCCCGACTATCAAAGCGAAAATAGCGATAGCGACCAGTGTTTCAATCAAGGTAAATGCTCGTTTCATGGCAAGGCCGTCAGATTAATGGTTGAAATACTGTCTCCGGACACAGAAACATTTCCGGTATAATTTTGGTAGCCCGAAGCCTCGATCTCTAAGCTGTAGGCTGCCGAATCGAGAGGAATGAAAAACGCCCGGCCGTTTTCATCACTCGGATGAGTTTCATCATAACCCAAGCTTAAATTAAACAATCTGATGCTCGCTCCAAAAATAGGCTGGAGGGAAATACTATCTTTGACGGTAATTAAAAGAGTGTTTTCGGCCTTCAAAATTAACCTCACTTCTTGAAAAATGTTCGGCAAAAGATCGATCGGCTGCGTGGTTGTGGCGCCTAGCGGCGATTCTGCTCCGATTAAATCAAATCCGGTGATCTCTTTGCTGACCGTAAAGTTATACGAGTCCCATTCTAAATCGCCGATATCCAATACGCCGTCGCTGTTTGTTAAAAAATTGTCGGAATATTTATAAACCGCGGCGCCTTCCGCATCCATGCCGATTATTTTTGCGCCCCTTAGAACAAAAGGCACGTTGGGGATGGCGGGGTATCCTTGATCTTTCGTTCCGGAAGTTCGAATTGAAAAAGAACCCAATTCGTCAATCGAAAAATAGGCTTCCGTCAGCTGACCGTCATAAACAGAAATGTGCGGCTTGAGAGGATTCGCAACTTCTTCTCTTCCATAAGTCCTATCGGCGCTGTGCCCGATTTTTGAAACGGCAATCCGATAATTCTCGTTGGAAGGTGGCGCCCCGGGCAACGCCAAATTTCCATTATTGTCGGTTAAATACCAAGCGTTAATCGGCGGGTCAACCGCGGAGTTGATTACGCCGATATTCGCTTGCGGCACTCCGGCTCCTTCGGCGTCGAAAACCGAAATTGACATAATTCCGCCGCCGGCTTCCGACCAGGCTTCTTTTGGTGCCACATCGGTTGCTAAAGCCACCTCTCCTCCAAACCTTCCTGCCCAAGAAACCTTCACTTTAATTCTTCTGTAATCCGACGATTGATTATCAGCCGGTGCTATCCCATCAAGAGAATCATCAATATTGACCACGGTAGTTTTGACAGCATACTCGATATTGTTCCGAACGATGGTTTCTGTTTCGTTTATTTGGCCGGCCGGAATGCCGCCGATCGTTCCCACATCTTGATAGGACAAGTTCCGGACCATTTCCATTTTCTGATTAGCCAAAGCAATAGCTGTAATTCTGGCCTTTGATTGGCTGACAACTTTGACTCCCAATTGATAAGCCCCGAAAATTCCCAGAAAAACAATAAGCAGCAGAGCCGTGCCCACTATAATATCAATAAAAGTGAAGCCGTTTTTTTGAAACATATGGAGTACAGCTGTTATTTAATGGAACTAAGCATTGAATACATCGGCTGAATCATGGAAATGGCGAAAAATCCCACCACTCCCCCGACGATAAGCATGAGCACGGGCTCTACGACCGCCGTTAAGTTTTTCGTGGCTTGGGAAATTTCTTCTTCGTAAAAATCGCCCAGTTTCTCCAAAATGCCGGACGTTTCGCCGGTTTCCTCGCCCACTTCAATCATCTGGATCACCGTTAAGGGAAAAAGATTTTGATAGGGCCCAAGAGCCGTCGAAAGCTTTTCGCCCCTCTTCACTTTTTCTATGGTTGAAACAATCGCCTTTTTATAGTGAAAATTGCCCATCGTTTCCGAGATAATTTCCAAAGATCTGACAAGCGGAACTCCGGCGGCGATCAAAGAACTCAAAGTGCGGATCATATGGGCGGCGTTTGTTTTTTTGATAATTGGAGAAATCGCAGGCAATTTCAAAAAGAGCGTGTCGATTTCTCTTTTGCCTTTTTTGGTTTTTAAAGTCATCTGGGTAAAAATGACGCAAACGGCCAAAATTACGACGACTAAATACCACCTCTCGGATAAAAAAGTTCCCAGGCCGATAACGATTTTAGTCGTCAGGGGCAATTCCGCTTCCAGCTCTTCAAAGGTTTTAGCAAGCTTGGGCACAACCGTAATCAGCATCATTATGCCGATGCCGATCATCGCCATAATAATAACTGTTGGATAGACCATGGCTTCTTTGATCTTCGATTTGAGAGCGTGCTCCCGCCCCATTTGTTTGGCTAAAATATCGAGGTTTTTTTCAAGAGTGCCCGATTCCTCCCCTACTTTAACCATGCTGCAAAAAAGCGGCGAGAAAATACCGGGGTAAGAAGCGAGCGCATTGGAAAAATTTTCTCCCTTGATGATTCTTTCCGATATTTCAAGCAGAGCTTTTTTAAATTTCTTACTTTTTGACTGGTCAGCCAGCGTCTTCAAAGCCCGAGGGATTGAAATGCCGGACGAAATCATAACTTTTAAGTTTCGCGTCAGCATCATCTTGTCTTTCAGAGGAACTCCGCCAAAAGAAAAGATGCCCCGCCAAAGTTTAAAATCCATTTTCTTTTTCGCCGATTTCTCTTCAGCCGAAATTAAAATATATCCTTCTTGGCGAAGGACTCTGGCTAATTCCTGCTCATCTTTGGCTTCCCTGGAATCCGAATAATTGTCTCCCGTTTGAGACTTGGCCGTAAAAAAATATTTAACCATTATTCGATAATAACGCGAAGCACTTCCTCAATACTGGTTATCCCTTGCGCTGCTTTGACAAATCCGTCTTCGAGCATGGTCCTCATACCCTCTTTTTGGGCTTGGGCTTGGATCTGGCTGGCATCGGCTTTTTTCACAATTAATTCCTTGATGGTTTCGGTCACGGCTAAAACTTCGTAAATACCGATTCTCCCCTGATAGCCATCCGTGCAGTCTTTGGTCGGCTTAGGCCGATAGAACGGAACCTCTTTTAAATTCTGCTTGGGTTTGGCGAGTTTCTCTTTTTTTAAAATTTCCGAAATGCGTTCCAAATCGCAGTACTTGCCGATATTTTTCAGCTCGGACTCTTTCAAATAATATTTTTCTTTCTCTTTAAAAAGTTTTTTGATGAGCCTTTGGGCGATAATAATATTAAGCGTTGAAGATATCAAAAACGGCTCGGCTTGCATATCGATGAGTCTTGGGATAGAGCCAGCCGCATCGGTCGTATGCAACGTCGAAAGAACCAAGTGGCCGGTCAAGGCGGCATTAATAGCGAGCCCGGCTGTTTCATTATCCCTGATTTCTCCGACCATAATCACGTTCGGATCTTGGCGCACCAGGGCCCGCAACCCCGAAGCAAACGTCAAACCGATTTTTGGTTTTACCTGCGTCTGATTGACCCTGGGAATGCGGTATTCAATCGGGTCCTCGATGGTGGAAATATTCACTCCGGGAACGTTTAAAATATCGATAATTGAGTATAAGGTTGTGGTTTTGCCGCTCCCTGTAGGGCCCGTCACCAAAATCATACCAACCGGCTTTTTCAAATTATCCTGCACCCGCTCCAAAGCCTCGTCTCTCAACCCCAGAGCCTCCAAGGTTAAGGCTTTGGCGGTTTCAGATAATAGCCTCATCACGATTTTTTCGCCGTCAAAAACCGGCAAAATCGAAACTCTGATGGAATATTTGTATTCTTCAGTTTCAACTTTAAAGCGGCCGTCTTGGGGAAGCCTATGTTCGTCGAGTTTTAAATTAGAAAGTACCTTGATTCTGGCAACAATCCCCGAACTTGTTTGCTTGGGCAAAGTCATAGCTTCGTGCAAAACTCCATCGATGCGGTATCTGACCACCACTTCTTTCTCTAGCGGCTCAATGTGTATATCGGAAGCCCTTTCCAAAATAGCGTGCTTGATTAATGTGTCGACAATCCTGATAACCGGCATTTCCTGGGCTATTTTTTCGAGCTCGGTCGTTTCCTCTACGCCCTCTTCTTCTTTAATAGTCCTAATGACGCCGGCGTCTTTTTTGATGATTTCGCCGAATTCGGCCTCAAGAGTTTTTTGGTATTGTCTTAAGGCATTTTTAATGCTTTCGGGCGTGGTTAATCTCGGCAAAATCCTCAAACCGGCCTTTTTCTGGATAAACTCGATTGTTCTTAAGTCCTCCGGATCAAGCATAGCCGCCTCCAATTCTTTGCCCTTTTTCTGAAAAGCTACGATGTTATTTTTTTTGGCGATCGGCTCCGGAATAATTTTCAAAATTTCCGGATCAATGGTTTCTTTTTCCAGATTCACAAAAGGTATCCCTAAAATATAAGCTTCCAATTTGATTAGTTGTGGCTGGGTAATCAAACCTTCGGAAATCAAAATATCTTCCAGTTTTTTCTGGGATTTTACGGCTTTCTTGAGGGACTGTTCGAACTTTTCTTCGGAAACCAGCCCCGCGTCAAGCAAAAACGCTTTAAGTTGTTGCGGCTCTACCCGCATAATATTTTATAGTTATTCACCCAAAGCTTTTTTAATTTTGCTCACCACCTCCTCTAAAGTATAGCTTGCCTTAACTAAATACGTCGTAGCACCCAATTCCAGGGCTTTTTCAATATCGCCCATCGACTCCAGATTAGTTAAAACGATGATAGGGATATCTTTGGTGGCAGCGTCGCCTTTTAACGACTTTAAAACTTCAAAGCCGTGCATCTTCGGGAGAATAAGGTCAAGCAAAATTAAGTCGGGGATTTCGGCCTTAGCCGCCTTTAGGCCCGCTTCGCCGTCAAGGGTGTTTATTACTTTGTAGCCCTCCTGCTCGAGGACATCTCCTAAAGTTTTTTGAAGGGCAGCTTCGTCTTCAACGAATAATATTTTTTTGCTCATAAAATTGTTTACTTTTTTGTTGGTATGGTAAACCAAAACGTCGACCCTTTATCTTGCTCGGACTTAAAGCCTATTTTTCCGCCCGACTTTTCAATAATCGACTTTGCTATATACAGGCCCAAGCCCGAACCCTGCGTTTGATATTTTAAAACGTTGCTGGAACGGAAAAATTTCTGGAAAATATGCCGTTGATCTTCTTTGGGAATCCCGACTCCGCCGTCTTTGCAGGAAAAAAGCAATCCGCCGTTTTTGGGCGCAATTGACACCGCTACTTTTCCCGACCCCTTAGTGTAGCGAACCGCGTTATCAATAAAATTCTCGACGACTATTTTCAGCTGGGCAGAATCGCCGAAGGCGAGGGGCAAATCGGACTTAGGCGCTTCCAAAACAATGTCTATATTGGAGGCCGAAGCGATGGGTTTGAATTCAGCGACGGCTTCTTTAATCAAATCAATCAGAGGAAATGCCGCCTTATGCAAAGGGAATCTGCCCTGCTCAATCCGAGAAACAATTAAAAGAGAAGCTACCAACTCCCCCATTCGTTTGGTGTTGTCCTCCAAGATCTGCAGATAATCGACGGGTTTGCCGGAGATCTTGCCGAACCGGCCTGAAATCAGAATTTCCAAAGCCCATTTCAAATTGGAAAGAGGAGCTCTTAATTGATGAGAAACAATACTGATAAATTCCGACTTCAAGCGATTGGCTTCGGCCAACCCTTCAAGGCTTCTGGTGATACTGAAAGTAAGCACGAAAAGGATAAGGGTCGTGACAAGAACGATTAAAGATACCGTGTCGGGATCGGCCACGTAGCGCGTCCCTAAAACATAGGTAATGATGGCTGTTGCAATAATCGCCCCGCCCATTACTAAGAAAAGGAATTGGGGGCATCGCCACATACCGAGGCCGTATTTCTTGCAATTCGCCCGCACGTTAAGCTGCTCTAAAATTTCTTTGTAAGTCATCATTTAAATTATATCACATTTGAAAAGCAATCAAAAATATGATAAATTAAAAGTTGATTACGGGGTATGGTGTAACGGCAGCACGAGTCCTTTGGGAGGATTTAGTCTCGGTTCGAATCCGAGTACCCCGACTTTGCGAGTGTAACACAATGGCAGTGTGACAGCTTTCCAAGCTGTTTATGTGGGTTCGATTCCCATCACTCGCTCATATGAATAAGTTAATCTCTGTTGTTGTCCCCGCCTTCAACGAAGCGGAGTATCTTAAAAAAACCCTGCTTTCTTTAAAAAGTCAGATCTATCGGCCGATGGAAATAATCGTGGTAGATAACGCCAGCACCGACCAAACCCGGGAAATTGCCGAGAAATACGCAGATCGGGTTATTTCTCTTTCAAAAAAAGGCGCTTCCCGCGCCAGAAACTTTGGAGCTAAATTTGCCAAAGGTGAATATTTGTTGTTTTTAGATGCCGATACCAGATTAAGCAAAAATGCCGTCGGAAACGCCGTAAAATCAATGAAAGGAGGATGGGCGGGAGGAACGTTTAAGGTGCAATACGACAGGGAAAGCCCCAAAATCAAGTTAATCAAGAAAATCCAATTTTTCTATCTCGGTAAGGGCAAGCCTTTTTACACTCAGTCGATATTCACGACCAAAAAAATTTTTGAAAGCAATAAGGGGTGGAATGAAGAAATACAATTTGGAGAAGATGTTGATATGTTAAGAAAAATTTCGAGGCATGGAAAATTAAAATTCGTTTTTAATTCTCTTATGAAAACATCTTCTCGAAGGTTTATCAAAAACAAAGATTATTTCTACGCCATTATGGGAGGCGCCTTGGCTCTGTATGGAGTAAAAAGTTTGCCCTTTTACCCAATAAGAAATGCCGGAGAAAAACAAATTAGCAAGAAAGACGTTCTAAAAAAAATATTCCAAGCCGGCAAAATAAAAAATGGCGGAATCATTGCTCTGGCGAAATTCAAAGCAATAAGGTTTGTGAGATAATCCGTAACATGTTCAACACCGAGTGTTCAACACTATTTTACGGCGGCTTTGAGAACACTGCCGGCTTTAAAGACCGGCGCATTTTTAGCGGCGATCTTAATGGTTTCGCCAGTTTTAGGATTTCTCCCATCTCTTTCTTTTCTTTGAGAAACCTTAAATTTACCAAAACCAGTTAAAACAACCTCTTCGCCTCTGGACAAAGATTTGGTAATTTCGTCCAAAAGCACGGCCAAGCATTCGGTGGCTTGTGTTTTCGAAACACCGGTCTTTTTAATTATCGCTAAAATGATATCGTCTTTCGTCATACGATTTGGGGATTTACGAAATCCTCTCAAATTGGAGTGGATTTCGTAAATCCAGACATCGTTAATTGTTACTTTGCGTATTCGACTACCCTGCTTTCCCTGATAACGTTCACTTTAATCTCGCCGGGGTAATTCAATTCCTCTTCAATTCTCTTGGCGATTTCCTTGGCTAATTGATGCGCAGCCAAATCATCGATCTTTTCGGGCTTAACAAACACTCGTATTTCACGACCGGCCTGGATGGCGTAAGCTTTATCCACGCCTTCAAAAGCAGTGGCGATGCCCTCCAGTTCTCCCAGTCTTTTCAAATAATTTTCCAGCGTGTCTTTCCTCGCTCCGGGCCGCGCCCCCGAAATCTGGTCGGCGGCCTGAACTATCACCGCTTCGATGTTTTCGGCCGGATATTCCTCGTGGTGCGACTTCATAGCCGAAATCACTTCCTTTTCCATACCGAATTTCTCTAAGATTTTAATGCCGATGTCAACATGCGATCCCTCGATCTGCTGATCCACGGCCTTGCCGATGTCGTGCAAAAGTCCGGCTCTTTTAGCGAGCCCGATATTGGCCCCGATTTCAGCGGCTAAAGCTCCTGACAGGTGGCTGACTTCAATAGAATGGAGCAAAACGTTTTGGCCGTAACTTGTCCTGAATCTCAACCTGCCCAGAAGCTGGACAACTTTCGGATCAAGGCCGATGATATTGGTGTCGTAAATGGCGGCCTGGCCCGCTTCTTTAATTTGGGAAACGATTTCGTCCTGGGTTCTTTGGACGATCTCTTCAATTCTGGTCGGCTGGATGCGGCCGTCGTGAATTAGCTTCTCTAGAGCGGTCTTGGCAATTTGCCGGCGGATCGGATCAAATCCGGAAATCACCACGGCTTCGGGCGTTTCATCAACAATGATTTCCACTCCGGTCAGCTTCTCCAGCGTCTTGATATTTCTCCCCTCTTTGCCGATAATCCTGCCCTTGATTTCGTCGCTGGGCAAAGCAACGGTGGTGGTCGTCATTTCCTGAACTTGCGACAAGGCATATTTCTGAATAGCCAAAGCGATTATTTCTTTAGCGCGGTCCTGCAGTTTTTCCTTGCCGTCGCCTTCCAGCTTTCTGACTTTTTGCATGATTTCCAGCTCAAACTCTTTTTCGCAACGGGCCAGCAATTCTTTTTTGGCCTCGTCCCGGGAAAGTCCCGAGGTTTTTTCCAACTTAGTCAAAGCTTCCTGCTTTAATGTTTCCAAGCTTTCCTTTAATTCCTTGAGTTTTAATACCTTTTCTTCAAAATCTTTTTCTTTCTTTTCGTGGTCAAGAAACTTCTGATCCAAAATATTCTCTCTTTTAAGCAAAAAATGCTCCGCTTTAAGCAAGCGACTTCTCGTCTGGTCTTCTTCTCTCTTGATTGCGTTGAGAATGGCCGAGGCCTTTTCTTTGGCCTGAGAAATGATGTTTTCCTGCTCCTGCTTAGCTTGGGCTACCTTTTCTTGAAGCTTTTGCTCCGCAGTCCCGATTCTTTTTTTCGCGATAGATTGACGGGCCAAATACCCCAAAATTGACCCCGCGGCCAGAGCTAAAAACGCCACGATAAGCGGTACAAATGAATTCATAAGTGAAGTTGAAATTTTGGCAAATCATCAAAAAGATAAGCAAAATCCAATGTTATTTTTCTGGTTTTAGCATATCAGAAAGCGATGAAATTAGCAAGACCGGCGAGCGCTCTCTTCAGCCAGATAATCGGCGGCGTCTCTTGGTATTCGGGCAGGGGCAGCTGGGCGGTGATCGCCTGTTCATCCGATTCGCACGAATAAGCGTCGCTGTCCGTCACTTTTAATTTTACCTTGTTGTCGGCGGCTAAAAACTTGATGTGCGGCTCTTCGTTGGTCGGGCCGGTACTGTCCGTATATTCTCCCTCGCCCTCGGTAATCGTCCAGAGGTAAAACAAACCGGTCTCATCGGGCGTGAAAACAACCACTTCTTCCTGATTCGGGTCTTGAGGATCCCAGCTAAAACCGGACCACGGGTAAGCATGATCGGGCGATTTGAATTCGTCTGGCTCGGACCAATCCGACCAGTTGCCCAAGTTGTCTTTTACCCTAACTATCCACCAATAATTGGTATTCCAATCCATCCAGCCAGCCCATTCGTCCAAACGGTGGGATGGCGTATAGGAAGTGGCAGCTCCGCCCGAATCGACAAACTCGGTCGGATCGGGATCGTTGGGAAAACCGGAGTTGTTGTCTATTCTGATTTCATAACCGGCCTGGGGATCGCCGTCCGGATCAGAATACGTCCAACTGAAAGTCGGGATGCTTTTGTCCTGGAAAGAACAATGATCCCAAGCTTCGCCCTCCCCTACCTTAACGGGTTTTGAGGGAGAACTGTTAAAACTAAGAGAAGTTTTAACCCGATAATTTGACCCTTGAAAACTTAGCCACCCAACCACCATATCCGACCAAGCATAGCCGGAAAAAGCGCCATCGGCCGAAATGGT
>Ga0265297_10003220_pt1 | contig 30129 bp, 25 predicted proteins | sample Munlanlwell13791_FD_192502 | JGI IMG/M metagenome (GOLD analysis project Ga0265297, IMG submission 192502) | Leachate microbial communities from a municipal landfill in Southern Ontario, Canada - Leachate well 137-91 | ecosystem: Engineered > Solid waste > Landfill > Unclassified | place...
CCTGGTCTGGCGCTCCCACTTCTTGAGCGCCTTCTCGAGCAGCGGCTGGTTCATGGACCACAGGAGCGCGTTCTCCCCTTCCATCTTCTGCTCTGCGAAGAGCCGATATCCCAGGGAATACGTCTGGAACCCGGTCTCGTCAGGCCCGCCCCACACGATGAAGGTCGCAGGCTCCTGTATGTGCAGCCTCACCGGATTGTCGGGATCGAATTCGGTCCTCAAGAAACCCACTATGTTGAGGTTGAGCCTGATGCACCAGATCGGCTCGGTGAGCCCCTTCATCACGAGCATGAGCTCGTCCAGAAAGGTCATCTGATTGAGGTTGTCCTTCTGCACCTGTTTTTTGGCGCCCGTCGTGGTGATCTCCATGTTGTCCGGGACCACGAGCCCGAAGAAGGAGCGGAGGAAATTGAAGATCTGCTCGAAGAACCAGACGTTGGACTGCTCCGCGTTCATGCGGGTGAAGTCGACATTCGGGTTGAAACCCCAGCTGCCCACGACCTGGCCGCGGATCGTCTTCTCGTCCAGGAAGTCGTCCAGCCCGGTCGGCATGATCACGTTGTTTCTGGCCTTGTTCGCTGTCATGAAGGGCATGGTATCCCAAAGCGAGGCCGGCTGTCCAGCAAAGGCGCTCACCCTCAAACGATCGGGGCGCCTCATTATCCAATTCGTTGAAAACCCTTGGCATTTTTTACATCGTGCACTAATGTCGCCCTGTATTTGGTATCGGCAGGAGATGGGGGGAATCATGAATACTTTGCACCGCACTTTTATGGGCGTGCTGGCCTGCTCATTCGCCTCGCTCATTTCGTTCTACGGCACGCAGGGATATGCAGCGGACGAAGTCTTGCCTCCTCCGGAAGGCGCCTCCTCGATCGAGGAGGAACTCTACTTCAAGACCGAGGAGATCGTCACAGGACCTGGGAAGAGAGCGATGAAGGCCGAGGAGGCGCCGGCCAACGTGTTCGTCATCACCAACGAGGACATAGTCCAATCCGGCCAGACCAGCCTGGCCGAGGTTTTGCGCCGCGTGCCCGGCATGGATGCGATATACATATCCAGCGGCGAGAGCCAGGTCTCCATGCGAGGATTCGCCGGCCCGATCATCGACGGCACGAGGATGGCGGTGCTCATCGACGGCCGTCTCTTCCAGCACGAGTTCATCAGCGGCATCCTTTGGCAGCAGATCCCCGTGCCGCTCGACGACATCAAACAGATCGAGGTGATCGCAGGACCGATGTCATCGCTCTACGGCAACAAGGCGATGCTCGGCATCATAAACATCGTCACGTACGAGCCCGAGGAGACGAGGACCAAGATCGAGGCCGGAGGGGGCAGTTACTGGCTGGGCAAAGGAGACTTCGTGCACGCCCAGAGCTTCGACGCCGCTAAAAAATACTGGTACAAGATCACGGGCCACTACCTGCGTTACAACGACTTCACCGATTGGCGAGGGACGGGAAAACAGAAGGCTGAGGAGGATCTGGCGGTAACCGGAAAATTCCTCGCAAAGCCCGTGGACGGGACCAAGGCGTGGCTAAACGCGGGGGCCTCCCAATCAAACGGCCTCGCGTCCTTCGGCCCCCTGCTCAGCGGAAACGAGCGCAGGGTGTTCGTGGACGGCAACTTCGAGCAGGACATGGGGGAGTGGGGTCAGTTCAACCTCAAGTCCTACTGGGAAAGGCACTACCTCGAGGTCCCCGATTTCCCGGGGCTCGGGACCCTGGAGATCGACAACGTTGAGGCTGAGGCCAGACACAACATCTCCTTCGATATCACCTCGGACATCGAGAACACGCTCACCTATGGATTCGACTATCGCTACGGCGACATCAGCAACGCTCCGGTGCAATCGCTCAACGACATCGGCGGCTACCTGCAGGACGAGTTCCGCTTCTACGACAAGGTGATCTTAAACGGCGGCGTGCGCGTCGACTATCAAAAGGAGTTCATAGGGCTCAACGTCGCGGCCCACGGCAGCGTGGTGTGGCTGCCGCATCCCAAATACACCTTGAAAGCGGGCTTTGGCTCGGCCTTCAACAACCCCAACTATCTCCATTTTTACACGAATTTGCTCCAGCCGCTGGTCAATCCCGCGGTCGGCACCCTGGTCGGAAACACCGACATCAAGGCCGAGGAGATCCTCTACCTGGACGTGGGCAACACCATACGTCCCATCGACAGGCTCACGCTGCACGCCAATTTCTTCTACTACAGGATGAACAACCTGATCACCCCCACAGTCTCCCTGGCGCCCCCCACGGCGCAGTTTCAAAACGACGGCGGCGCCGAGGCGATCGGCGGCGAGATCAGGGCGGAGGGACAGATAGCCAAGTGGCTCGAGGGCTACGGGCAATGGGCCTATGAAAAGTTCAATGCCATAAACGGCAACGCCAACCCGACCCCCAACCTGGGCAACCCGAAGAATAAGGTCGGCGCAGGCCTCAGGGGAAAGTGGTTCGACGGCAGGTTCACGGCCAACGTGGATTTCGAGTACACCATGCACTACTACCGCCAGAACGGGGCGATAAACTTCAATTTCATCCCCGTGGAGCGGATCGACGACTTCTATATGCTGAACGCCAGGGTCGCATACTGGCCTATAAAGAACCACCTTGAGCTGGCGGTCGCAGCGAACAATATCCTAGACGACAATTCGGCGCAGACGCCGCTGTTCGATCCGACCTTCGGCTTCGTGCTCGCCGAGAGGCCGACGTTCAACGTCTGGGGATCGATAAGGTACGTATTCTAGGGAGTGCGATGAAGAGGCAGGCGTTCTACATCCCTGTGCTGATGCTCGCCGTTGCGATTCTGCTGGCGCCTCGACCCGCGCCGGCGCAGAATGCGTGCGTGATCCTCTCCAGCACGGCACAGCCGTTCAAGGAGGCCAAAGAGGGCTTCAGAAAAGGATTCGGCGGCACCGTCGAGGAGATCGTCATGCCCCCGGAGCCGGCGAGGGCGAGCGAGATCGTGGCAAGCATAACCGCAAAGTCATGCAAGGTGGTGATCCCCATGGGATCCGCGGCGCTCAAGTTCCTAAGACTCAGGGTCTCCGACATGCCGATCGTCTTTGCGATGACCCTGTCGCCTGCAGCCATAAAATCAGAAGGGCTCAACATGACCGGCGTATACCTGGAGCCTTCGCCCGGGATGCAGTTGGCCTCCATCCGCAAAGTCCTGCCTGCCGCGAGGAGGGTGGGCGTCCTCTACTCATCCCCCAGCGAATACCTGTCGATGCTCGAACGCAACGCAGGCGGCGCCGGGCTGGAGATAGTGGCGGTTAGGGCGCCCAAGATCGGCGACGCGGTCCGCGAAGCGGAATCGCTCGTCAAAAGGAGCGACCTGCTCCTCATGATACCCGACGTGGTGACCTCCACCCACGAAGTCTTCAAGTCCATCCTCCTATCATCCCTCAGCGGGAACATCCCCATCTTCGCGCTCGCGGAGAAACACGTGGAGGCCGGAGCCCTCGCGGCCCTCGCCACGGACTACGAAAGCAACGGAGCCCAGGCGGCCGTCATGGCGCGCAGAGTCGCAGCCGGAGCATCCGCATCATCGATAAAACCGGATTACTCCAACAAGGCCGGTCTGGTCCTTAATCTCAAGGTCGCCGCAAAGCTGGGCATCGTCGTGCCGGAGGCGGCGATAAACGAGGCGATAGAGATCTATCGCTGACACCGAGGAGGCTTGTTGAAAGTAGGACTTCTGAAAAACATCTCGAACAAGTTCGTCTTCGCGATCGTCTCCATCGTGCTGTCCCTCACCGCAGTCTTCATCACCTACTTCACGATCCACAACCGCAATTCGCTGGAGGGGTTCCAGAAATCGGTCGGCATCTCCCTCGTCCAGAGCATGGCCGAGAGCTCAAGGCTGGGCCTGATCTCTTCCGATCCGATCTATCTGGAGCAGCCCTTCTCGATCGCGATGAACAACCCGGACGTCGAGTTCATCGCCGCCTACGACAAAAACGGGTCGCTCATAAGCAAGACCTCGCGCAGTGAAGCCGACCTCGTGCTCACCGGCGCCATCATCGCCCGGATCGAATCCGCAAAAGGCCCATTCGCAGGCGAGAGGACCGCCGTCGCAGGCGATGAGGTGGACGATTTCTTTTCCCCGGTTTTTTCCGAATATGAGTTCGACACGGAAACGGAGGAGCTGCTCGTACTGAAAAAGGAATACGCTCCGGAAACCATAGGCCGGAGGATCGGAGCCATAAGGATAGGAATGTCCCGCAAGAGGATCGACGCGGCGGAGGGCGCGGCGTTCCTGGTCTCCGCCGCCATGGGCATCACCGCAGCCATATTCGCCATAGCGATCTCCCTTCTCATAGCGAGCCGCATCACGAAACCGCTCAAGGCACTCGAACAGGGAACGAAAAGCGTCATAATGGGCAAGCTCGACGTCAGCGTGCCGATAACCTCGGACGACGAACTGGGCTCGGTCGCCGGCGCCTTCAACAAGATGACCGCCGCCCTGAGGGAGACCACCGTGTCGAAGGATTTCATGGACGGCATCGTGGAGTCCATGAACGAGGCGATGGTCGTGCTGGACAACGACCGCAGCATCACCACCTTCAACTCCGCAGCCGAGAAGATGCTGGGTTTCAACGTCGACGAGCTGAAAGGGCTTTCGGTGGACTCCATCTTCTACGACCCCGAGAATCATCCGGTCGACGGGGGGAGATGGCAGGCCATCATGGCGAATCTCCTCTCCAACGCCCAAACCGAATTCAGGACAAAGGAAGGCCACCGAGTCCCCGTCACCATCTCGACCGCTCCGATGAAGGACAAGGAAGGCGCGGCCCACGGCGTCGTCCTGGTGGCGCGCGACATGAGCGAAGTATATTCGCTGCTCGATCAGCTGAAGGTTCACACCGCCGAGCTGGAGAATTATCAATCGGTCCTCTTCAGCATGCTGGAAGACAACGAGCGAGCACGCGCCGAAACGGAGTCCGAAAGAGCGAAGACAGTGGCGGCGGTCGAGTCGATGGCCGACGGCCTCGTGATATTCGATCTGTCCGGCAAGGTGCTCATCATGAACCGAGCCTCGCGCGCGATGTTGGGTTTTGAAGAAGACACGGAGGCCACGGCCGAAGGCATACGCGCCGTGATAGGCGACGCCTTCGATCCGCTGATATCGAACGCCGAGAGCCTCGCCGCAGAGCACTTCGCATGCGAGCTGACGCTGGGCGCCGAGAGAAAGAGGGCCATAAGGATAGAGGGACTTCCGGTCACAAAGGGAGGCGAACGCATCGGATCGATCCTCGTGATGAGGGACGTGACCAAGCAGCGCGAGCTGGATCAGGCCAAGTACGAGCTGATCAGCAACGTCTCCCACGAGCTTAGGACTCCGCTCGCCATAATAAGCAACGTGATATCGAACGCCCTGATCGGCGTGTCGGGCGAGCTCGACGAGAGGCTCCGGACGAACCTGGAGATGTGCGGCTCCAACACGCGCAGGCTCACGAACATAATAGACAAGCTCCTCAACATGGCCTCCATGGACAAGGGCGATATATCGATAAAACGAGAGATGACCGACCTGTCGGCCATACTGAAGGATATAAGCGCCTCCTTCGAGCAGGAGGCGCGGATCAAGGGAATTTCGATGAGCCTCAATATCCCGAAGGCGCCCATCACGGCGTTCCTCGACGCAAAGGCGATCGGAAACGTGCTCTTGAACCTGATCTCCAACGCGATCAGATTCACCGAAAAGGGTTCCGTGACGGTGGAGGCAGGCGTCAAAGGAAGCTTCGTGGAGATATCCGTCAGCGACACCGGCATCGGCATCCCGAAGGACGAGCAGAGCCTGATATTCGATTCATTCCATCAGATCGGCAGGACGTACGGCCCCGGCGAAAAGGGGGTGGGCCTGGGCCTCGCGATCTCACGAAAACTGATCGAGCAGCACGGAGGTTCGATCAGCGTCATGAGCGCTCCGGGCAAGGGCACCCGGTTCACGATCCTCCTGCCCATAGGAGAATAGAATGTCCAAGAACAAGAAAAAGATACTCATCGTCGACGACGAGATCGATTTCACCAACTCAACGTCCCACAGGCTCAATTTCGAAGGGTACGATACGATAGAAGCCATGAACGCCGAGGAGGCGATGGCCATCCTGGAGAAGACGGTCCCGGACATCATCCTGCTGGACGTGATGATGCCGGGCATGACCGGAGTTCAGTTCTTCGAACAGCTGAGGAAAGACGCCCGCTTCAAAGACATACCCGTGATCTTCCTCACCGTCTGGGACCGTCTCGTCTCCTCAGACTCCCACGGCGCCAAAGAAAAGGCCGTGCTGGTCACCAAGCCGTTCGAGTTCGACACGCTCCTCAAAACGATAAGAGAGATGATTTCATCATAGCGGGATCGAGGCGTAGACGAAGGCAAGGATGTCCTGCGGAAATATCCCGAATATAGCGACGGCGAGAGCTGCAGCCAACATGACGCCCACGAGGATGCTCGCGCCCCTCGACCCGTCCCCCTCCCGCGAGGAGGAGAGAGAAGCGGGCTGGTCCCTGAAATACATCGCGCTCACAGGCCTCAGCACGCACAAGAGCATGACGGCCATGCCCGCCGCGGCGACCGCGACAAGGGCCACGTCCCCTGCCCTGGCCATGGATATCATCAGATAGAACCTGCCCATGAAACCGATCGTGGGCGGAAGCCCCGCGAGCGAGAAGAGAAACAGCGAGAACGCGGCTGCAGACCACGGTTTCGTCCTGGCCAGGCCGCACAGGTGCCTCTGGTCTAGCGGCTCGCCCGGCCGGAATCCCAGCGCGACCAACGCCGCGAACGCGCCGATCATTGAGACGGAGTAGGAGACGAGGCTGAATATCAGCGCCCGCGTCATCACTGCATGCGCGTGGGCCAAAGAGGGCAGCGCAGCCAGCAGGAACCCGCCGTCGGCTATGGAGAGCCAGCAGAGCATCCTCTTGATGCTCTCCTGCCGCATCGCCGCCAACGCGCCCCACAGGATCGTCGCGGCCGCGATGACGGAGGCCATGCCGTGCCACAGCGCGCCGCCCGGCACCGCCACCGCGGACGCGAGCCTGAGAAACGCAATGAAGGCGGCCGCCTTCGCGGCTGTGGCGATGAGGAGGGTGATCGGGGTCGGCGATCCGTCCAGCGCATCCGGCGCCCACGCGTGGAACGGGACCGCCGCCACCTTGAGCGCGAGCCCCGCGAAGACCATGGCTATCCCGAAGAGGAATACACCCCTCCCCTCGCCGCTGAGGACGTATTCGAACCTCTGCGCTATCGTGGCGAGAGAGGTGCTGCCGAGGCTCCCGAATATGAACGCGAGCCCCATGCAATAAAACGCGGCGGCGAACGCGCTCATCATGAAGAACTTGAGAGAACCCTCGATCGATTGCGGCCGCTCGCGGAGGAAACCGGCGAGCGCATAGAGCGCGATGGACATGGACTCCATGGCGATGAGTATGGCGATGAGGTCGCCGGCAAAGACCAGGGCGCACATCCCCATGACCGAGAGCAGGATGAGGCCGTAGAAACCGGACCTCTTCTCGCCGTGCGCGGCGAGATAGGGCTGGGATATCAGCACCGAGCACATCGCCGCGGCGCATATTATCATCATCCCGGCTATGGCCAGCCTGTCCGTCAAAAGCGCCTGGACTTCGGTCGCCGCAACCCGCGGCCATATGAACCAGGCCAGCGCCATCGCCGCGGCGATGGCCGCGATCACGATGAAGCGCTCCGCCGACAGAAACGCGCCCTTTTTAGCAGCCTCACTCATCCGTAGCTCCACTGCCCTCCGATTCGCCGCCTGCATCCGGCGACGCCGGTATTATCATCTCGACCCTCTTCGCGAGCTTCACGAAGGCGTCCGCGGATCCGCCGACCTTCTCCATGACCGGCTGCGGCCATACGCCGAGGAGCACGACGACGGCGATGATCGGCAATATGGCCGATGCCTCGGAGGCGCGCACGTCCACGGGGCGCTTGTCGGCCGGAGCCTTCGAGTGGCCGAAGACGGCCCCCGCGGTCATGCGCGCCATGGCGATAGCAAAGAGCGCAAGACCTGCGAGCGCCGCGACCGCGAATCCGGTCCTGGCCTGGAACGCGCCCATGAGGAGCTGAAATTGCGCCGAGAAACCGGCCAGGCCGGGGATCCCGGCCGCCGCCGCCGCGAGCACCGCAAGCGCCAAAGCCATGGCAGGCATCGCCCTGCCGAGCCCGCTTATCCCGCCTACGTCGCAGGTCCCGAACCTCGCCTTGAGCATTCCCGCCGTCGCGTAGAGTGCGGCGCATATCAGCGCCTGCACCGCCGCGAGCGTCATCGCGCCTGCGGCCGCCTGGCCCTGCAGCGAGAAGAGGCCGACCATCACAACCCCCATCTGGGAGATCGACGCGGCCGCGACTATCCTCCGCATGTCGCGCTCGGACATCGCGAGCATCGCGCCCATGAATATCTGGGCCGTGAAAAGCACGAGCATCGTCTTGCCGGAGACGGCCACGGCTACCGGGGCGAGCGGCATGGCGATCCTGAAGAACCCGTACGCAGCCGCGACCAGCATCGCGGAACCGGGGATCATCGCGCAGGAGGCAGGGGTCTCTTCGCAGAAGTCAGCGAGCCAGGTGTGCAGCCCGATGATCGGGACGAATATGCCGAATGACAGCGCCAGCGCCCCGAAGAGCCACGCCTGCTCCTTGATCGAAAAACGCTGCGCCATCCAGTCCACGAAGCAGAAAGACTCGGCGCTCCCGCCAGCATAGGCGAAGGCGGCCAGCATCACCCCACCGCTCACGGCCGCAAAGGCCGCATACTTGAACGACGTCTTGATCCTGGACGGCCCGCCCCACATGCCGGCGATGAAACACGCGCAGATGGTCGCAAGATTCCAGAAGAGGAAGAACAGGAACGCGTCGATCGCCGCAAAGAGGCCGATCAGTCCCGCCTCCGCGAGCAGGGCCAGGGCGCCGAACATCTTTCGCCGCGGACCTGTCTCCTGCCATGAGACGACTATCGCGCAGGTGCAGATGAGCGAGACAACGCAAGCCATCATGGCGGAGACCCCGTCGAACCCCACCCTGTAATAGATCCCGAGGGACGGTATCCAGCTCCTGAGATCGGCCTGCTCGATCTCGCCCGCGGCGCCGACCTTCGCGAACAGCGCGACGCAGAAGACGAGGCAGACGAAGGAGGCTGCGACCGCGATCATCCTGCCAAGATTCGGCATGCGCCTCGGCACGACGACCAGGGCCAGCGCGCCCACGAGCGGCGAGATGATCGCAGCGTTGATCAACGGCACTTCCAAAAGACCTCCCGTCACAGCGCCACGAGCGCGATTATCGCTATGGCGCCGATGAGGAAATAGAGCATGTAATGATAGAGCACGCCGGTCTGCGCAGCCTGCGCCAGCGCCGCGACCAGCCCCAGGGACCTGGCCGCCCCGTCCGTCGCTATGCCGTCGACCGCGGTCCTGTCGATCCCCTGCCTCACGATCACGTTGGAGAACCACATGAACGGCTTCACGAGGATGAAGGAATAAATTTCGTCAAAGAAATATCCGCGCGAGACCAGGACCGTGATCGGCTTGATCCTTCTCGCCACCCGCGCCGCCCAGTCCCTCTTCTGGGCGTAGATGAGCCAACCCAGCACGGCGAAGTGCGCCGACCACAGGAGCGAGACGGCGGCCAGCACGATCCAGTTTCCGCACGCCCCATCGACCGAAGCCCTGCCCACCTCGGAGGGGATTATCCCGCCGAGCCAGACGCCTATCCTGTCCTGGCCGTGGAAACACTGCGGGACGCCCAGGAACCCGGCCGCCGCGACCAGCGTCATGAGTATCATCGACGCCAGCACCATGCTCATCGTGGGCTCCGTCACCCTCTTGTACTTCGCGGCGCCAAGCGCGCTATCTCCGAAGAACATCGCGCCGGCCGCCCTGAATATGTAGAAGGCCCCGATCCCCAGGGTCGCGAACCCGCACACCCATAGCAGGACTTGTCCCCTCTCGAACGCCTCGCCCAGTATCGACTGCACGCTCATGAAACCGGAGAGCGGCGCTATCCCGGCGAGAGCCGCCGCCGAGATCACGAACGCCCATCCGGTGACCGGCATCCGCCTCTTTAAGCCCCCCATCGCCATGATGTCGCACTCGCCCGACGTGGCCTTGATGGCGCTGCCCGCGGCCAGTATCAGCAGACACTTGAAGAGCGCGTGCGTGATGAGGTGGAAGGCGGCGCCGATGAAGGCCCCTATGCCCACCGCCAGATACATGAGCCCGAATTGGGACGCGGTGGAGAAAGCGAGTATCTTCCTGATGTCCCTCTCAGCCAGCGCCATGGTCGCGGCGATTATCGCGCTCGCCGCGCCGATGGCCCCCACGACGAGCATTGCGGTGTGCGAGAGGGTGAAGATGAAGTTGAGCCTGATCACGAAATACAGCCCAAGCGCCGCGGTCGTCACGGTGCTCATGAGCGCAAAGGCCGGGATCGGGGCGAGGGCCGACTCCGGCAGCCAGAGGTGCAGCGGGATCTGGCCCGATTTGGCGATCGCGTTGCCGAAGATGAGCAGCGCGATCGTCGTGGCCATGGGCATGAAATAAACGGCGTTGCGCTCCATGGTCTCGAAGCTGAAGATGCCCGATGCGGGAGCTGCCTCCGCCGCCGACATCACGCCGAAGATCATGAAGGCGGCCGCGAGGATGCAGGCGTCGCCCAGCGCGCCGGGCACGAAGAGCTTGAGCATCCTTTTTGTAGAGCCCGGGTCGTCGAGCCTGAAACCTGTGAGGGCGCACGACACGACGCCCACCCCCCCGGAGCCGATGATCGCGAGCACGAGGTTGTCCGCGAGAACGGCGAGCAGCATGAAGAAGACGATCAGGTTCGAAAGCGAGAAGAACCTGAAGAATCCCTCCTCCCCCCACATGTCTCCCACCGAATAGATGTGCACGAGGAGCGCCATGGCGGAGACCGTCAGCGCCATGGCGAGCGAGAGCTCGTCGACCTTGAGCCCCACGTCCACGAAGAGGTTCGGCAGCGCGACCCAGCGGAAGAGAGGCCCGGTGATCGCGGACGGCGACGTTGCATCAAAGCCGGTGAGCGTGAGAAAAAGCACGATCGAGGCCGCAAGCGACCCCATCGGGGCCGCGATCCCCACGAGCGAGGCAAAGCCCCTGGGGCCTGGCGACTCGCTCCGCCAGTGCGCCGCAGCGATCGCGGCGTTTATCAGCGCGCCCGCGAGCGGCAGGGCGACCACGAGCCATATCATCGCCTGCAGGCTCACGCGGCTGTAGATGGTCTCCAGCATCCTCGATCCCTCAGTCCTTTAGAAGCTTCATCTCGTCCGCATGCAGGGTGCCGCATCGGGTGAACACCGCAAGCAGCAGGGCGAGCCCAACCGCGGCCTCGGCAGCCGCTATCGCTATTATGAAGAAGGTCGCCGCATTGCCCTCCGGCAGGAGGTTCCACCTTGAGAAGCCCGCCATGGCGACCACGGAGGCGGAGAACATGATCTGGATGGAGATGAGCATCATGAGCATGTTGCGCCTCACGCACGCGCCCGCAGCGCCGATCGAGAATAGCGCCACGGAGAAGATGAGCACGTGCTGAAGCGTGAGCGTCATGCGCCCTCCCCCCTCTTCGCGATTATTATCGAGGCCACAGCCGCGGCCAAAAGCATAACCCCGGTCAGCTCGAACGGAAGCGCGTACTGCGACACCATCATCTTCCCCATCGTCAGCGAAGACTCGAAATAGTCGCCGCTAGCCGGCGCGGCCGCAAACGGAGGGGCTGCGACCGCGATCATCATCACGATCGCAAGGTAGCCGGCGGCCACGGCCGCCAGGACCTTGCCGAACCTGATCTGGCGCGCCCTCGCCCTCTTCGACGAGTCCATGAGCATCATGACGAAGAGCGAGAAGACCATCGAGACGCCTGCGGCCACTATCACGAATGCGCCGGCGACCATGGGCGCGCGGAGGATGAGGAGGATTGCCCCGGCCGACAGGGCGACCCCTGCGAACCATGCCGCGCACATGAGCGGATCTCTCCTGGAGACGGCGGCTATCGCCGAGGCCAGGCCGCACGCGGCAAAGATATAGAAAGCTACTGCCTCCACGCTCCCCCCTTGAGCAACTGCATCGCAATATAAGCCGTAACGACGAGATTTGCCATAGACAAAGGCACGAGCGCCCTCCACGCGAACGATGAGAACTGGTCCTCCCTGAGCCTGGGGAGCGAGGCCCTGGCAAAGGAGAAGAGCGCCATCGCGGCGCATGTCTTGACGATCATGCAAAGAAGCCCGAGCGCGCAGAGCGAGGGCTCCACCGCCCAGCCGGGCATGAGCCTCCCGAGCGTCTCCGCGACCAAGGGGACCGGCGCGAACGGGATCTGCCACCCGCCGAGGAACAGGGCCGCGGTCATCGCCGCCAGCGCCACGAAGAGGACGCGTCTTGCGGCCGCGTTTATCGCTGAGGCTGCGGCGGCAGCCGATTCGCCGCCCAGCGCGAACGGGACCTTGATCGCGGCGCACGCGCAGACGGAAAAGACAGCGAAGGCCAAAGGTTGCCTCACCAGGTTCCATCTCCACGGCAGGTGACCCTGGGCCTCGATTATCCGCGCGAAGTTTACTTCGCCCTCGATCATGAGGACGGCCGCGACGGAAAGGCACATGGCCAGAAAATACGAGAGATAATTGGAGCTCTCTTCGAGAGCCTCGATCAAGGGCTTGCCCTCCCGCATCCCCAGCCTGGAGAATACGGAGGCGACCGCCCAGATGGAGATCATGGCCAGCGAAAAGAGAACCCCGGAAGCGGGATCAAGGGCAGTCACTGAGAAGCGCTGTCCCGCGATGGAGACCTCGGGCGAATAACTGACCGCTGCGGCAGTCATCAGCGCCGCCGCAAAGGCGAGAGGCGCGGCGAACAGCATCGGAGACAAATCTCTGCGCAGCCTTGCGTTGCCAACGAGCCTCACCGCACGCACGATGAAATACGCAGCACCCCGCCCAGCCGACCCCTTGCCGCCCGGGCCGCGCACGAACCGGCGATCAAACCCGGCCGCGACCGGGGCAAGGAGCGCTATCAGCGCAAGCGCCGACGCCGCGCCCGGCACCGCCATCCCTGTCTCGATAGGATACAATCTACCTCCTCACCTGTCGGCCTCGGACGCCGACACCCCCAGGCTCGCAATGACGATCGGGACATCCTCCAGCATGCACCCCTTGAGGATCATCGGGGCTACCTGACATATGGCGAAGGAGGGCGAGATCACCCTGAACATGGCGGGATGAGCCCTGCCGTCGGAGACGAGATGGAACCCGAGCTCCCCGGCGGAGGCCTCTGTGGAGAAATGCACCTCCCCGCGGGGCATGGGCGAGTCCCCCCTGATCATTCCTTCGTGCAGGGCCCGGCTCTCCTCGGAACCATAGAGCTCGCTGCGTCCCGGCAGCGTTATCCCCTTCACGCACGCCTCGACGGCTCCCGGCTCCATGTCGACGATCGCCTGCTTTATGATGCGCAGAGACTGGATGGCCTCCGCGAGCATCACCGTTATCCTGTCGAACGCATCGCCGTCCACTCCAACGGGCACCCCCCAATCGCACTCCGCATAGAGCAGATACGGGGCTGCTTTTCTGAGATCGCGTCCGGAACCCGCTGCCCTGAGGCACGGCCCCGTTACCCCCCACGCCTCGGCCGCATGCTGCGAGATGACGCCCACCCCTCGGGTGCGCGCCGCGAAGATCCGGTCCTTTTCAGCGATCCTCAGCGCCCTCTCGATCTCGCGCCCGACCTTCGGGATCACGGCCTCCATGCGCGCCTGATCCCCGGCGCTCAAGTCGCGCGCCATGCCGCCGATGCGGACGCAGCGGCCGTGGCCCCGCGATCCGAAGCAGGATTCGACGCACGCGGCCAGGCCGCGCGCCTCCGCCATGAGGGCCGCGGCCTGTCGTGCCAGGCCGATGGAGGAGAAGGAGCGGGCCACGGCGAGCATGTGCTCGCAGACGCGCCACGACTCGCACAGGATCATGCGGAGCCACATCGCGCGCCTGGGGACCGAGACACCGAAGAGGCGTTCGACCGCCATCCCGCAGCCTACGCCGGCGATGTCCGGCGACCGGCAGTTTATCTTTTCAGCGACCGCATGCGCGAAATGCCACGGGACCGACATGGCGAGCTTCTCTATCCCCCTGTGCGCATATCCCGTCTCCACCTCTGCTAAAGAGACCCTCGCCCCCTCCACGCCCAGCTTGAGGCCAAAGGGCGCGAAGGACGCCGCATCGCCGTAGGGTATCTCGACGAATGCCGTTCGCTCAAGCGCCTCCTCCGCAGCCGGCGTCCGGACAGAGACCACGGGTCGTATGTCCGAGGCCGACATGATGAGCCGTCTCAACTCTTTCATCGCCTCTGCTATCTGCCCCTGCTCCGGCGGGCAGCCCGGCACATAGACATCCACAGGTATGGACTCGCCTCCAGCGTCCTTTCCGGCGGCGCATGCGCCGAACGCTATCACCCACCTGGGTCTTGCCATCCGGTCGTAGAGTCGTCTCAGCGCGGAGAGGCGTTTCCCGCCCATCGGGCCTGCGACTATCATGAGATCAGCCGACTCGGGGAGATCCGTCGTGGCGATGTCGCCGGGCAATTCGACCCACGGGCAGCACGGACCGCGGAGGAATATCGCCCGCAGGCCTCGCGCCCTGAACCATGCGAGGAGATAACGCTTCAGCCGTGAAAATAATTTATCGAACATATCATCTTTCCCAGTCGAGCGCGCCGCTCCACAGAGCAAACGCCAGCGCGATCGCCATGAGGATGAGGAAAGACACGATGTGGATGAAGGCCGAAAGGCCATGTCCCGACTGGACGGCCCACCTGAAAGCGAGCGCCCAGGGAAGGATCATGAGCACCCCTGCCTCGAATATCAGAAAGAGCGCCGCCACGAAGATGAAGGGGATTCGAAATATCCTGCCGCCTGCCAATGCCTTTGAATCCATATATAAGCACCCTTGTTATGATTTGACATAGATTAACAATTTCCAATAGTTATTACAATACAAACCCGTGCTGTCTCCTTGACTGGGGCCGCCTTTTCTACTAGGAGTGCGCAGCCAAAACGAGAAACCATATGATTCCGAGCAGGAAGACCGCCGTCGTCGTCGGGTTCGCCCTCTTCGCCATGTTCTTCGGCGCCGGCAATCTCATATTCCCGCCGACCTTGGGCAGGCTCTTCGGAGACCGCTTCGCATTCTCGCTGCTGGGCTTTGTGATAACAGGAGTGGGACTGCCGCTGATGGGCATCATGGCCGTGGCAAGGGCCGAGGGCGGCATCGACCACATGGCCAGGCGCGTCTCCCCCTTCTTCGCAAAGGCGTTATCCCTCGCGCTCATGCTCGCCATCGGCCCCTTCCTCGCCATACCCCGCACGTGCGCCACCACCTACGAGCTGGCCGTCGCGCCGAATTTCCCGTTCATCAACTCGTGGCTCTTCTCCGCGATCTATTTCGGGATAGTGCTCTTCTTCGCGCTCAATCCCCTCTCGGTCATAGACAGGATCGGAAAGATACTCACGCCGCTTTTGCTGGCCTCGCTCGCAGCGATGATCGCAAAGGGCATCATGAGCCCGATCGCCGCGCCCGTTCCCACGACGGAGCTTCACCCGTTCGGGAAATCGCTGATCGAGGGCTATCAGACCATGGACCTGATGGCCGCCACCATATTCGGCATAGTCCTGCTGAGCGACCTGAGGAGCAAGGGCATATTCGAGCGCGCGGCGCAGGTGAAGCTCATCATCAAAGCGGGGCTCATCGCCGCGGTGTCGCTCGCGATCGTGTACGGCGGCCTCAATTTCCTGGGCGCCACGACGAGCGCGCTCCCGGAGCAGCTGAGCCGAACCGAGCTCATGATCTTCATCTCGAATACGCTCATGGGGAGGATCGGCGGCCTCTTCCTGGGGTTGGCGGTCTCGATGGCGTGCCTCACCACCGCTATCGGGCTGATCGTGGTCTGCGGCGAGTACTTCAACAAATTCTCGTACGGGAAGCTCAACTACCGATGGGTCTGCATCGCCATCGCTGCGGTCAGCTTCTTCTTCGCCAACGCCGGCGTGGAGAAGATAATATCGATCGCCGTCCCGGTGCTCGTCACCCTCTATCCCGTCGTGATGGTGGTGGTCATACTCAGCCTCTTCGCCTGGAAGCTCAAGAACCGCAATGTGTGGCGCTTTGCCGTGGCCGGCGCATTGATCGCCGGCATCCTCGAAGCCATCCACGCCAGCGGAGTGAGCATCGACGTCACGGAGCGCATCTGGGAGGTCCTGCCGCTGACGCACCTCGGCATCGGATGGGTGGCGCCCGCCGCCTTGCTCGGCGGCCTAGGCGCGCTCATCATGCAGCGCCGCGCAGTGAAGAGCTTCAGGGTGCTGGCCGTGTGCCCGAGCCAGCTGGCCACTCAGGTGGCGATCTTCGACGACAGCATCCCGGTCTTCGAGACATCCATACCGCACAGGCTCGACCGCGCCATGAACAAGGAACAGCGCGACTCCGAGCTCATACTCATAAAGGAAGAGCTCTCGCGCAGGCTCGCGCAGCTGCACATTGACCTGTCCACGGTCGACGCGGTCGCGGCCAGGGGAGGATTCCTGCATCCCCTCCCCGGCGGCGTCTATCGCGTGACGCGGGCCATGGTGGAGGACCTGATAAGGAACGCCTGGCGACAGCACCCCTCCAACTGGGGCGCGGTCATCGGGGGAGAGATAGCGGAGGCGAACGACATCGACGCATTCATAGTCGATCCGGTGGTGGTGGACGAGATGGACGACCTGGCCCGCTTCTCCGGCATGCCCGACATCAAGCGCGCCAGCATATTCCACGCCTCGAACCAGAAAGCGGTCGTCCGCCGCATGGCCAAGAACCTGTGGAAACCGCCGCAAAAAATAAACGCGATCGTAGCGCACATGGGCGACGGGGTGTCGGTCGGCGCGCACAGGCAAGGCAAGGTGGTGGACGTCAACAACGCGCTGGACGGCGACGGCCCATTCTCAGCCATCAGCGCGGGATCGCTGCCCGCGGTGGACGTGGTGAAGATGTGTTTCCAGGAAGGCGCGACGGAGGAGACCGTGCTCCACAAGATCCGCAACGCGGGCGGGCTCATCGCCTACCTCGGCGTCACCGACGTGGGCGAGATCAACCGCATGATCGAAAAGGGCGACGGCAAGGCAGCGGAGGTGATCGAGGCGATGGGATACCAGGTCTCGAAGGAGATAGGCGCGCTCGCCGCAGCGCTCCGCGGAAGGGTCGACGCGATCGCTCTCACCGGGGCCTACGCCGGCATAACCTCGCTCGCCCGCGCGATAAAATCGCGCTGTGAGTTCCTGGCCCCTGTCTTCGCGTACCCTGGCGAATCCGAGACCTCGGCCATCGTGGGCGGCGCCCTGCGGGTGCTGCGCGGCGAAGAGGAACTCCTGGAATACGACCCTGCGTGACGCATGCCCTCTTTCTTCAAGCCGGCTGCTGTGACGTCACAGAAGGCGCTCCAATAGAAATGTACTTCATGGCCTCTGCGTCAATATCCATCCTCTCCTTGTGGAAGGATATCACCCCTGCCTTTTGAATCATTGCTTCAAGGCATGACAACATCGCTTTTAACCGCTCGTACATCATGACTTTGAAGGCCAGGCGAATAAGGCGATCGTTTGATTCGTCCCTGTTTGAATCGCCCTCGCTGTTTTCCCACCGCGACATTGTAACCGGCGAAACGCCGATGAACGCAGCGAACCCCTTGCTTGCCATCCCGACTTCTTTTCTCATGAACCTGATCTCGGGGCCTGTGAGCAACCCCTTTTTGTCGGAAAGGGCAACAGCCATAACGATGTGCAGTTGAGTCGGTTCCGGAATATCCACAAAGCTGGTTTTGCAGGACGGACATGTGAACTCAGAAACACCTTCGAGATAGACATTGTTGAGCCCACTCTCAACATAATGATGTTTTATTTTTTTATCGTTCATGACCTTTCCGCATTCATAACATTTTGTGCTCATAGCGCCTCCTTCCTCCCCCTTTATTCAACAGCTTTTCAGCTGGACCTATTTTCTGACAACCGACTTGATGATGATTCGGCCGTGTTCTTCGTCCACTACAATGGGCGCTTCGAGAACCCTGCAATCATCGAGCTGCGTGCGCATGACGCACTCGAAGCCTTTTACGTGTTTGGCTTTGGTCGGGCCTTCGCTCATCACTCCGCCGCTCAGGGCGCGCATGACATCGGGCATGGTGAACCTTCTTTCGATCATGCGTTTCCTAGCGTGCGCCGAAGGAGCCAAAGAGCCCTTTCTCAACAGCAACATCTGCAATTTTCTTTTGGCTTCATCCCGGTCCATCTCTCAATCCTCCGTGCCGACATCCAGCGCTTAGCACGGTGTTAATATAGAATCAAGAGAAACCGGAATAACCCACGCTTCTATTGTATATTATCGGCAAGGTAAATGGAAGAGTTGCGTAAAATTAGCTTAAGGCTAATATTTACATTAGGTTAATTTACGGTGTCAGCGCTTTTATACCCCTTTCCCCAATAACAACACACCCTTAGCGAACCTGCTTTATAGTGCTCGCGTTCAACACCATAAAGCAGGTTCGTGGTGTTTCCACCCTTTCCCGCCCATCCCGATTCGGTTGCAGTTCAAATGTGAGGGGGATATAGAAGCCTTGTTGATGAGGTGGGGAGTTTTTTTGTGGGTTATGTGTCCATGCCTTCGGAATTCTAATGAGATTTCTTACTGCCGAACAACATCAATTGGTCGTTAAGCAGCTTGTAGAGCTAGGGCGAAAGCTTATATCTGCGCGACGGCAACATTCGTCAGGATTTGAGTTCACTTCATTGATGGTATGCTTTCTGATGCATAATCTAAGTGCAGCGGAGGCACTTCTTCGTTTACTGAATTCCACAACCGAGAAATGGTTTCCAGCAACTGTTGGATATACAATCGTTCGGACTATGTTTGAAATAGATGTAACCGCACATTATATTTCGCAGCAGCCTGTTGAACGATCAAGAAGGTATATTAAATACGGGCGAATTTTGAAGAAGAAGCGTATGGATGCATGTCTGAGGCATTGTGATAGTAGAGATGCTCAGTGGGCAGAAGGAATGAAGAATGAATGGGAACATCATTGGAAAGAACAGCAGAATGAAGTGAATAAGCAATATGAGGAAGTAAAAGAAGCCTTTAAGAAGACGAATAGCTGGGCTGGGATGACGATAAAGGAAATGGCTAAGGCTGTGCATCATGAAGAAGCATACGATATCTTTTACGCAGAGCTTTGTTCTTTTGCGCACGCAGATGTTAAGTTGGTAGATCGTTTTCTTCAACGCGAGAGTGGTGGATTAAAATGGTCTATGGCTGCAGATGAATTCGATGTGGCGAGTGTTTTTAGATATGTGGCGATATTCTTATCGTGCACTATAATGCTATTCGATGAGCAATTTGAATGTGGCATGGGTGGATGTGTCGATGAATGTTGGAACGTATAGCGGATAACGATTTCCTCCAAATCACGTCCTTTCCACCCTTTCCCGCCCATCTTGATTCGGTTGCAGTGAAAGTGGGAGGGGGATGAGGTTTTGTTGATATAGGGGTCAGAATTCCGGGGACACGACACTTAATTCGGGAAACTGAACATCCTTAGGAATACTTAATAACAAGAAATGCATTAAATCCGTGCTTATAGCGATTGGCATGCATCGTGCAATATCAACAGCATATGGCACGGATGGCTCGAGTCGTTGTACCCGATATTCCTCATCACATCATTCAGCGTGGCAACAGACGGCAGCGTGTGTTCTTCTCTGATGAAGATCGCGCCTGCTATCTTGCGCTGCTGGCCGACAACGCGAGGAAGAATGGGGTGTCTATCTGGGCTTATTGTCTCATGGATAATCATGTTCATATGGTAGCGGTCCCTGAGAGTGAGGCGGCGCTTGCAAAGGCCATCGGCGATACGCACAGGGGTTACACACGACGAATCAATTTTCGCGAGAACTGGCGTGGCTATTTATGGCAGGGCAGATTTTCATCAAGTCCGCTGGATGAGCGACATCTCTTTGCAGCAGTCAGATATGTCGAGCGCAATCCTGTCAGGGCAAGGCTGGTTCAACATGCTGAAGACTACCGGTGGTCAAGCGCCAGGGCCCATGTACAGGGGCAGACTGACATCTGTCTTTCGGGTGATGAGCTGGGTGTCTTGGGTATTGACGACTGGAAGGCATATCTAATGGAGTCAGGTGATGATGATTTCATGAAAAGATTGAGGAAAGGGGCAAGAACAGGGCGGCCACTGGGAAGTGATGAGTTTATCGACAGGATCGAATCGTTAACAGGCAGGGTCCTGAGGCGACAGAAGCCCGGTCCCAAGGGTAGGAATTAAGTGTCGTGTCCCCGGAATTCCCCCGCTTTCGCGGGAATGACAAGCGGGGGCAAGGGATTGCCGCGTGGAACCTGCCCTGAGCAACGTCGAAGGGCTCGCAATGACACCGGGAATATTCTTAGCAGGTTGAATAAGGCGTTGAGTGCCGACTTGACGGAGCGGGTCGAAGGTCTCTGTTGAGCGGCGTCAGAAGGCGCCGCTTTCTAAGCCTGCAATGCTGCGGCGCCTGATGCGCAGCGACGACCTTCAACATGGGCTCTTTATATAAAGAAGAAGTGCCGCGGCGTGGGTACCGCGCCGCGGCACGAACGGCGTCTGAGCGAGCGAGCCGTAAGCGAAACAGAGGCCTTCGATCCGCTCCGTCTGCTGAGATGCATTTCATTGAATGATGTGCTAAAGATGGCGTAATCACGGAGGCCTCATGCTCATACGCTTCGCGCTGTTCGGAATCATCGGGATATTCGCGGCCCTGATCGTGGACGCGGCCAAAAAATCCTATTTCGCGAGGCGCATGGAGCTCGGCGCAGAGACCTCGCTCATCCTCTTCCCGTTCTTCGGGCTCATCGCGCTGATATTTCCCCTGATCGCAATCCGCGTCTCGAACATGGCGTGGTACGGCCGCGGGCTCGTGTACATGGCCGCGCTCTTCGCAGCGCAGTACCTGGCCGGCCTCATCCTCACCAAACTCAACCGCTGCCCCTGGAGTTACTCCGGCCGCGGCTCGCTGGGAGGGCTCATCCGCATCTCCGACGCGCCCCTCTGGTTCGCGGCAGGGCTCGGCATCGAGCAGATATACCCATGGGTGAAGGCCACGGCGGTCGCCCTCGGCTGATTTAACTCACCGTTATCATTGCGTTAACAGCCGGAAAAAATGGCTTTGATGCCGATCCTTGCCATGTTAAAGGATCGTCTCAGATGCCATTCTCCATCAGAGATTTTTTCGACGACGCCTCGCGCACATTATCCACATATGTCGATTTCAGAACCGCCTGCGCAAACAGCATAGCTGCGCTCAACGAGGACCCGACCAGCCGCATGGCCGAGACGGACTTCTACAGCAAACTCTCCGCGATCGAAGGTCTGCCGCCAAACATAGCCTCAGGTTTCAGGTCGTCATGGGAGCCCAGGTTCAAGGAGTTCAGGGAACAGCACAATTACACCAACATGCCGATGACGCCTTCGCTCAAGCTCTTCAAGATATGCGCGCAATCGGTGGCAGCAAGGCACAACCACGCGCTCGATCGAGTCCTCGCCAAAGAATGGATGGCGCTCGCCGTATCCCCTGAAGAGAGGGAGGGGCTAGACGCCCTGACCGCCAGGATGACGGCCCTTCACATGGACGAAGAATGGACAGGTGGACTCGTCTCCACCTGGGAGTACCTCTTCGGCGCAGGCGGCCACGGCGACAGGAACATAAAGCCGCCGTCGGTCTACTACGAGGTGTTCGACAGACAGAGGTCGCACGTCGAACTGAGGACGCCATCCGACGAAGACCTCAACGTATACGGCGTCAGGGAATACAGGAAAGACGAACTCGACGCGGCGCTCTCGCTCATAGAAAAAAACCGGCTGACGCTCGTGCTCGGCCACCCCGGATGGAGGCCAGTGGCGCGCTCCTTCGATCTGTGGCTCGAAACGCTGAAGATGAAACTCTCCGGATCAGAAGTGGAGCTCTTGGATATCGCCTCGGTGAATAAGCCGGAGGAAAAACTGGCCGCCGCACTATCTGCGATCGCAAAAGCGAAATCACGCAAGTTGGTGCTCCTGGCGGAGACCGGGCATTCACCTCACGCCGCAGCCGCAGGGAAGATAGCACGGCTGATAGCCGATGCAGGGGTAACAGAGATGCTGCCTGTATTGGCCATCGACCACAAGGCCCTGAATCAAAGGCAGGCCGCGCAGATCGTGTTCGGCGAGAAGGCGCTGCAGAACGGAGACGAGGCCCGGACGATCAAATTCATCGACACCATCTCATCGGTCTGGGCAATGCTGCCCGCAGACATCTCATATCTGGCTGATGAGCTCGACAACATGGCCTCAAGACCCGACCTGGAGACGCTGGGCATAAAGTTGGCGATAGCAGGCAGAGACATCTCCAAAAATTATCACAAGCAGGCGCCGGACAGCCCTCTCACCCTCTCCATGCCGAACGGCAGCTGGGGACGCTATCTCGATCGCATGTTCGCGCTCTCCAAGGCAAACGTGATCACCATCGGCCCGTGCCCCGCGCCGTTCTTCACGATGAATCTCAACCTCAGGGCCTGAAGAGCATCGCCTTTTCGTCTATCGACACGATCGCTGAAGTGGAATGTTCCGGAACGAGCTGGCAGGTCTCGGTGATGGAGACGTTGATGCGATTTGCGCCGAGCAGTTCGTATATCTTCCGTTGATCGAGCAGCGAGGGGAATGCCGGGTAGCCGGGGCTGAACCTCTTGCCCGTTGATTCCGCTGCGCCGAGCTCCTGCCTTATCAGCCTGTGGCAGTATTCCGCCGAGGCCTCGGTGAATTCCGAGGCAAGGCCCTTCAAATAGAACACGTCGCTGTATTTGTTTTTGGAAAACATCGAGGCCGCGATATCCGCGACCTTGCCCCCTATCGTCACCAGCTGGAACGCCGCGAAACCGCCTGGGAAGAAATCGGCGACGCAGCGGTTGGGCGTCTCCCTCTCCCTGGGAAAGTCGAACTTGAAGTCGCGTCTCTCTCCCTTCACAAGCAGCCCGTTGCCTATCCGCTCGCATTTGAAATAGCCGTACACGATCGCGGGCGCTATCGCGGACTGCGATCTCACGAGCGACATGGTCCGCTCGTATATCGGGAGGACCTTCGACGACTTAAGATCTTCCCACGCCGAGGCGGCTGCGCCCTGTCTGAACTGCCAGCGCGCCGCGAAGAGCGCTTCCTTGTCTAGGAGCGCCTCCACCTCATCGAGGCCTACGCTCTTTAAAACCTTTGTGCCGAGAAACGGGGCGTCCATGACGGTCTATCTCTCCCTTTCAACCTTCGTCCTTCAGCTGCCTCGCAACCCTCTCCATCTCGCTCAACCCCGCGAATGCGTCCCTGCAGTACGCGACTGGCGCCCCGTACGCAGGGGCGAGCCGATCGTTCACAAAGGATTCGGTGAGGGCGGCGCCGCCGCACAGCACCGGAATGCCGAGCCCTGCCTCGCGGAAGATCTTAAGGTCCTCGCGCATGATCTCGGTGGATGACACCAGCAGGCCCGAGAGCCCGATCGCGTCCGCCTTGTGTTCCCTCGCGGCCTCGATGACCGCGGCCGCCGGCTGCCTGATGCCCAGGTTCACGACCTTGAAGCCGTTGTTGGAGAGTATCGCATCCACCAGGTTCTTGCCTATGTCGTGGACGTCGCCGCGCACGGTGGCCAGCACTATCGTGGCCCGGTGCCCAGCCTCGCCCGCCTTCAGGTGCGGCGAGACGAGATCTATCGCAGCGCGCATGGTCTCGGCCGAGCTCAGCACGAACGGCAGCGGTGTGCGGCCTTGGCCGAAACTCTCTCCCACCTCCTGCATCGCAGGGAGCAGGACTTCGCTTATGACCTTCGACGGCTCCATCTCGCCTATCAGCGCCTGCACCAGCGCCGGGAGTCCCTCCCTTGAGCCGTCGATCACCCTCTGCCTCATCTCATCAGCAGGGGAACCCGCGGCCTTGGACTTACGCGCGGCATCAGAGTCGGAATCCTTCGAAAGGCGGCTGAGCATGAGCGCCAACGGATCGCCTTTGCTCCAGTCCCCGTCGATCAGCCTCTCCAGTATTTCGAGCGTCTCCTTCGGTATCCTGTCCAGGGGGAGGACACGCGCAGGGTTGATGATGGCTGCGTCCAGCCCCGCGCCGAGCGCCCTGTGCAGGAATGCGCTCGTGAGGTAGGCCCTGCCTGAGGCCGGAAGCCCGAACGATATGTTGCTCACGCCGAGCATGGTCCTTGCGCCGGGGATCTCCTTTTTGATCCGAGCCACCGCATCGAGCGTCTCTCTGCCGGCCGACCTGAGCTCTGGGTCGCCGCTGGCCAGCGTGAACGTGAGCGGATCGATGAGGAGGTCGCGGCGAGCGAGCCCCTCTGCCTCCGCGAGGGCGATGAGCCGCCGGGCGACCGCGAGCTTCTTATCCGCGGTCTTGGCCATGCCGTCCTCATCGATGCAGAGGCATGCGACCACGGCCCCGAACTTCAGCGCCAGGGCCAGCACGCGGCGGGCCTTTGCGCCGCCGTCCTCCAGGTTGATCGAGTTTATTATCGAGCGGCCGGGCGCGAGCGAAAGCGCGCTCTCCACCGTCTCCGGGTTCGTGGAATCCACCATGATGGCAGCGTCGGCCCTGGGCACGATCTTCGTCATCGCCCTGCGCATGTCCTTGGCCTCGTCCCTGCCCGCATAGGCCACGCAGAGGTCGAGCGCGTGGCAGGCTCCCGATGCGCTGCGCGCCACGTCGGCTATCGCGTCGAAGTCCTCCGTGAGCACCAATTCCTTAAACTTCCTGGAGCCATTCGCGTTGGTCTGCTCCGCGATTATGAACGGCCTCGGCTCCTCATCCAACGGATAGGCGGTGAACAGGCTCGACACGAAATCGAACGATCTCCCCTTCGGCTTTTGCCTTCGAGCCTGAGGTTTCGAACCTTCAGCCTTCAGCTCCCTTGCCAACGCCTCGATGTGCGCAGGAGTCGTGCCGCAGCAGCCCCCTGCGAACGCTACGCCGAAGCGCAGGACAAGGTGCGCAAGCGCGCCGGCGAACTCCTCAGGGCCCATCGAATACACCGGCTTGCCGCCCACGTTCTTCGGCATGCCCGCGTTCGGCTGGCAGACGATCGCAAAGGGCGAGGATTCGCGCAGCGAGTGCAGGTGCTCCTCCATCCCCTCGGGTCCGGTCGCGCAGTTGATGCCGAATGCCAGCGGCGAGAAGGGAGCGACGGCCGCGAGCGCCGCCGTGAGCTCGGTGCCCAGAAGCATCGTACCCGACGGCTCCACGGTCACCGAGACTATCGCCGGAAGATCCAGCCCTCGCCGCCTGTTCACTTCGTCTATGGCCGCGAGCGCGGCCTTCACCTGCAGAGGGTCCTGGCTGGTCGACGTGATGAAGAGATCCACCCCGCCCTCCGCGAGGGCGTCGGCCTGCTCCACATAGGCTGCGAAGAGGTCGGCGAACGCGATATGACCCAGGGTCGGGAGTTTGGAGGTGGGGCCAAGCTCGCCCGCCACGAAGCGCTCGCCGCCGGCCGCCGCAGCCTCCCGGCGCGCGATCTTCGCCGCCGCGATGTTGATCTCGCGAACCTTGTCGGCCATGCCGTGGTCCGAGAGCACGACCCTGGATGCGCCGAAGGTGTTCGTGATTATCGCGTCCGCGCCCGCGGCGAGATATTCCCTGTGCACGCGGGCCACGGAATCGGGCGAGATCAGGTTGAGCTCCGCGCTGCAGGAGGAGGATACCTGGGCCTCATCGAGCATGGTCCCCATGGCGCCGTCGAAGATGATGGTGCGCCTGGAGGCTATCTCCTTAAGATCCTTTGCCATTTCAGGGGATCACTAGCACGCGGACCAAAGCTCTGCAATAGCGGGGGGGTGTTGCTTACTTGCGGCGGATTGCGATCGATATTGCGGCGAGGGCGATGAGAAGGAACGAGGCCATGGAGGAGGCCTGGGCAGAGGCGACGAGCGAACAGCCTCCATCGCCGAAACCGTTGCCCTGCATCTCTTCGGGGCCAGTGCCGTACCTCGGCCCATCGTAAGGATTCACGTCCTGGCTCTCGTCCTGATCCACATCTGGGCTCACATAGTCGCCGCTCTCGCACATGTCGCCGACGTTGTCGTCGTCGGAATCGGCCTGATCCGGATTGAAGACAATCCTGCAGTTGTCGCACCAGTCGCCGATGCCGTCGTCGTCGCTGTCCATCTGGTCCGGGTTGTAATTCACCGGGCAGTTGTCGATCGGGTCCTCGAACTTGTCATGGTCGGTATCGGTGCAGACCGATGGATCCTGGTCCGCATTGAACACCGTCTTGCAGTTGTCCAGATAATCCACCACTCCGTCGAAATCGGTGTCGTCGCACACATCGCCGGCCCCGTTGTCGTTCCAGTCTAGCTGGAATCCGGCCTTCAGTTCCGCGTCTGAGACAAGGCTGTTCCCGTCCGCATCGCAATCGAGCTGATCTACGTTGCAGTTGCCGTTGGGCACGAGGGGACAATTGTCCACCGGATCGCCGTCAGGGACTCCGTTGAAGTCAGCGTCCGTCATATCCGTGTAGTCCATGATCTTGTCGCAATCCGTGTCCGTATAGACAACGCCCAGGACCTCTATGGTGCACGCATAGGCCGGAGCAGCCAGCGCCATCAGGAGCAGGGAGATCATCGCGATCTTTATTGTCTTCATCATTCGCTTCCCTCTTTCGATTTATCTACCGCCTGCGGCGCCTGATCAGCACCGCTACGGCAATCCCCGCGACAATCGACGCCAGGTTGAGAGCGCCCGGGACGCCCAGCGCCGCGCCCTGAGCAAGGGAGCAGCTGGAATGATCCAGGCTGTACAGGTTCTGGGTGTTGATCGGCGTGGTCTGCGATCCGGACGCGTCCGACGTATCGCACGCATCGCCCCTGCCGTCGCTGTCACTATCCTCCTGCACCGGATTGGGTATCGTCGGGCAGTTGTCATCATTGTCGGTCAGCCCGTCGCCGTCCGCGTCCATTATGCACGCATCGCCGAACCCGTCGTCATCCGAGTCAATCTGGTCAACGTTGGCCACGAGTCTGCAGTTGTCGCACCAGTCGCCCACGGAATCGACATCGCGGTCTTCCTGCTGCGGGTTGTAGCTTTCAGGGCAATTATCCACGTCGTCATAGATCTTGTCGCCGTCGAAGTCGGCGCACGCCGAGGGATCCTGGGTGACGTTGGAGACCCCGGGACAGTTGTCCAGATAATCCATATAGGTGTCGCCATCGGAGTCTTCGCACGCGTCGCCGATGCCGTTGTCGTCCCAGTCCGACTGGTTGCCCGCGGAGATCTCGACCAGCGTAACCGCGGCGTCGCCATCAACGTCGCAGTAGAGCGCAAAGGTCGAACAGACTCCGTTTTTCACGGTGGAGCAGTTGTCGTACTGGTCCCAGATCCCGTCGTTGTCCGTGTCCAGCGCAAAGGCCGGCGCAGCGACGAAGAGGACCGCTAAAACTGTGAAGGTTGTAAGAAACTTCCTCATGGCAAAGCTCCTGGAGTAAGCCCCCCTCTCCATCTCTATTATCGGTTGCTATGGAAAAAAGTTGCTCGAAAGTAACCGGGTTGGCCAGATAAATCTAAAATATCTTTAATAATCAATACTATAGATACGAAAAGGCCCTGCTCGCGCAGGGCCCAAAAAACCGTTTTTGCGCTGTTTATTTCCTGCGTCTAGCGGCGAGGGGCAGCATGGCTAGGGCTATCATTATATATGCCGCCATGCCGGCGCCCTGATTCGGGACCAGGCTGCAACCCGATCCTGAGCCCGATGATGCGGCATTGTAGTCATCGACCTCCTCTTCGGTCGTCGCGAGCCAGTCGCCAAGATCGGTCGAGCCGTCGCCCTCGAGGTTCTCCGGGTCGGCGTCTTCGTCGACATCGTCGTCTTCGCTTACGCACGCCGTGGAGTTGGGGATCGCAGGGCACGGGTCGCACGCATCGCCCACGAGGTCCGCGTCCGTATCCTTCTGCAAGGGGTCCACGTCCTGAGGGCAGAGGTCGCAGGCATCCCCCACGCCGTCATTATCAGTGTCGATCTGTTCCAGATCGGCGAAGCTTTTGCAGTCGTCGAAAATGTCAGGCGCTCCGTCGGAATCCGTGTCGGTTATGTCATCGATCTTAAACTGCAGCGAGCGCCCCCAGAGCACGGGGCTCACCGCGGTTCCCATCTCGAAATGTATGTACACAGGGTCCATGCCGAGAAACGATAACCAGTTTGCCATCTCCTCATCGGTCATGGCCGCAGGGTCTGAATAGCAGCGGAATATGATACCCGAGTCGGCGTGTTGCAAGATCTCGCAATTGTTTGCATTGAGATCGTACTTCATCGGTTGGTCCTCCGCATCGAGCATGATGCTCATGTCGGATTTCCTCATGGTCATGAAGACCTTTATGCCCGCCGCATCCTCTTTGGTGGTATCCACGTCGAACGCGCCGTAGAATACAAAGCTCCCCTGGTCGCCCTCCAAGTCCGCAACCGTATGCTGATAGAAGTTAACGTCCGTGGAGAAACCGGCATGAGCCGCTGCGCCAGGGATGAGAACCGCAAGGGCGATCAAGCACATTAGAAATTCACGCATAATTACCTCCTGCAATATGATATGCAGCTTCCATGCCATCGTTGTTGAGGATATTACTTAAGAATATCAGCTAGTTAGTAATTTGGCATCCTGAGATATGGAGCTTCTGCCCCATAATATGGGGGAATCGAGTCACCATAAAAAAAGGCCCTGCGGATCGCAGGGCCTCCCTTTGAGCTTTCAGCTTTGAGCGATCTCACTATCTCCTCTTCTTGATAGCGAATGCCGCGAGCGCGGCCGCAATAAAGGCAAGTCCCATCGGGTTGAACGCGGCCATGGGCATCATGGCGCACATCCCGCCCTCGCTCACTGTTGTGGCGGCCGTGGTATCGTCTGTAGTTACGCCGCTGGTGTCGCACTCGTCGCCGTATTCGTCGCCGTCCACGTTCGCCTGATCAGGGTTGTAGGTCGTGGGGCAGTTGTCAGCGCTGTCCAACACCCCGTCGCCATCCGAATCGGCATCGCCGGCGACAGGGCAACCGGATGCATCGACCACGGTGTCCACAGGTGTGCTGGGGCATGTATCCAGGTTGTCGTACACCCCGTCGCCGTCCGTGTCAGGGCAGCCGACATCGTTGACAGAAGCCCCAGCCGGCGTATCGGCGCAAGCATCCTCGTCGTCCGGCACTCCATCGCCGTCCGCCTCCACGAACCGTTTTTGTCCGTGCCGGCCGTGAACGGGCAGAGGTCAAGCCCATCCGCGACTCCGTCTCCATCCGCGTCCGTAGCAATATCGTCCGGAATACAATTGCCGTTTTCCGCCGCGATCAGGATGGAACCGGTCGATGGATATGAATCGCATCTCAAGTCGTCGGCTCCGAAACTTTTCTGTACATTCAATCTGAGCGTCGCGGTGTCCGGAAGCGCGGCATCAGAGCTCAAGACCGTAGTGGCGCAAAAAAATGACTGACCTGTAGTCACAGAAGCCGGACTCAGCACAACGCACATCAGCGGTTTGGTCGCTGAAATCGAAGTGGTCCCCTCGTCATATAGTACGGCGCGAAACGAACTCGCCGACGGATGCAATGTATCCGAGCCTGGGGTAAACGACCAATAATCTCCGAAATTAAAGGTGTCGGACATCTTTCCGAAAATGCAGATGCCCTTTTCCGTTGTGCTTATATCATGCTTCGTGATCCAGTATTTGGTCGCGTCATTTGAGAGAAAATCTTCAGCAGTGCACAACGTCATCATTTCCCCAATAACCATATCCGGCGCCCAGGCCCTTCCTGAGTAGGCGCCTGTGATGACGGCCATCGTCAGCAATGCGATCGCGATCCTCTTCATATCTCCTCCTCGCTCCCCTGGCAAAAGGCCCCACCCCTATCTCTTGCGCCTTGCAATCATGGGCAAGGCGGCGAGCAACAGCATCAGGATGCCGGAGATGTTGGGCGTTGCGACCGGCGCGATCGTGGAGCATCCGCCTCCGTCGCCCACCGTAGCAGAGGTCTCGGCGGTCG